>Ga0129333_10004959_pt1 | contig 12474 bp, 16 predicted proteins | sample CPB6_08_DNA_FD_94474 | JGI IMG/M metagenome (GOLD analysis project Ga0129333, IMG submission 94474) | Freshwater to marine salinity gradient microbial communities from Chesapeake Bay, USA - CPBay_Sum_0.6_0.8_DNA | ecosystem: Environmental > Aquatic > Marine > Coastal | place: USA: Chesapeake... | reverse complement strand
GCAAGCAAATATTCCAATGATCGTGACTAATCACACCTATGATGTCATCGGTGCTTATGTTCCTACTAAAGAGATGGGTGGTGGTTCTGGTCTTAAGTATGCCGCTTCTACTATCATATATCTCAGTAAGAAGAAAGAGAAAGATGGAACAGAGATTGTTGGAAACATTATCAAGGCAAAGACTGCTAAGTCACGTTTAAGCAAAGAAAATCAAGATGTAGAGATTCGTCTTTTCTATGATGAACGTGGTCTAGATCGATATTACGGACTACTTGAACTTGGGGAACTTGGTGGACTTTGGAAAAACGTTGCAGGGCGTTATGAGATTGATGGAAAGAAAATCTACGGAAAGCAAATTCTTGCTAATCCCGAAGAATATTTCACTGAAGAAATAATGAACAAACTTGATGCCATCGCAAAACAACAATTCTCTTATGGAACGAATTGAGACAACTATTCTCAGAAATTTAGTATTTAACGAAGACTATTCTAGAAAGGTTATACCTTTTATACAACCAGATTATTTTGAACAAAAGTCTGAAAAAGTTATTTTTGAAGAGATCACTCAATTCATTGTAAAATATGGTTCAGCAATTACAGTTGAAGCACTTAATATTGAGGTCGAGAATCGAACAGATTTAACTGAAGATCAGATTAAAGAAATTAGGGAAATCAATAAAAACTTAAATGATTTCCCTGTAGATAAGCAGTGGTTACTTGATACTACTGAAAGATGGTGTCGTGACCGTGCCATTTACTTGGCACTTATGGAATCGATTCATATTGCCGATGGAAATGATTCTAAAAAGAATCGGGATGCTATTCCTAGTATTCTTTCCGATGCTCTTGCTGTTAGTTTCGATAACAATATCGGTCACGATTATCTAAACAACTATGAAGAACGATATGAGTATTATCACAGAAAGGAGGATAAAATTGAATTTGATCTTGAGTACTTTAACAAAATTACCAAAGGCGGTCTCCCTAACAAGACTCTTAATATCGCTCTTGCTGGTACGGGTGTCGGCAAGACTTTATTCATGTGCCACGTTGCTAGCTCCGTCTTGCTGCAAGGACGGAACGTTCTCTACATTACAATGGAAATGGCAGAAGAGAAAATTGCTGAACGAATTGATGCAAATCTCTTAAATGTTCCTATCCAGCAATTGGAGGAATTGCCAAGATCGACCTTTGAAAATAAGGTAACAAATCTCGCAAAGAAAACTAGTGGATCACTTATAATTAAGGAGTATCCAACTGCTTCTGCGCACAGTGGACATTTCAAGGCACTTCTTAATGAACTTGCACTTAAGAAGTCATTTAGACCTGATATTATTTTCATTGATTACCTTAATATTTGCGCTTCCTCTAGGTATAAAGGAAACAGCAATATCAATTCATATACATTTGTTAAAGCAATTGCTGAGGAACTTAGGGGGCTCGCAGTTGAGTTTAATGTCCCGATTGTCTCCGCTACTCAGACCACTCGTTCAGGTTACGGTTCTTCTGATGTTGAACTTACTGATACTTCTGAGTCCTTTGGTCTCCCTGCTACTGCTGATCTTATGTTTGCCCTTATTAGCACTGAAGAGTTGGAGCAACTTGGGCAGATTATGGTAAAGCAACTTAAAAATCGTTACAATGATCCTACAATTTTTAAGCGTTTTATTGTGGGTATTGATCGTGCCAAAATGCGTCTCTATGACTGTGAGCAGTCTGCTCAGACAGACATACTTGACTCTGGGCAGGATGACGAGTATAATGAGTACGAAGACAAGAAACCCAAAAAATCGTTTGAGGGATTTAAATTTTAAATATGGATCACATATATCAAAATCCAGAATTTGGACAAGAATGGTTTACTTATCCAAATCTTTATAAATCTATCGTTTTACTCTTACCTTCGGGAAGTAAATTTGTTGAGGTTGGATGCTGGAAAGGCAAATCATCCGCATTTATGGCTGTAGAAATTGCAAACTCTGGTAAAAATATTGAATTCTATTGCGTAGATCATTGGATTGGTAGCATTGAGCATTATGACAGAAACTCTCATACTTATGAACCAGAGATTCACAAGTTGTATCAAACTTTTATTGATAATATGAAACCTGTAGAATCATATTATAAACCAATGAGAATGACTTCTTTGGAAGCTTCTAACCACTTTGAAGATCAAAGTTTAGATTTTGTTTTTATCGACGCATCTCATGAATATGAAGATGTGTGTAATGATATTGATGTGTGGATTCCTAAAGTAAAGACTGGTGGATTTCTTGCTGGGCATGACTATTGCGATTCATTTGTTGGCGTGAAAGAAGCAGTTAATCAAAAAATTAAAAATTTCAGCACTTCTGAATCTTGTTGGATTTCTCAAGTTACTAGGTAATTTTATGAAAAATTTCCAAGCAGAAAGTAAAAAATCTGGTGATGAATTTGAAAATCTTGTTGAGCAAGACCTTATTCGTAGGGGATATAAAATTATTTCTACCAACACTAAAATTGATAGTATTGGGGTAAATGTAGATTACATTGCCGAAAAGGATGGTGTACTGGAATATGGTGAGGCAAAAGGTGGGAAGGAAGGAGGTAAAAAACGTCCTGGTGCCCAACGTACCGATAACGTAAAAAAGGCAATTTGTAACGGTGCTCTACTAAATGTAAAAGATAAAAATGCACGTTATGTGGTTTATTTTTCTGCTAAACCTAAAGAGGGAAATTCTTCAGATGAAATGATTAAAACTGCAATTTCTGCTGGATTTATTGATGAAGTTCGATATTTGAGTTATAATGTAGAGGATTGATTTTAATGACTATTTCAATTAACAAAAAAACACTAGAAAACGGATACACTGAATATACTATGACTGAAACTGCAAAACACGTTGATTTTGATAAGTACGCTGAGTTCGTAGATGCTGTAACTTCTGATGCATCTAAAGATTTTCTTGCCCTATCTGATCGTTTGGTTGCTCTTGATGAGAAAGGTGCAAACATTGAGCGCCTTCTGACTGCCTCTGTTGGTATTAATGCTGAGGGTGGTGAGTTTATGGAGATCGTCAAAAAGATGGTGTTCCAAGGCAAACCTTATAATGAAGATAATCGTGAGCATCTGATTATCGAACTGGGTGATATTATGTGGTATGTTGCCCAAGCTTGTATGGCACTTGGAGTCAGTATTGACGATGTAGTTGCCCGCAATGTTCAAAAACTTCTCAAGCGTTATCCAGAAGGTGCTTTTGATGTTTACTTCTCCGAAAACCGTGCTGCTGACGACCGATGACTAAAGAAAAACAAGTAACAATTAAAATGGATGTTCGCTCTGCTGCGGCAGTTCGACAAATTCTTTTTGAATCTCAAAAAGGATATACTTATGATGAAGCAAGTGTTCCTCCACGAATTAATGATATTCGTGAAGTTATTCTTGAACTAGACAATAAGATTGGTGCAATCGTTGGTGAATAATAAATACTTCAAAAAATGTCTTTGATCGGAAAGAGAAGAGGAAGACCAACTACAAGAACGCAGTTTGATTCAATACTCAAAAAATTTATAGTTTTTGCAAAAAGAGATCTAAGAATTAATTCAGAAATTAAAATTATACTAATTGATGATGCTGATTTTGCAAAAGAAAAAAGAGCTTTTGGGATGATGAAGGATCAAATAATTTATGTTAGTATTATAAACAGGCATCCTATAGATATTTTGAGAACTTTATCTCATGAACTTGTTCATTACAAACAAAGAATTGAAGGTAAATTGATGAACGGAACAGTCGGAAGTTCTGTCGAAAATCAAGCAAATGCTAAGGCAGGTGAAATCATGAGGAAATATGGACACCTGCATCCTGAATTATTTGACCTAATGCCCATTAGGTGATATAATTCTTTTACTGGGGAATTAGCTCATTTGGTAGAGCGCCTGCTTTGCACGCAGGAGGTAAGGGGTTCGACTCCCCTATTCTCCACTTTGCCCGTGTACTCCAACGGTAGAGAGGGTGGACTTAGAATCCATACAGTGGAAGTTCGAATCTTCTCACGGGCACTAAATATTTCAAAAAATGGCAGGAAGAACTAGCGGAAAATCCGCTTGGGAAAAATACTATAAAAATAAAGATGGCATAAGTGTAGTAGTTAAGAAGTCTGCACCATATTATGCTAACGAAACTACTTCAAAAGTAGAAGGTAATTTGCAAGTTAGTACATCAGTAATTTATAGGGACATATTTTCTCAGCATATTTCTAGAGGAGGAAATACGAAAATAGGATTTCAATTTAATGAAAATGGTTCAGTATACTATTCTCCAGTAGATAACTTTAAAAAGCCAGGAAGAGAAAGTGGTATAGATTTAAAACCAGAATCTTTTGGTATTGAAAATGAAACTTTTAATAGTTCTTACAATTATTATCAAAGAGTTATAAATGCCATCGCAGATCGTTGGGCAACTAGTGATTACAGTGGAGAACTGTATGATTATCTTATGGAATTAGTTGCATATGCAAACGGTGGTTCTGGGGATTATACTGGGATAAAAAAAGAAGGATTTCCTTGGGGTGACATACAAAGTTATTTTGCCGAAGTTATTGGTCCGCTAGCTTGTATTAACAAGGGTGTATTGAGTGATTTGGGAATAACAAATCTTCCAAATGCCAAGATCTTTATGCCACCTTCTTCTGTTCCACTATATGATTATAAATTAATTGCTGGTGGTCAAGAATATCTAATATCTGCAAAATCTGGTAAAGGTGTTACCAACCAAGTTAAACCTCAATTTGTGATTCCTTATATTGAATCGGCGGATCTTAAATCTACTAATGCATACAAATTACTGCAAATATTGGCGGATTATTCTATTAAAACTGGAGCATTTCTTGGTTGGCAATTGTTACAAAATACTGTGGAATTAACACCTGCAGCAATTGCTGATGTGGCAGTTAATTATGAACCAAGAAATAAAAAATCATCTGATGAAATTATTAATGTTGAACCATGGTTGCCATTTTTGAGGAAGTATTTTCCTAATGCTAAAACTGTTACTTATGGTCAGGTTAGATATAAGTGCGAAACTTTAATAAAGACTGCATCAACAACTGGAATTCTTCATACTAATCTTAAAAAAATATTTGAAGAATTCTTAAACAAATCGAGAATTATCTATGTAAAAATGTCAATTTCTATTCCTGATGGTAGAATAAGATTCACTAGAATAGGTGATGGTGGAGTTAAAAAAGTTAATTATGTTGAATTGAGATCTTCTAATGATTCTCAAAATAGAACTTCTGATAGAATTGGATTTGATATGGTGAGGTAGACAGTTCATAAACTGTCCACTCACGAAGAAAAACTCCCTAGCAATACCCTATAATACTTCTATGGCAAAGAACACTCACCTAGAACACTTAGAAGACGACATCCTGAATCAAGGATCTCAGGGTGGGAGAAATGCGATTGCTTTTTTGCGAGAGTTGGGAAATATGCTCTCGGCAAAAAGTTCTGCTGTTCAAATTACTACAAAGTGGGATGGCGCCCCCGCAGTAATTTGTGGTACTAATCCTGAAAATAAATTGTTCTTTGTGGGAACCAAATCTGTATTCGCAAAAACTGAACCTAAACTTTGTTATTCTGAGCAGGATATCGTTAATTTTTATGGTTATGGGCAACTGGCAGATAAACTTAAAGCTTGTCTAACCTATCTGAAAAATATTGGTATTAAGGGAGTTATTCAGGGAGATCTTCTTTTTACTAACGACAAGAATAATGGATTTATTGACGGGAAAAATGTAATCTATTTTCGCCCTAATACAATTACTTATGCTGTTCCTGCAGACTCTGACCTTGGTGCAAAAATCAGCTCTGCAAAGTTGGGAGTAGTTTTCCACACTAGTTATAGTGGTCCAACGATTGCAGATATGAATGCATCGTTTGGTGTTGATATTAGCGGATTTCGGCAAACCTCAGACGTTTATGTGACTTCTGCTTCATTTAAAGATGCTACTGGAGTCGCTAACTTTACTGAAGAGGAACTGAGAAATTATAATTCCGCCGTAAATGTTGCAGAAGGATCTCTTCGCCAGGCATCTGCATTTCTTGATGTTCTGACTGCAACTGGAGAATCTAAGTTCTTAATGTCTACGTTGTTTAAAAGATTCTTTAACAGTTATATTAGTAAAGGTATTGCCATGCCAAATACCCGTAGTGTTGCAAATGAGTTTAGTACTTTTTATTCAAATCTTTTAGATAAAGAGATTCTTTCCAAAAAAACAAAAAATGCACAAGATAAATATTTAAAAATAAAAACAGAGGGTTTGCAATTTATTAAAACTAACGATAGAGCAATTTATATGACAGTTGCTTCATATATGAATCTTCAAAAAGCCAAAACACTTATTATTCGTCAACTTTCTAAGGTTAATACTTTTGGAACTTTCTTGAAAACTGATGATGGATATAAGGTTACGGCTCCAGAAGGATTTGTTGCTATTAAATCTGGTAATGCACTTAAATTGGTAGATCGTTTAGAATTTAGTAGAGCAAACTTTACTGTTGCAAAAGATTGGGATAAATGAAAAGTTTTTCTAAGTTTTTACAAGAAACAGCAGCATCTTTACAGGCCACTAGACTTGGATTAGAAGGTGATGGGCACGGAGGTTGGTATAAAAATGGTGAGTTTGTTGCAAAAACTGTTAAGGGACAACTTAAGTTCTTTAACAAGAGGCAGGCATTAGGAAAAGATCCTGCTCAAAGTGAATTAGAGAAAAATGTTTCTGATCCTAATTTCCAGGATCCAGCACTCGCTCAACAGCAGGCGGCACAGCAACAAGATCCTGCACCAGAGCAGCAGGCAGCAGCACAGGAAGCACCTCCAGTCAATTATCTACCAGTAGAAAAAACTAAGGGAACTTTAACAATTGCATTTGGTCGTTTCAATCCTCCACACCTTGGACATTTGCAGTTGATGGATACTGCTGCAGGTGCTGCAGAAGCGGAGGGTAGTGATTATATGATCATTCCTTCCCGTAGTCAGGACAAGAAAAAGAACCCTTTAGATGCTGATACTAAGGTTTCTATTATGAGGCAAATGTTCCCTCAACATAGTGAGAGAATTGCGAATGATGCAAATACCAGAACAATTTTTGATGTGCTCAAGAAAGCACATAACGATGGATATGCTAATGTAAGAATTGTTGGTGGTGCAGATAGAGTCAAAGAATTTGATAAACTTGCTAATAATTATAATAACAATCTATATCAATTTGATAATATTGAAGTAGTTTCTGCTGGTGATAGAGATCCAGATTCTGAGGGTGTTGAAGGTCTTTCAGCATCTAGAATGAGACTTGCCGCTGCTGAGGGGGACTTTAAGACTTTCCGTGCTGGTATGCCTCCAGATATGAGACCAAAGGATGCGAGAGCAATCTTTGATACTGTTCGTGCATCGATGGGTATTCAAGATCAAGTTGCAGAAGTTTGGGAAATTGCTCCTAAATTTGATCAAAAGTCTCTACGTGAGAACTACTTGAACGAGGCAATCTTTAGAATTGGACAACTTGTAGAAAACTTGAATACTGGTCTTCTTGGAAGAATTATTCGTAGAGGTACAAATTATCTGATTTGTGTAACTGAAGATAATATTATGTTTAAGTCTTGGATTAAAGACGTGACTGAAGCATACACTGAAAAGCATATGGATAGAATGTATAGGGAACCTGGAAAACCAAATACTTTAGTTGGTACTACTGGTTATCTGAAGTATGTCGATAAACAGACTAAGGGTGCTCAATTAGGAAAAGAAAACCTTGCATATGGGCAGAAAAACTTTGGTTTAAATTTCATAAATAAATATAGAAAAAAGTAGAATTAAGATTCCAAATGGATACTAAAATTTTTGAGGAGGACTCTAAACAAGGTAAGCCTCCTATTGGTGATCAGGCAAAGGGTATTGAAAAGCAGGCAAGGCAACTTGCCTATGATATCCGCTATGAAATCAAAAAGGCAACTGGCGACAAAAAACTAGATCCTGCCGCACTCAAAAGAGAGTATCTTAAGGGACTTCAAAAATCTTCTCAGCCACCAGCAGTTAAACTAAGGGCAAAGCAAATGTTAATGGGTGAAGATTATATCTCAGATGTTAAAAATATTGTATCGGAAAATGTTGCAAATGCTTTATATAAAGTATTTGTAGAGGGTGTAGATAATACTCCAGAAATAGAACTAGATTATTTAAAAGAACTTGCGGATACCAAAGAGACAAAGTATAAAGTAAGAGTTACTGACAGAAAGACTGGAAATTCTTATGTTCGTTATGCAACCCGTGAAAAAATTTCCGAACTTCGTGCAAATCCAAACATTTCTTCGGTTGAAATGACCGAGCACGGTGAACCAAGAGATTCGGAAAAGAATAAAGGTGCCGAAACTGCCGCAGTAAAATCTGGCAAGGCAAAGAAAGACTATGATGGTGATGGTAAAGTAGAAAGTGGCGCCAAAGAATATCGTGGTGCTGTTCATAATGCAATTCAACGTAGAAAAGGTGGAGTAGCAGACGGTAAAGATACTTCAAGTGTTAAAGAGGATTTCATCGGTGAAGTAAAAACTACCGAAGAAAAAAAGAATAAAAAGGTTACTGGTGAGGGTGTAAACAATTCTAGTATTGTCAAAGTATTCCCTGACGACAAAACTGCACCATCACGCCACGGAATGGTAGTAGCAAATAGTTATGAAATGGGTGGAGCAGTTATTACTGAGAAGGCAGTAAGTCAGGCACAGCAAAAATTTATGGGAATGGTTTATGCTGCCAAAAAAGGAGGAAAGGCAGCATCTCCAGAAGTCGCAAAGGCGGCAAAGGGAATGAGTGAAAAAGAAGCAAGAAAGTTTGCTAAGACCAAGCACGAAGGACTTCCAGTTCACAAGGAAGCGGCAGAATGTGGAAGTGAGGAAGATCCAAGACAAATGAAGACCAAGAAAGATAAGGTAAGAACTGCACTTGGTCTGATGGGCATTAAAGCTTCTTATGAACCAGAAGGTAAAATGGTTGATGAAGCAACTGCTGCTGCTAGAAGAGGTCTTTCTGATACACACAGACCAGGAAGAGAGGAAAGAGCATCTGCTGCCGCTAAATCTTTAGCAGGAAAGAAAAAAAGACAGGAAGTTCTAGATACGCACGAAAAAAAGACTGGAACTAAACTTGATATTTCCAGATCTAGAGAAGGTAAAGAACATTCTAAAAATTTTCCAGGTTCAAGACAAGAGCCAAAGGAAAGAGGTGCAAAAGAAACTTCCTCAGAAACACAAAATAGAAGAGCAAGCAGACATAATGAAAGAGTGATGAAAAGTGGATTTACTAAAAAGGAAAAAGCAGAAGATACTGCAAGAAGACCATACGATAGTGCGAGAGACTGATTCCTAAATAAGTCAGGATAGTATTGGGAGGTTATTATGACTACCGCATTCTTACTTGCAACACTTACTGGCACTTTAAGTGCAGCAAATGTTCAACTTATTTTAGGCATTCTTCTGGCAATCTCTGAGGTACTCGGAGCAGATCCAAGAGTTAAGGCAAATGGCATTGTTTCGTTTATCTTGCTTCAAGTTAGAAATTATCTTGCTAATAGAAAAGCACGTTGATTATTAATACTAATTAATTTAAAGGGATCTATTTTTTATAGGTCTCTTTTTTTTATAAATATCAATATAAAGAAACTATAGGTAAGGAAACATGGCTCTTTGGGGCAGTAAAGATTCGGTTTACTCGACTGGCACTATTGCCGTCGATCTTGGTACTAACACCGTAACGGGAACTGTTGGTGTTGTTACATTTACAAATGCTGGAATTAGAACAGGAGATGTTATAACAGTTGGTGCGGGTGCAACTTATGGTTATGCTGTTATAACTGGATTTACCTCCACAACTATTTCAATTGCTAGCACATCTTATTTTGTTACTGGATTAACCACTGTTGCTGCTGGTGCTGCATATAATATTTCTGAAGAACCAGTTTATACTCTGGTCGATTCAATCTACAGAGCACCAGAAATGAAGACTTCTGGATTCTCTACCAGTAAATTCTTTACTGGAGTTTTCGGTGTAGATACGACTGAAGCTGGCGTTGCCCGCACAACTACTGTTGGTGGAAAAGCAGGCGCCTTTGGTGTTGCTCACGCTGGTTGGGTTGGAGTTACAACTTACGTTGATACTCATGGAAACTTAAGAGTTAAAGCAGAAACTCTTGTTGCAGGAAGTTCAATTACAACTGATGCTGCTGATGACGTTCAATATCCAGATGCCTGATAACAGATGAGATTTGATGAATTGAACGAAAGCAATTATATGCTTTTTGCTATAAAATTTTATAATAATCCTCAATCTGTTACGAAGGAAGATTTTGATAACGATTTGAAAAGAATACGTTATGTGAAAAGACTACTTAAGAGATATAAGGAAACTGGGGAACTGAAAGTACATCTCATATTAAACCATTTAATCATTTTGTTTAATGTATTTAATGATGCTACAGTTCCCCTGCTGTTTTATAATTTAGAAAAAGATCTTTGGCCTTCTATAAAAAGCTTTTTAATCTTTTTAAATTGGATTCCTGAATATCCAAAAACTGAACTTAGTGAAATAGAAGAAGATAAAAATTGTTTAGATCAATTACACTCAATTTAATGGATAAGGTAGATAAAATTATTTCTATAATAAGACAGATAAGAGAAGAATCTGGTGCTATGAGTACTGGAAGTTCAGGATCTACCCCTGGATTTAGTGAAAAATCTCCAGCAGAAGGACCTACTGCAGGTATATCTCCAAAACTTGGGTCAATCAGAAAACGTTATGCAACTGGTGGACGTAATTCTCGCAAACCATGGTTAGATTATTTAAATAATAAAAAAATATAAAAACATTTAAAGAGAAAAATGTTCAGTCAAGGATCCAAATTAGCTGTTTTAGAGTCAAAGCTTGCCATGTATGAAGATCTTTCCCGTGAAATGTTAGACAAGCTGGAGACGGCCGTTGAAAAAATATCAGAAGGAAATAATAGAATTGCTACAATACTAGCAAAACACGATGAAAGGATAGATCAAAACTATAAAACTGATCAATTAATTCTTAAAATGGTTGATGAGTTGAAGGCAGAGGGAAAAGAAAATTGTTCGGCATTTGGTGAAAGAATAGATAAGATTGAAGCAAGATTAGAAGAGTTTGTAAAGTTTCGTTGGATAATTGTCGGTATAGCTTTATTTGTGTCGTTCGCATTTTCCCAATCGTCTTTTGTTGTGGATATTTTGACACCAGACCAACAACCTGCTAGAATAGAAGCAACCAAATAATGACCTGATAATGGATTTTGTTGACTCCAAGTATATTGGATTTATTTCATCTCGCCTACAAAAATTCAAAAGGGTTAAAGCAGATCTCTACAATTTTCGCTGCCCTCTTTGTGGTGATTCTCAGAAGAACAAAAATAAAACAAGAGGATATCTTTATCCTGTCAAGAATAACACTAATTTCAAATGCCACAATTGTGGTGCCAGTTTATCTTTCAATAATTTCCTAAAAGAGTTAGATCCAAATCTCCATAAGCAATACACGTTAGAGAAGTTTAAGGAAGGACATACTGGAAAAAACTTCGTGGTTGAGGAACCCAAGTTCAATTTTCAGAAACCTGACTTTTTCACAAAACGTGAAAATTCCAAAAACGTGAAAAAGTTGGATCTTCCGAAAGCATCTGAGGTTCCTGTAGCAAAAGAATACTTAGAGAAAAGAAAAATAGATCCAGAAAAGTTTTACTTTGCCCACAAATTCAAAGAGTGGACAAATACTCAGAAAAAAACTTTTAGTAAAACTAATTATGAGGAACCACGAATAATTATACCTCTATATGATTTTGATAATAACTTTATCGGATTTCAGGGAAGATCTCTCAACCTAAACTCTGTTAAATATATCACCGTGATGTTGAGTGAAGACTCTCCAAAAATCTATGGACTCAATACAATTAAAAAGGATGAGACCGTTTATGTCACTGAAGGACCGTTTGACAGCACATTCGTTCGCAACTCAATTGCTATGTGTGGAGCTGACGCTGATATTAGTGATCTCGGTTTTGGTAGGATTGTTTGGATTTATGATAACGAACCACGAAATAAAGAGATTGTCGATAGAATCTCAAAAACAATTAACCGTGGAGAAAATGTAGTTATTTGGCCTACAACAATTCAACAGAAGGACATTAATGATATGGTTCTTGCTGGACTTAATGTTATGGATGTGTTAGAATCAAATACCCACTCAGGTTTAGAAGCAAAAATTAAGTTTAACAACTGGAAGAAAATATGAGCAACGGAACAAAAGTCGTCAAAAGGAATGGAAAAACTGAATCTCTTGATCTGAACAAATTACACGTAATGGTAGAAGAAGCGTGTAAAGATCTTGCAAACGTTTCTGCATCTCAAGTTGAAATGCAGTCTGGTATTCAGTTT
>Ga0129333_10004957_pt1 | contig 12477 bp, 14 predicted proteins | sample CPB6_08_DNA_FD_94474 | JGI IMG/M metagenome (GOLD analysis project Ga0129333, IMG submission 94474) | Freshwater to marine salinity gradient microbial communities from Chesapeake Bay, USA - CPBay_Sum_0.6_0.8_DNA | ecosystem: Environmental > Aquatic > Marine > Coastal | place: USA: Chesapeake... | reverse complement strand
TCTTAATTTTTCTGATGCAAATTCTAACGCATTACCATCTTCTTGAACAGCAGCTAATACTATTTCTCTATCTCCTCTTAATTTTTTTGATGCATGTTCTAATGCATAACCATTTTTTTGAACAGCAGCTAATACTATTTTTCTATCTGCTTTTAATTCTTCTGTTGCATGTTCTAATGCATAACCATAACTTCCTACAGCAATTAATACTACTTCTTTATCTCCTCTGAATTGTTCTGTTGCATATTTTAATGCATTACCATCTTCTTGAACAGCAGCTAATACTATTTCTCTATCTCCTCTTAATTTTTCTGATGCATGTTCTAATGCATAACCATCTTGTTTAACAGCAGCTAATGCTACTTCTTTATCTCCTCTTAATTCTTTTGATAAACCTGCTAATGCTTTACCATCTTGTTTAACAGCAGCTAATGCTTTATTTTTATCCCCCCCACCTTCTAATTCTTGTTTTAAATCTAAATACTTTTTTTTATATTTTATATATTTTTTTGTATAATCCATTTATAATATAATATTATATTTTTTTAAAAATTATATTTTTTAAAAAAAATTATCTTTTTCTTTTAGTGTTAACTTACCATTTTTAGATTTGGCAAAATGGAACGTGATGCAATGATATCTCACTGTAAAAAAGATTTATGGAAACATCTGATTCTTATATTGTCCATATTTGTGATAATTGTGGATTATTTGCCATAAAAGTAATTGATAGTAATCATTATATTTGTCACAGTTGTAAAGAAACAAAGAAAATTTCTATTGTTGCACTTCCTTATGCATTGAAATTCATGGTTCAAGAATTACTAGCTATTAATATTATGCCAAGATTAAAAGCATCATAAATTAAGATTATTATCAATTAAAAAATATTATATAATATTCAATTTTTAGTAAAAAAAATTGAATATTTTTTTTATGTAATATTCATTAATATTTTTATTATTAAACACAAGAATCATGTCTACACCAGTGACTCAGGTTCAGGTTGATCCCGTGTCTCAGGTCCTCAATTTCATCCCAGAAGATCCTATCTGGACTGTATTGTATTCGGATAATAAGGGTGTCACCATCTACGCTGTAGCAGATCCTTGCATTTCAGGTATGACCAATACAGACGGTCCCACCACGTAGCATTTTTTGTAATCGCGATATTCCAGAGCTCCGGAATATGACGAATTCTTCCTCTATAACTCAATATAGGCTGTTTGTCTCTTTATTTAATATATTTTTGTTATTAATATTATGAAAGTGTACTTATTTTATAAAAAAAATTGAATTTTTGTGTGTGTAATTCCTTATTAATTTTTTACTATTAAAGAGACAATCATGTCTTTTACTGTGCATCAGGATCAGACCCCAGATTTCAGAGGCACTCCTGTTCTCTCTCCGGTTGAAGATTCTCCTTTCCCGTTGAACAATGATATTCGAGATGACATAGTGCATCTCGATGAACCACCAGTTTCTGAAGTCATTTGCCATCCTATGAAAATGCGTGACATTTTGTTGCTAACAGTAGAGAAAGCAAAGGAGATTGTAAAACAATTGGCCTCTTGTAAATGCTGCGAGAGGCATAATAAGGATAAACCCCTATACTTCGAACGTTATAAAACTCCAGATCCAAAACTAGATAAATTCGAGTCCGAGTCTAAGACTAAGTGCAAGTGCACATGCCGCTACAACGCACGCTGGATTTGCAAGTGTTATCCTGTAATCAATGACAATGATCCAAAAGTTCTTATGGTCATGATCAATAATTACATGAGCGCCCAGGAACGCAATGACCTAATGAAGTTCCTTCTGAAGCGTGCAAAACAGGAATAGTCATTTTCTATAATTTATGTCAGTAAATTTAGGATGTGTTTGGCATATGTTTTTTTATTACATGTCTTTTTGTTAAACATTGACTAGCTATTTGTATTATATCAAAATTAAAGTATCATTTTATTGTACAGCTTCGAATACTATATCTTTAATTAAAAAATAATTAATCAATAAATATTACTGTATGTTTTGGATATATTATTTTAAATTGTTCTGTAAACATTTTTTTTAATTCATTAATATTATATTCTTCATTAATATTAATATCAATAATATCATTATCTAATGGTTTAATATCACGTATAGATACTACAATAATCTTATAATTGTCATCAATATATGATAATATTCCTTCATTTTTATAAATGATATCATATTTTTTATTGTCAAGTAAATATTTACATAATTGTTCTTTATTTTCTACTAAATGTCAATAAAAGTATTATCAAATATTCCATTTTCTAGATTAACAAATCCTTTAATATAATAACTAAAATTAGATGTTTGTTTATTTAATCTATAACATTCAATTAAAAAATTTCTATTTCTTAATTTTTCTGATGCAAAATTTACTGCTTCTCCATTTTGTTTAACAGCGTCTAATACAACTTCTTTATCTGCTCTTAATTCATCCGATGCAAATTTTAATGCATAACCATTTTGTTGAACAGCATCTAATACAACTTCTTTATCTGCTCTTAATTCATCTGATGCAAATTTTAATGCTACTCCATATTCTTTTACAGCAGTTAATACAACTTCTTTATCTGCTCTTAATTCATCAGATGCATATTGTAATACTCAACCATTTTGGTTAACAGCTTCTAATACTATATTTTTATCTCCTCTTAATTCTTTTGATGCATAATAAAATGCTTCACTATGACTATGTCGTACAGCAGTTAATACTACTTCTTCATTATTTTGTAATTCTTCTGATGCATATTGTAATGCTAAACCATGTGATTCAACTGCAGCTAATACTACATCTTTATCATCTTGAAAATCTTTATATTTTTTTAATTCTAAACCATCTTTTTTAACAACAGCTAATGCTTCATTTTTATATCCCCACCTTCTAATTCTTGTTTTAAATCGAAATACTTTTTTTTATATTTTATATATTTTTTTGTGTAATCCATTTATAATATAATATTTAATTTTTTTTAAGAATTCATATATTAAAAAAATTATCTTTTTCTTTTTAGTCTTAATTTGCCATTTTTAGATTTGATTACTTTAGGTAAATTAGATAATTGATAAACATCATCAAATTTTTTTAAAACAGCTAACCATTTCTGTTTTAACTGTTTGTTAATATTATTAAATTGACAAATTGTCCAATATTGTTCATTATTAATTTTATTTACAATATACTTATCAATTGCATCTATAATTAATGAGTATTCAGTCCAATCTAAACGAAAATACAATGCATCATAAAATTTTAAATTATCAAGATATTTTAGAATAAATTTAATAATAATATCTTTATTTTCTATTTTGTCATAAATTAATTTATACATAGTTTTATTATATTTATTATTTTCAATAGCTAGTATTATAATATTTTGCCAAATGAAACAAATAGATTTCCAATTATTATCTTTAATTTTAATATTATTAATAATATTAGTAATTTGATCAATTATTTCTGATTTATATATATTACGAATATCATCATTTGTAATATATAATCTACTAATTTTAATTTGATAATAAGTAAAATTGATAAGTTCATTATCAGTTATATCTTTTAATAAAATAAATTGTTCAAGTATTTTACATTTTTTAATATAATTTTGTAATAATATCCATTTTAATTTATGTAAAAATGTTGAATAATTATTTGGTTTACAAATATTATAAGAAAAATTATTTAAATCATCAAAGATTTCTAATAACCATTCAGGATCAGTATCAGAAATATTTTGAATAATACTATCAACTGTAATGTTTTTATTTATTATATTTTTTAAATATTTTTCTTGTTCTAATAATCGTACCGGTCTATCTTCTAATTCTTTAATAGCAATATGTTTTACATCATAAGGAGTTTTACTATTATTAACAAGTGTATGAAGAAAACATGTTGTTTGTTCCTTAATATCAATTTTTAAATTATATAAATATTTATCATATTCATAAGATAAATATTTATTTTTAAATAAAAGTTTTTGTATATAGTCTTCTATTATTTTATTAAAAACATTTATCATCGTTGTTATAATTTATATATAAAGATTCTATTTATATCAATTATTAGATAATTTTATATGAGTATCATATAATTGCGTGCTAATATTACTTAATTCTTTTGTCATTTTAAATTTTTTTGTCATTATTTTTGCCATTTTTGTAATACCATATGTTGCACCATAAAAAGCACCTGCTATAGTTCCTGTAGTATCAGAATCTCCTACATGTAACATTGAATAAACAACTAATTTTTCCCAATTATCTTTAGAATCTAACAAAGCATCATAAGCTATTATAACGGAATCATCGCCACCTGCACCAGGATATATTTTATTTTTATGATAAGAAAATGTTTCATGATAAAATTTAGATCTATAATCTGGATACTTCATTAAAATAATTTCTCTAAATTTATATTTATCAAATCTAATTTGTTGATATTTTTTCCATTTATCAACAAAAATTTTTTTATCTTTAATATAGTTATTATAATCATTTGGTATATTTTTTTCAACAATATTATCAATAATATTACTTTCTAATAAAGGTATTAATTCAAATATCCAATTAGTAGGCTCGATATTAGTTACAGCTAAAGATATAAAAAAAGCACTAACAATTGCACCTAACCAAGCAATAGCATTATTATGAGTAATTCTAGTTGATAATAATGCTATTTTTATTAATTGTTCTCTTTGATTAATATAAGGATAAACTAATCCAATACACATTGTACGCATACAACCTCCTGTTCCTCCGCTTTGTTGATTATATGATAAATTATACCAATTTTCACCATTTTTTAATTTTTTTAAACTATTAAGTGTTATATTACCAATTGCATATTTATTTATCATATTAGTTATTTTATCTGAAGTATTTATTTCTTCTATCATATTTTTTTCAATATTTATTAATAAATTTTTTTCATCCGATTCTATTAATGCTTTAGCTATTGATAAATGAAAAATAGTATCATCTGAAATAGTCATATGTGGTAAAGGACAATTATAAAAACCACATGTATTTATAAAATCAAAAAGAATAATATTTGAATAATTAGAACCTTCTATAATAAAATTATCTCCTATAGTATTTATAGAAAATTCAGATGAATTATTAAATTCATATAATCCATTATTATAACCTATAACATCTCCTAATCCCGCTAATACCATACAAGCTTTAAATTTTTTTTTATCCAAACTCATATTATATTAATTTAAAAAGATAAAAATAATTATAATTTATAAATGGATAATATAAATATAGAAGATATTATTGATGTAGATTTATATGAAGTATTAAATATTAATGAAGAAGCAACAGAAATAGAAATAAAAAAACAATATAAAAAATTAATTATTAAATACCATCCTGATAAAAATAATAATGATTCTGAAATATATGAATTAATTACACTTGCTTATAATATTTTAAGTAATAAAGAATTAAAAAAATTATATAATGAATTAAGATTAATAAAATGGGATTTTACAAAATTAAAAAAAGAGTCATTGAAAACTACTCCCCAATATGAAAAAAAAAATTTTGATCATTTAAATGAAGAATATAATAAAAAACATGGTTGTAATATCAATGAAAAAATATTAAATATTCAAGAATTTAATAAAAAATTATCAGAGTTAATAGATGAAAGAAATAAAGAAATAATTAAATTAAAACAAATTAATAAAAAAGAATTTAAAAAAGAATTTGAAAAAATTAAACGTTCGGAAGATGATATTAATAATGATTTAATTCCATATAATTTAGAATTGGTTTTATTAAATAATATTGAAAATATTAATAAATTATATGATACTGGAGAAACTGAAATAAATAAAAGATTTTTATTAAATATTTTACCAAAATATAAAGAAAATAATTTATCTTATGAAGATCAAATTAATAATTATAAGAGTAATAATTATTAGAGTAATAATTATTAGAGTAATAATTATTAGAGTAATAATTATTAGAGTAATAATTATTAGAGTAAAAAATTAAAAATCACATGAATTACTTCTTTTTAATTTTTTTACAACTTTTTTATTTGCTAAAATTTTATAATAATTTTTAGTAAAGTTATAACCAATATCAATTAATATATTTTTTTCTTCATTACATATATCAAATTTATATGTATATTTTTTATATTTATCTGGTAAAGATATATTAATTGTATTTTTATAAGAATAATTAAATTTATGTGTAATATATAATAATATTATTTCTAAATAATATTTAAAATTTGGCATATCATTTAAATAATCTATATTGAAATTATAATAATAATCTATATATAAACCAATTGTTTCGTCTAATTCATTATATGAAACATAATTTATTGGGAAACAATTAATTATTGCACCATCTACAAATAATTTATTATTAATCTCTATAGGTGCAAAAATAAATGGTATATTAGATGAAGCAATAATTGCTTTCCAGATAGGAATATTTTCATTACTATTATATGAAAATTTCCATAAACTTTTATCATCAATACAAGTAGCAAAAATATTTAATTCTATTTTTTTATCATCATATAATTGTTTAAATGTATAGTCTTTATTTTCTTCACCTAATTTAAAAATTATAATTGATTGAGTTATTATTTTAAGATTTTCTCCTAATGATAATCCATATTCATTTATTAAATTTGTTATATCATATGAATCTAATAATTTTAAAAAATTAAAATTAATTAAAAAATCTGTAATTTCTTCTATTGTATAATCTAATGCCAACATTGTACATAATATAGAACCTGCTGATATTCCATAATATGATTTAATATTATTTAACATATTAAATTCTTTTAAATATTTTAAACTACCTAGTAATGAAAATATATATACACCACCAGAACTAATAACTAAATTTTTCATTATATATATTTTTTAAATAATATATATATATTATTTTATACTTAAATATTTTATAAAAATTTGTTATGTATAAGTTGTAATACTAATATTATTAATATTCCAATTAAAAATGCTTGAATTATATTTTTTTTACATTTATTTTTATAATTATTTGTAAAAAAATGTTCAACATTTTTTTTTTGTTCTAAAATACATCTAATATTTGTATTTGTATTTGTATTTGTATTTACATTTGTATTTGTATTTGTATTTGTATTTGTATTTGTATTTACATTTGTATTTGTATTTACATTTGCATTTGTATTTATATTTACATTTGTATTTGCATTTACATTTGTATTTGTATTTGCATTTACATTTGTACCCCATGCTTCTTCAATAGTTGAATACATTTATATTAATAATATTAATAATATAATATATATAAAAAATATTATAAATATAAAAAAAATATTATTAATATATAAAAAAAATATTATTAATATAAAAAAAAATATTATATATATATATAATATATATATAAATGTCTAATTCGACAGTCAACAATATGAATGACTTAAGTGCATATTTAAATGGTTATCCTGTAAATGACTTTTTAAAATTACTCCTTGTATTATTTGTAGCTACACATGCAGGAATATATACAGGAACTTATAGCAATATAGCAAATTATCTAAAAAATAATATTTGGGTAAATATTTTATTATTTGCTATATTCTTTTATATTAATTCTAATTATAATACCAATGTAGCAGTAATTGGTACATTTACTTATTGTGTTGTTTATTATTATGCAAATGAACAAATGAAAAATGTAAAATAAATATAATACAAAAAACTTATTTATGAATAAATAAATTAATATTAATATTAATTTATTTATTAAATATATATATATATTATAAAATAATGAATGATAATTTATTAAATGTTATATTTAATGATATATTTTTTAGAATATGTATATTGAGTATAATATGTTATATAAGTATATATAATTGTTTTTATGGAATATTAACAGGTATTATTTTTATATTAATTTTATTTTATATTGTTTATACAAATATATATAAAACTCAAATATATATAAATAATTATTATGAATATGATTTATATTATAAAAATATTTAAAAAATGTTTGCGTAAATATTTATTAAATAACAATCTATAATATTTTAAAATGAATGATAATAAAAAACCAAATTTAAATACAGATACTGATTTACATTTTAGTTTATTAGCCGATAATTCTAAATTAAAACCTAGAGATAAAATAATAAATTTAAAACAACCTATAGATGTGAATAGCGATAGCGAATTAAGTGATTTTAATAGTGATAAAAAAGTAGAATCAATTTATAGTGATTCTAAAAAATCATCTATATCTTCTATATCATCTAAATCATCTAAATCATCTAAATCAACTAAATCAACTAAATCAACTAAATCAACTAAATCAACTAAATTATCTCCAAAACAAGAAAAAATAGAATTAAAAACTAATAATACACAACAACCAATATTACAACAACCAATATTACAACAACCAATATTACAACCAGAACCTAATATACAACCACAAAAACCTTTTCCATCAACATATATAGGTGTAAATAATTTAGATGATGAAAAAAAAAAAAAATTTAAAAAAATGGAATTATTGGCAAAATTGTATGATATTCAAAAAGCAGGTAGAACATTAACAAAACAATATAATATTAATTCAGATTTAGAAGAAATGGAAATGGAAATATTATATCAAACTGATTTAGAAAATAAAAAATACAGTATTAATTTATCAAAAAGTTTTTTATTAAATGCTATTACTGCTATTGAATTTTTAAATACAAGATTTGACCCTTTTGGAGTAGAATTAAAAGGATGGAGTGAACAAATGCAAACTAATTCTAATAATTACGATGATGTATTTGGTGAATTATATGAAAAATATAAAGGTCCTGGAACAAAAATGGAACCAGAAATTAAATTAATATTAATGGTTGGTGCTAGTGCTGCATCGTTCCATGCTACAAAATCATTAACTAAAAATATAGGTTTAGAAGGTATTGTTAAAAATAATCCAGATATTATGTCAAAACTACAAAGTACAATATCAGGAACTATTGAAAAAAATATTGGTACAAAAAAAGAGACTGATAAACCATTATCACAAGAACAAATACAACAAAATATGTATAAAAAAATGATGGAAGAAAAACAACGAATGCAAAATATGCAAAATATGCAAAATATGCAAAATATGCAAAATATGCAAAATATGCAAAATATGCAAAATATGCAAAATATGCAAAATATGCAAACAATAAAAAAACCAGATTTAAATAATATATTAAATAAATTAAAGTCAAAAATACCAATACAACAAGATATTAAAACTAAATATGATGTTTTAACATCAGAAAATCGAATTTGTGTATCAGATACTATTGATACTGAAGATAGTAGTACAATAAATAATACAAATATTAAAAAAGTAAAGAAAAATAGAATAAAAATAAAATAAAGAAATAATAATATAATAATATATAATTATGAATGAAGAAAATATTAAAAAAAGAGGTAGGAAACCTAAATTAAATAATATTAATAATAATATTAATAATAATATTAATGAAGATAATAATATTATTAAAAAAAAAAGAGGTAGAAAACCGACAGGCAAAATTATTGAAATAAATAAAACATTATTTAATAATAATGAATATCCAAATTGTATTATAGCACACCTTCCTATTAATAATAAAGATATATTAAAAATAACAAAACAAAATAATAAAATAATAACAGAAAATAAAAATTTAAGTATTGAAGAGATTAATATAAATATTAACGACGATAATAAAACAAATAGAACAAATACATTAAATAATAATAGTGAGGAGTTAAACATATTATATTGTAAAAAATGTGAAGTATTAGAACAAAAATGTATAGAATTAACAGATAAAATTAAAGAATTAGAAATTCAAATTAATCAAGAAAGACATATAAATCCAATTATAAATATAAAGGAACATTATATATGTGATGTTAAAATACATGATATACAAAATAATAAAATAGGATGGGCAAAAAAAACAGATACAAATTGTTGGTGGTGTTGTCATAAATTTGATAATATACCTATAGGATTACCTGAAAAATATATAAATGATACATTTCATTTATATGGTTGTTTTTGTTCATTTAATTGTGCTCAAGCATATAATTTAAATACAAATGATAATAAAATATGGGAAAGATATTCATTATTAAATTTTTTAAAAAAAAAAATATGTGATTTAAATAATATTAAATATAAGAATTATGACTATATAAATTCTGCACCACCTAGACAATCTTTAAATATTTTTGGTGGTAAAATGACTATAGATGATTTTAGAGATTCGTTATATACACTTACAACAAAATATAATTATATTTTGCCACCAATGATACCTTTAATAGGTATATTAGAAATTATACCCCAAGACTTTACACCAACTAATGTTAAAATTAAAAATATAAATAATAATTTAAAACTCAAAAGATCTAAACCTTTACCTTCATTTAATAGTAATTTACTACAATTAATGAAAAAAACTTAAGATTTTTTATTTTTAAAATAATATATTGCCATCATGATTGTATCGCAACAATCATCTTGTTTAGGAAAAGTTTCTATCATTTTAATATAATCTTGATTATATTTTAATATTTCTTTACAATGTTGAATTGATAATTTTTTTGTAGTTTTATATTTATTTGTAGAATTTTCAATTTCTTCATTTATTTCATCTTCTTTATCTTCTATTTTAAGTTTATTAGAAGGAGATATAAAATTTATTTTTTTAATAGTTTTATTATCAACCATACCGCGAATTACAAACCAAGTATATAAAGTATCTGATATAGCTTTCATACGAGGGTTTTTAAAAGCGGGTTGATTCTCAATACATACTTCATCTACATCTAATAATTCTTTAATATTATCTAATTTATTAACTAAATTTAATTTTAAATCTATAACTGAAGTATTTTTAACTTTTGCAGAATTAAATTTTTTTAATTCTATATCATTATCCCATTTTTTTAATATTTTTGTTTTATGAGCAGTACAATAAAAAACATTGTTTAAAGTAAATTTAGCATTTTTTTGACAAATAGAACAAATATCATTTTTATTACATTCTGAAATAGATTGTTTTATGTTTTCCCATTTTGAAGATAAAACATTATGATATGATTTATGGTGTTTACAAAATAATTTTTTTTCTCCTAAATAAGAGCAAGTAGTTTTAATAATATTACAACTACAATCACACCAAGAACATTTATTATCTTCTATAATATTAATAATATCTAATTTATGAATTATATATGGATTGCTTGAGACGTCTGTATTTTCAATAATACAATATGCTAAATTTTTAATTCCAATATCCCATGATGCTATTTTCATTTATATAATATAAATAAAATATTTATATATTAATATTAAACATATTCTGTTTATATTAATTTTTAATAATCAATTAAAATAATATTAATGTTTTAGAAGTGTTTTTTACATAAAGAAATACAAATATATATAAAATAAATAATAAATAATATATAACTACTGTTTTAACATAAATATGATACAGTAATAATTCTTGACAAGATGGTATAGAAAAAGAGTGTACTGTAAAGAGTACTTTTAGTACAACATACGTTTATTATATGACTTATCACATGATAATTTCTAATGTGATGGTATCTCTATACCTCTATTTTAAAACAAACGTTTGTTTAAATGATAACTAGGAATATAACTATTTGCCTATCACAATTATACATTAGTATATACAAGTAATATTTAGCAAGTATTTTCGTTTCTATTGTACATTCAGCATCAGCAAATACTTATTGTGAATGAGAAGATCCATGGGCTTCAGCTGGATGAGTATTTAGTTTATTTTTTATTTAGTACTTTTAAACAAAAGAAAGTATTGTAATTGGTATTGAATATAATTAAAAAAAATTTATGGTAATCCTATTAGTTTTTTTATCTTTAAAGTTGCTCCTACAGCTAGCTGTTTAGAAGCCACTCCCCGTCGCCGTCAGCAAAGAGATTATGTCTTCTAACGAAGGACCATGCAATGGTAACTGCAGTGCTAACGGCACATGGTATGAGTACGGAGAACTGCGCGTGTGTTCATGTCACGCACACTGCCCGTGCAGAAATCTTGACAGCTACTCATTGCGTGCAAGTGGTATGATTTTCCAGAAGTCGTGCCAGACTTGCACTGACAAGGCACCCTCCCACACTCCCCAAACCCATCACACTGTGGTTACGACAAGGATCAAGTAATAGGTTTTGATCTGTGTCTTCTGCACTACTCTTTGAGTATTACTTTATATTCTAAGAGTAGTATGTAGTTTTATTATCTGAATACTATATTATTTAGTTTTAATAAATGAATATATTTTAATTATTATATTGGATATAATTAAAAAAAATTGAAAAAAAAAATTTATGGTAATTCTATTAGTTTTTTAT
>Ga0129333_10004956_pt1 | contig 12477 bp, 13 predicted proteins | sample CPB6_08_DNA_FD_94474 | JGI IMG/M metagenome (GOLD analysis project Ga0129333, IMG submission 94474) | Freshwater to marine salinity gradient microbial communities from Chesapeake Bay, USA - CPBay_Sum_0.6_0.8_DNA | ecosystem: Environmental > Aquatic > Marine > Coastal | place: USA: Chesapeake... | reverse complement strand
CTGTAATCTAAGATGCACATTCTGTCCAATTGGCACCGAAGAATATGTCAACGACTATGCCACTATGACCTTAGACACTGTGTCCAAGTTTATAGAGCGTGTACGTGAGTTTTACGCTCAGACTGGTAATCGTGTTATGGTCAGTCTAAGCGGCAAGGGCGAAGCCACTGTACACAAACAGTTTCGTGATATCGTGCTTATGTTGACCGAAAATAAAGATATTATGAAATTACAGACATTGACCAATGGTGCTCTTTTATATCGTCACAGAGATCTAATACCATTGTTTGATCGCATAAGATATAACAACTATAAAAAGGACAACAACAAGGACAAAGAAAAGCTAATCGAAATTATTCAATCCAGTCCAAATGCGTCAATGACCGAAATTGACAACAGCTTGGAATGGCATGAAGTAAAAGATTTTACCAATCGAGTTGGTGTGTTGTCTGGACCAGTTGACACTGAAATCAAATATAATTACTGTCATAAACTGTTTAACAAAATGATGATCGAGTGTGATGGCTCCTATCTAATTTGCTGTGATGATTGGAAAAAGCATAAAAACTTTGGCACTATCTACGACAGATCATTTCAGGACTACCTGCTGTCTCCTGAACTAAACAAGTATCGACGACACATACTAAAAGGTGTCAGAGAAATGGATCCTTGTCGTACCTGTACATACAGTTCAAGACCTTTGAAAAGTAGAAAAAAATGAATACTGAAGTATTTGTAGACTATCAAAATCAATATAAAAAAATGCACGAGCGGGGAGCATTCTCTGGAGGATCACTGAAGTATGAATATGCTGACAGCATACGAGCTCTAGTTGATCGAACCAAATCACAAACTGTTCTAGATTTTGGTTGCGGCAAAGCAGTACACTACAAATCCGATCGACCAATAAATGAAAAGTTTGGCATTGAATTTAAGAATATGAGTTTTTACGATCCCGGAGTTCCTGAATACGAAATCTTGCCTACTGGTGAATTTGACGGCGTAATTTGCACTGATGTGTTAGAGCACATACCTGAAGGACTTTTGCCCGAAACTTTTGAAACTATTTTTTCCAAAGCTCGACATTTTGTATTCTTAGTAATTGACTGCGGCCTTGCGGTTAAAAAATTACCCAACGGTGAAAATGCTCATTGTACAGTAAAATTGCCCAGTTGGTGGAACAGCCAATTGCGTCAGTACTATGATGCTGAACGTATAGTTCACGTTCGCTATACCTGGCCCGATGACCCAGCTCTTAACATTCTTAGACTATAATGATATACGACGTTGTAATTGGATATGATCGCAATAACCGTATGCCAGCCTACACGATGGCAGAAAGTGTCATGCAGAATTCTAGTGTACCAGTTAGATTTACATTTTTGCACGGTGATATGTTAAAGATGTACACCAGACCGCGAGGAGAATTTGACAGCACTGATTTCAGTAATTCTAGATTTTTAGTACCCTACTTGTTCGACTATCAGGGTTGGACTTTGTTCACTGACAATGACATGATTGTTCAAGCAGATATCAACGAAATTTTCCAGCTAAAAAACGATAAATATGCAGTAATGTGTGTAAAACACAATCAGATTGTTGAGTCTGAGCGTAAGTTTTTGAACAATCATCAATATAAATATCAGTATAAAAATTGGTCTAGTGTCATGCTTTTTAATAACAGTAAATGTCGTGCATTAACAGTTGATTATGTTAATACAGCACCCGGTCTTGATTTACATCAATTTCGGTGGATACCTGATCACAGTTTGATCGGGGATTTGCCATTGGAGTGGAATTATCTTGTGGAAAATCGTAACCAAACAGATCAAACTCCCAAGTTAATACATTATACCAATGGAGGCCCATATTTTGCTGAATATGCCGACTGTGAGTATGCATCCCGCTGGTTTGACGTATACGAGCAAATCAATGATGTTAGATCTTATAAAAGGTAGGGGTAAAAAATGGGTGTTACACTAAGAAACAATAAAGGCAGTTCTTTAACTTTTTCTGAGTTAGATCAAAATTTCTTAGATTTTATGGATCTCTCAGCATCAGGTGCTACACGAACCCTATTGGGAATTCGTGCTCCATACAAATCATTCTTAATCGATCACCCCACTCGCCCTGGAATGAAACTACAGTATGGATCGTTGGAAGGTCCTGAGCATGGCGTTTATGTTCGTGGAAAACTAGAAAACTCATCGGTGATTCAATTACCCGAATATTGGACTAAATTAGTTGATCCCAATTCCATCACTGTGCAGCTTACACCAATTGGTCGAGATCAAAAACTGTATATAGATGATATACGAGACAATAAGGTCTACGTGAGAAACGACAGTTTTTTCGTTAGCGAAATACGATGTTTTTATCTGGTGCAGGCTGAGAGAATCGATGTTGAAAAACTTGCAGTAGAAATTGTCAGCGACGGCGATAAGGATAGTATTTAAATGCCAACTTCTTATGGTTCACTACCCTATGCATATACCATTCAGAGTTCGGGTAGTGCTAATTTTTCAGTAAAAGGACCATCCGGATGGTATACTTTTTACACACCATACGGCCCATGCCAAACTTATGTAAACCAAGAATACGACGGTGGTGGATGGTGTTTGGTTATGGCTAATAGAATTAATACTGCCGGAATGAATAATCTGACCTATCTAGATGCCACAACAAAATGTAATTTTAGAACAGGGGGTACTACTAACGGATCAAATACTACAGTAGAAGCAGGTTCAAAACTACAAGCTTTAAGCAACTACAATGTCTGGATTGCACCTTGTTTTTGGCAAGCTCTGGGATATAGAGCTGATAGTAGTAATATTACAGTTGTTCAATTTGTTTCAAGCACAATCGGAACTGGATTGAATAACACTGGAAATCACACTAAAAGATATAGATGGAGATTTAGTAATTTCAATACACGATGGGCATTTCAGGGAGCATCGGCAGTCAGCGATGAGACCGGCACTGGTGCCCCTGGATTTTATAACTATCACGCTGCCAATGGATATTCATTAACCACGTATGATGTAGATCAAGATGGCAATGGCGGAAATTGTGCTACATATTATAACAATAACCCATTTTGGTACGGATCATGTTGGAGTGGTAATTGGTTTGGTGGCGGAAGCGGGTATGCCGATGCTCCGTTTTGGGACAGCTCCGGAGGTGATTATCACAATTATGGAGCAGTTTACATAAAATGATTGACGCTAAATTAATTTTTACAAAGCACGAAGATCGGTGGGATCAAACTGTTTTAGATTTAAATGGCAATGTGTTGTTTGAATTTAAAAACATCTTACTTAGTCCCGATCAATTAAACAAACAATATTTTGACGATTGGGAAAATCAAATGAGAATGTTTAATCAATGGAATATAGTTGAAGTAGAGAGATTTTTATGAATGACACGAATGATAAAGATTTAAATGATCCAGAATTAATTAATCTGCCTGCAGAAAAATTAAAGAGAATAGAGATCTGTGGTTCTTGCGACAGGAATATTAAAGCGCATTGTTCAGAGTGTGCGTGCCCAATATCGGCATTGACTATGTTTAGTTTTAAAACTTGTCCTATAGGAAAATGGTAAAATGCCCATTGGTTCAAATAATAATTTTTCAAGAAATGGTTTGATTCTACATCTTGATGCTGGAGTTGTTAATTCAATTAGATCAAGACCATATGAAAATAAGTTTGCTGCACCTACACCCGACGTAAATGGCAATGTAACTTTTGCTGTTCAAGGCACAGGTACATTTCAAAGAGTAACTTCTGGAACTTTTGCCGATTATACTATAAAACCCACCGATATCGTATATAGATATAATCTTGGTGGGTCAGGTTGTCACTATCACGGTAATTCAGCAGCTATCGGTTCTGGGCAGTACGTAACTTATAAAGTCGACGTATATGCTAGTCCGGACGCATCAGATTGGGCAGTAAATAACTCGAGCATGGTGGTTTTAGAAAATTATGGCGGAAGTGCTTTGAGCGGAGGAACTGGTGTCAACAGTGGTGCTCCAGTTATGGGAAAATGGAGTACAATAACAGGATATGCTGGGCCCACTAGCGGATCTGGAACACAAGCTATGTTTCTTTATCCAGGAGGATGTGGTAGCACATATTTAGCTAGTCGCGGATTTGTGTTAATGAAAAATCCAGTATTCTTATTTGAGAGCACTTCCAATTATACTGCACAAAGATATTTTGCAGAACATTCTGTGCTAAGAAATGCTAATTTAGAACCTATCCCGAACTCTCCAACAGGATTTAATACGGCCAATGGGGCTTCGACTTCCACAGGCACCAATTGGTTCATCACTAATTATGCCAATGGTTCTTACAACAGCAAAGGCGGATGGGATCTTTATAAAACTTATTCGGGATTAACAACTGGCATAACTTATACTTGGTCAGCAATGGCTAAATTAGGAACTGCTACAAATCTTATAGTAACACTCAATAATACTCAAGCTTGGGATACCGGACCTTCACGAGTTTTTACCACAGCCGATCTATCTACCAACGAATGGCAGAGAATCTCTGTGTCTGCAACCACTAGTTCTGGATCATTTAATTTACATCTTGGTGCTTCATATAATGTCGAAGTCCGAGACGTAGTTCAAACTGCTGGTACTGTTTTGTTAAAAGATATAAGATTAATGGCTAATAGAACAGCTAATGCACTAGAGGACTTAACAAATCTTAATAGTTTTGACTTAACCAATGTAGCTTATCAAGTTCCAGAAGCTGATATATTCTACTTCAACAAATCAACGAGTTGTATTGACATACTTAATAAAGGTCTAATCCCGGGTACTTCTCCCTTTACGATAGAAGCTGAAATAATAGTCAACAGCGGAACCTCGGGCCAAGCCATAATCGGAAATTACGGAACAGGAAATACAACCGACACGTTATGGTTTGCTACACACGGATTATGGATCAATGGAGCATGTCCGTATTTTCCTGGAGGACAACTTCAGCAGGGCATATACACTATTGCCGCCACACGAGATGCAAGCGGCAATACTGCGCTATACAAAGACGGTGTACTACAGGCCACTGCAACTAACACAACAAGTATTACCACTACTGGCCAAAATTGGAGAATCGGAAAAGACGTCAATGGCGACGGCGAACCATTTGACGGTTATATCTACTCAATAAAAGTTTATAATCGAGCATTATCGGCTGATGAAATAAAACAAAATTTTGCAGGACACAGAAGTAGAACAGGACGTTGAGGAGTATAAGAATGGCACATTTTGCAAAAGTTGAAAATGGTATCGTGACAAATGTTATAGTAGCAGAACAAGAGTTTATCGATTCAGGTGTATTTGGCGATCCAAGTTCGTGGATACAAACATCTTATAATAACAATATAAGAGGCACATATGCTGGAATCGGATATACATACATTGAAAATTTAGATATTTTTATACCTCCTAAACCCTTTCCATCTTGGACGCTTGACGAAGAAGCAGGTGAGTGGAAAGCACCGGTCGCTAAACCTGAAGAAGGAAAATGGATTTGGAATGAATATAATCAAGATTGGATTGAAGATACACACGTTCCACCACTAACTCTATTAGATCTAGCAAAACAAGTTACTCAAGGTACAGTAGAATAATGGCTGCATTTTCTGGTGCTAATGTTACTTTAGATACACTATATTCGTATCATATCTGCACTACGTCTGGAACTTTTATACCTTACTTCAGTAGCACTATCGAAGTATTAGTTGTCGCGGGTGGAGGTGGAGGTGGTATGGACATGGGTGGAGGTGGTGGCGGAGGCGGTGTAGTTCATCATACATCATACGCTGTCACTTCGGGAACTTCTTATACTGTTACAGTTGGAGCCGGGGGCGTTGGAGCACCAGAAGGGAACTTTGCTGGAAATGCTGCAGCGCATCAATTCACTATATCGGCTACCCAAGGTGGCAATTCAACGTTTGGTGCAATAACTGCTGTTGGCGGTGGGCGTGGTGGTAGTTCTTATGTTGGTTACACACCCGATTATGGAGTAGGAGGTGCTGGAGGGTGTGGTGGAGGAGCATCAGGTTACGGCACATCGGGCGGTGGTGGTGGAGTAACAGCTAATACAACATCCGGCGGTATCAGCTATGGTAATGCAGGTGCTGGAGGAAATGGTTCTTATTACGCAGGTGGAGGTGGAGGCGCTGGTGCTGCTGGAACTAGTGCTACAAGTGCCCCATTGGGGGCTAACGGCGGAAATGGAATTCAGAATAATATTCTAGGATATCCTCTTTATTGGGCCGGCGGCGGCGGAGGTGCTTCCTATAGTATTTCGATTGGAGGTACTGGTGGATTAGGTGGAGGAGGATCAGGGGCATTAGGGTATGCCGCACCTGGTGGTCGTGCTCTTAACAGCGGAGAACCTGGTGGACCTGGATATGGTGGACAATGGGGAAATAGTCCCGGAGGTGCAGGTGGTGCTAACACCGGCGGAGGTGGGGGCGGTGGTTCGCACTACATGAAAGGTAATCGAGGAGGTAATGGGGGATCAGGTATAGTTATTATACGATATAGTAGATCGTTAGGTAAAAGTTTATTTAATAATCGTCCGGCAAGTTATTTAAATCCTTTAGTGCTATCTATAGATGCTTCTGAACGCTCATGCATAGAACTTGCTGTTGTAGCAGGCGGCGGGGGTAGTGGTATGGATATGGGCGGAGGTGGCGGGGGCGGAGGTGTAATTTATGACAAAGCCTACCCAGTGTCTCTTAATACAGCTTATCCTGTTGTTATAGGAGCAGGTGGTGCAGGTTCTCCTGGCACTTACGGGTCTAATCCAGCACCGGGCTCAAACGGAAGTGATTCATCTTTTGGCGGATTAACAGCAATTGGTGGAGGTGGAGGAGGATCTGGTCATTGGCGTGAAGGAGCTTACACCGGAACTAGACAAGGACAACCTGGTGGCAGTGGCGGCGGTGATTCACCTAGTTATGGGCATAATAGATTAGTTGGTGGCGGTGGCGGTATAAAAGGACAAGGTTGGGGAGGAGGTGGTGGTCCTTGGTATAGTCAATATAATGCCGGGGGCGGAGGAGGAGCAGATCAACCAGGAAGTTCGGGTAGCGATGTACGCGGAGGATCTGGGGGCCGTGGGCGATTAATTCCTATAAATTCTCTTTATTACGGTGGCGGAGGCGGAGGAAATGGCCATAATCATCAAGGTGGTGACGGTGGTTTAGGTGGCGGAGGCGGAGGTGCTTCATACAGTTCATCAGCGGGAACAGCAGGTGGATCATCTACAAACAGTGGGGGTACCGGAGGAACTGGGTCAAACAGTACAGGCGGAGCCGGGGGAGCAAACAGTGGCGGAGGTGGGGGCGGAAGTTCGCATTGGAGCAGTGTTGGTGCTAACGGAGGATCTGGAATAGTACTTGTTCGATACACTGGATCGAGTAAAGCAACTGGCGGATCTATTAATACCAGTGGTGATTATACTATCCATACTTTTACTTCGTCAGGTACATTTACGCCAACTTCGTACTTAGAAGTCACAGATTACAGTCAACTCAAACTTCGCACAGAGTTATTAAATGGTGCTGCTTATGTAGCCAATACTGCTGGAAGAAACTCATATATAGAATTTTCCAACGATTATGATGCTATATTAAATATACCAGATGAAAATTTTGCTTGGTTATATGATTTATCAATGGAATGTGTATTCCAAGTTTCTGGAACTCATTCGAATTATCATGGAACACTAATGAGTTCTGGAGATTGGAACGTAAATCATTGGGCATTTACTATAAATCAAGATAATCAAAGTATACAGCTTCGTAGACCTTATTTAGGATATTCTTATAGTTTTAGTACCAATACTTGGTATCATGTTGTTTGGACACGATCTAGCACTAGTAATACAGTTTATGTTAATGGAAACTCTCTAGGTACACAAACTAGTAGTGATGCTCTGCCTTTAGTAAGTAATGCCACTAACACAGGCGTTGGCCGTGAAACATATGCTGGAGGATATTTTAATCTTAACGGAAGAATCGCTATCGCTAGAATATACAATAGAGCTCTCGAATCCGACGAAGTTAGAGAAAATTTCTATGCTATAAGAGGGCGTTTTGGTATTTAATAAATACAATAATAAGGCTTAGGATATAACGTGGCGCATTCAGATAAAAATATCGTAATCACTCCAAATATTGGGTCGAGCACTGACGACCCAAAAATTGTTTTTTCGGGTGCTGACGCTAATTACGGCGCTCAAAATATTACTCTAAGAGTTTATCCTGTCAATAACGGAACTCTGTCTTTTGAAGGACTTGCTGGTCAACTACTAAGTCTATCAAATAATTATAGTGGATTCGTGTTTCAGGCCAACGATTTATCTGGTACACCGTATATTGAAGTATTAGATAGCGGCCTTGTAAGAATTGCACAATATCCTGGTAATGTTTTAATTGGTACACCGAATGATAATGGTAACGATAAGCTTCAGGTTTCTGGATCTATATTATCTACCAGCACGATTAAAGGTGCTACTTTAACTTCTACTGTGGCTACCGGAACAGCACCACTAACAGTGACTTCTAGTACAATGGTTAGTAATTTAAATGCTCAATACTGGAACGGTAACTCATTTAGTTCTTATTTAAATCAAGGTGTAAGGACCGGTGATGGCCCAACATTTGATCAGGTATACACCAATGGCTGGTTTAGAAATAACGCAATCAATACCGGACTATATAATCAAAATACTGGATCACACTTTTTTTCGTCGGCTGCTCAAACTTGGGATTTGGCCGGAGGAACAGATGCTAGTGCAATAAACATAAAAATAAGAAGTGCTCATAATGGAACTGTTCGTGGTTGGCTATATGGAGATGGGGAATGGTTTGGACTCTATAATAGAAATGGCGAATGGGTTTTAAGACACAGACAAACAGACGGTTATTCTCCGAATTGGTGGTTCCTAGAAAGCGGTAATGAAAGTTGGTCAGGAGACCCTGGATCCGACGAAGGTAAAGTTGAGTATCATAGTAATAGATTTTATATAGCTGCCGGGAGTAATTCTGCGGAAATTGTGAGGTTCAGGAGATCGGGAACCGACGTTTCTTACATAGATAATTCTGGAAATTTTGTCGGTAACGTAACTGGAAACGTTAGCGGTTCGGCAGGATCTGCATCAACGGCTTCTACAGCTAACTCGGCTAATACAGCTACAACTGCCACAAACTGGGGAACTTATGGTGGTGTTCCGTCAGCCGGAACAAGTTTCGGTAACGCCAACACAATTGGTCGATCTGATGCGAATGGATACACATATTTTAACTATATAAACAGTAATACCGGCAACGGAGAGAATCCCACAGTCGATCAGTTTATTACCACTAACGGCAGTGATGGATTTTATAGAAAATCTAATATAGCATGGGCGGTAGGAAGAAGAGCCGTCGCAATGTCACTGGTTTTCGGAAGATAAGGAACATAAATGGCAAATCCAAATATAGCAACACTAACAGATATACGCGGTAAAACTGCTGGACTGGCAGTAACAACTTCAGCACAGGCAATTGTTACCAACGGTTCAGGCTCAAATAAAATTTTTAAGATTAATACATTAATCATTTCTAACGTTAATGGTACAGCAGCCGCAGATGTCACAGTAGACATATTTAAAAATCAAACCACAGCATTTGACATAGCATTTACTGTTGCAGTACCTAACGACGCTACCTTAGTAGTAATTTCTAAAGATACACAAATTTATCTAGAGGAAAATGACAGTTTACGTATAACAGCAAGTATTAACTCATATCTTGAAGCCGTTTGTAGTTATGAGGAAATTGCCTAAACATGGGATATTATGTAAAAAATGCAGGTCTAATTGGTCCAGGATCTCAGTCTACCAGAGTAGGTGTGCATGATCTAGATTTATCTAGATTAAATAGTAGCAGTGTTGTACCTATAACTAATTTATATACTCTTGCTGCTGATCAAACTCTTGCAACTACTGGTACTGGAGCTAATTTTGGTACTACAGTCGCTTCAAAAATTACTACTTTACAAGGCGCTACTTGCACTTGGCAGAGTAGCTTTTCTTTTAATACAACAAGTGCTGTAACAGTTAATGCAACTAATTTAACTACTTGGTCTTCTTCGGGTTCTGTTTGTATAGTGTGGTCAAATTATTCTCCTAGTTCTACTAAAAATATAGCTACTCAAATAATATCTTCCCCATATTTTGGTCGCGTACTCACAGTTGTATTTGGTACTCAGGATTTTACAGGATCATATGGAGGAAGTGAAGTGTCGGGAATGCCAACCGAATTTCGGCTTATTAATAGTACCGGACAAGGTTTTGGCGGAGGAACTATTGTAACAGTTCAGAATGTAACTGGATTTAGTAGTATTTCAGGACAATCGATGACTCTCGACAGTCTTTGTTATGTAGGGACAAGTATTACTGATGGTAGTGCGCCTACTAAAACTGTATTTTTAAAAACATCCAGTGATGTTCCATATGGTTCTTATTATAAAAATAACAGTACAGGAGCAGGTCACGCACAAATAATGATATGGCCAGGTTCTATGTACGGTTTTAATGGTTCCACTAATTATGTGAGTTTATTCACTGATATTGTTGCAGCAGCTTGTGTACAAATAAGATAAAAAATGCAAAGAAATTCCGGAATAATTGGAGCAAAGAAAGCTCCTAGTCAAACAAATGCAAGTGGTGTACATGACACTTTTGACAATTATAATGCAAGACGAATAAATCAATGGCCAGTTAATATTACTTATAGTTTAAGTGCTAACTCGGGAACAATTTTCGAAAGTACATCACAAAGTTTTACTCTAACAACAACTGGATATAGTACTAACACTACTCTTTATTGGACTATTTTAAACGGAACAACAACATCTACTGATTTTCACAACGGAAATGTTTCGGGATCATTTACACAATCTGGCAGCACCAATACCGGAACTTTTAGTGTTAATACTAATTTTATTGGCGACACAGGTAAAACTTCTAGAACTTTTCAAATACAAATTAGAACTGGCAGTACCTCTGGGTCAGTTGTTTATACCAGTGGTACATATACTATACCGGCTATAACAGCCAGTATTTCGGCTAGTACTACATCTGTCAACGAGGGAAGTTCATTTAATTTAAATATTACATTAGGTAATATTGGAAACTGGATTTCAGTGAATCCTACTTTATCATACAGCGGAACAGCTAGCTCGACTGATTTTGCTGGAGGATTTCCATCTTCAGTGTCAGTCGGCAGTTCCGGATCAACAACCTATAGTTTAAATTATAGTGCTCTCAGCGATTTAACCACCGAGGGCAATGAAACCGTTAATATAACTGTTAGCTACAGCGTCTACGGCGGTAATACCTGGGGGTCAACAGGAACCATAACTATAAACGATACTTCTCAAACTCCCTCAGCTACCTTAAGTCCCAGTGCTAACCCAATCAATGAAGGGTCTACAATGACCTTCACAGTAACTACAACTAATGTCTCCAATGGAACAACACTGTATTGGACATTAGAAAATGTTTCAAATTGGGAAAGTAGCGATCAAAGTGCCACCAGTGGTTCGTTTACCGTAAGTGGCGGTAGTGGAACATTTAGTTTCACAATTACCAGTGATGGATACACAGAAGGCACAGAACAATTTTTAGCTCGAGTTAGAGTAAATAGTACTTCGGGCACTATCATTGGAACCAGTGCTACAATATCGATTAATGATACTTCAACTGGAACTCCCGAACCCACTGGGTATGTTTTAACAGCAGGAACAAAAGCACCAGTTTTTGGTGCAGGCGGCGGTACTTATCCTCCGTCAGGTTGGACTGGATTACAAAACGGAAGTGTCGACGATAACTTTGTTAATGCTAATATTCCTTCTTTTACTATTAATAGCACCTCATATACTACAGTATCTATTGGATCTAACACTTATTTAACTTTTGGTGGCGGTTCGTCCGCCTGGAGCGGATTAAGTTCAAGTAACCCAGCTTTAAACAAAATTCATATGGGAGCAGCAGATAACTCCTATCAACGAGTTTCTACTGTTAGTTCAGGAACAAACTTCACTAGAATTCGTTACGAAGGCAATGGATCAACCAGTGGCACAGTCGGATCTCCCGGTATTGTCTATGAAGCCACATTTTTTAATAGTACATTAACAGGAGGTAGTCCCACAGTAGAAGTATTATTTGGAAACCATAATAGAACCACTGGACAGGCCGGTATAGCTAATACCTCTAGTTATTATGCCACATACAGTCAGGCAGCTAATCAGAGTTATGTGTTCGTAGGTAACAGCACCGGAACGTCATGGACTATATATACTGGATACTATATGGCCGGAACTGGATATTAATAAGGAAAAATAAAATGTTAGTGTATTCTTACAAAGGTCAAGAACCTCAACCTTTACCAGAAAGAATTCGT
>Ga0129333_10004954_pt1 | contig 12478 bp, 12 predicted proteins | sample CPB6_08_DNA_FD_94474 | JGI IMG/M metagenome (GOLD analysis project Ga0129333, IMG submission 94474) | Freshwater to marine salinity gradient microbial communities from Chesapeake Bay, USA - CPBay_Sum_0.6_0.8_DNA | ecosystem: Environmental > Aquatic > Marine > Coastal | place: USA: Chesapeake... | reverse complement strand
TACCCGATCCTGGATCTTATCAGCATACTTTTTTAGCTTCATGCCATCGTAATCTCCGCTGATATTGACGTAGAGAATTGGAATTTCACTGAGTGAGAATTCCTGTACATCGGGAGCACTGGTGAGATCGGCCGGCAAATTTGGTTTAGCCTTATCAACTGCATCTTTTACTTTTTGCTTGGCAAGATCTGTTTTGACATCTGTATCGAATTCGACAACAATCAATGAATAATCGGTCTGAGACGTGCTGGTGATCTTATTGACCTTGGCACCGCCGATACCTTTTAACTGCTTTTCGATAGGGCGCGTGACCAGGTTCTCGATATCCTTGGGAGAGTTACCGACATACACCGTGGTGATAGAGATGGTCGGCACTACCACATCAGGAAATTGCTCTTTGGGCAAACTGATAAATCGAAAATACCCGAACAGCGAAATCAGTATGGCAATAATGTAGATCGCCGTACGGTTATCGATAGACCAGCTGGTGGGTCCGAACTCTTTGAACTTCTTTACAATTGCTTCTGGCAATTTCATAGCGTAGATTTTAACGTTGCTATTGTGGATCGAATCTCTCTTACTGCAAAGCCTTTACGGGTTGACCTTGGTAGGCATCCTGAAAACCACGGGTGATCAACAGATCGCCCTCTTTGAGGCCCGTCTTGATCTCGATAACGCCACCGTAGGCCGAACCGGTAACGACCGGTTGCTTTTGCGCCTGCAACTGCTGATTATTGAGTACGGCCACATACACATAACTTCCAGATTCATCTTGCTGCACTGTATTGAGTGGCACAGTCAATGCACTGCTGTTCTCGTAATCGATTATTCGAACCTTTGCATTTTGGTTGGGTTTGTAAAGCGGGTTGGCAGGCAATGGAGCCTCGGCACTGAACGAACGAGTGTTGGGATTGATGGCTGCTCCCACCATAGAGAGTGTAGAGACAAAAGCCGGCAGTCCCGATTCGGTGATCTCGATCTCGGCGCGGCTACCCTTCTTGACCAGGTTCACATAATTTTCGGGAACCGATGTTACTATTTTCAATTCACTGGTATTGACGATACGGATTCCCATTCCAGGTGTAGCAGCTGCCTGCGGAGTGAACATTTCTCCCACCTTTACATTAAGTTCATCGATCACACCACTGATCTCGGCCTTGACACGCGTCATATTAACTTGCTCTTGTGCCATGCCTACTTGTGCCTGGGCGGCTTTTAGCTGTGCGGTAAGCGCATCCAGGTCAGCCTTGGCATTGATCACACTGATCTCGGCCCCGATATTTTGTTTCCACAGATTTTGATAGCGCTCATAAATAGTAGTAGCCTGTGCAAGACGGGCCGAAAGAATGTTGACTTGCTGTTGTGCGGCTGTTAGGGACTGGCGAGCTATGGCATCATCCAACACCAGCAAGGTCTGCCCCTTCGAAACACGCTGTCCTGCTTTAACTAGTACCGACTTGACCACTCCACCCATACCTGATGGCGAAACATAAGCCAATCCTTCTGCATCAACATGCCCTTGCAGATCGATATAATGTGTATAGGAACCTGCCCGCAGGGTATCGATAGAGACTAATAAGGCCGGTTGTGCTGAAGATGGATCGGCTTTGGCCAAACGCAACTCCAGATCGCGAAGGGTGGCATCGAGAGTAGCCTTTTGCTTTTTTACCTGCTCGATCTGCTCGCGAATTTTTTTTACATCATTGGTTTCTTTTTTCTCACCGCCACAAGACATAATCACGAAGCCAGGTAATAAGAATAAAGAGAGGATACTTTTCGTTCTCATATGTATAAATTTTTGAAGACGTACTATTTTAAAAATGATTGAAACCAGGTTCTTATAATTTGCCGGTTGCCTTTAACCAATCAATGCGAGCCATCATGGCATCGGAAAGGGCTGTTACATAATTGGTCTGGGCAGCTTTCCACTCATTTTGAGCAATATTGATCTCGGTCTGTGATCCCACGCCCAGCTCGTATTTCTTCTTGACCTGCGAATAGACCGCCTCGGCCAATTGAAGATTTTGTTGCTGGGCATCTAGACGGGCGATCGCTGATTGAAAATTATTATGGGCACTGGCGGCCTCGCTGTCGATCGTACGCTTTAACCCCTCGATCTCATTGAGGGTTCGCCGAAGTTCAATACGGGTCTGCGTGATGCGAGAGCGGGTAGCAAAGCCATTGAAAATGGGAACCGTCATATTGATACTGATATTGGAAATAGTGAACCAGCTTTGATTCCCCTTGAGAAAATTCCATTGATTTCGCTGGGCATTTTTTGCATAGACGCTACTAAGTGCGATGGTCGGGATCTGGCTGAGCTGATAGCGTTTAATATTGTACTCGTTTAATTGTTTGCCGATCTGAGCATACTGAAATTCTTTTCGGTCTTCGTAGCGATACTCCATAGTAGACAGCATGCCTTCTTTTACCTGAGTCGGGGTGAGTGTATCGGTAAGTAAGAGTTGATCTTCTATAGGCATACCCATCAGGACTTTAAGGCCGTAATATCCATTAGACAATAGATTCATCACTTTGTTTCGCTCGGTTTGTAAATTGGTCAGCTGTACATTCACCCGATCTATGTCGAGCTTTTCTCTGAATCCATTAGCATAAAGAATGCGAGTGTCTGAAAGATTCTTACCGACAAAGGCGATCGTGGAATCAAGCAATTCAAGTTGCGTGCGACCGGCCAGTAACTGATAATAGATCTTAAGCACATTGGCCTTGATGACCTCTGCGGTCAACTCTGATCCCTTCTTGGCAAAAGCAATCGACGCATCGCGGGCCTGCAAACCCACAAAGACCTGACCATCGAAAAGAAGTTGCGTCAGCGAAACGGCTGCATTGGCACTGTATCGGGTTCCGAACTGAGCTGCTACAAATCCGAATTCGGCCGGCATCGTAATAGGATTACCATTGCCGTCTTTAACTCCTTTATCGATAAGTACCTGATAGGTGGCCGGAGATATAAAATTGGGGATCACCTGCGTGGCTACATTGGGGTTCATCGTATTGCTGATACTGGCATTGAGATGTGGGTATGCGCTGGCGGTGATCTGCCGGTTGGTTTCTTGCTGAAGCTGAATGGCAAGTAATGAATTTTTGACCTGCACGTTATTCGCCATGGCATACTGGACGGCATCTTGTGCCGAAAAAGAATGTGTCGTAATGCGTGTTGTATCGGCACCATCGGCAGCCTGTAACGACAGTGTAAGCAGCAGCCCCATTATTCCTGATAACAAGGAAAGTTTCATATACCTATTATTTTCTGCGTTCATTAATATATTTCTCGACCAGTTCGTGTCCCTGAGGCGTTACCAGACCATAAATAAAATTCTCTGATATCAATTTAGCCGTAGAGACCAGCGTATAGGATTCGGGTGGAAAGACCGATAGATCAAAAGGGATCATAATCGATTCAAGTCGATACTTACTCATGATATCTGCATCGAGTTCGCTTCGGTAGTACCCCTCTTTTTTTCCTCTTTCGATATTTTGGCGCACACAAGTCAGCACGAATTCTTGCTTGTAGCGCGTAAACGAAGCGTAAGCCAGCGAATGAAACTTCTGCATATCGTGCAGTACGACCGGATTCATAGAAGTGAAATCGATAATGAGACGGTCAAGCAACAAAAAGAATTCATGCACCGCGTTTTGGGCCTGGTTGGAACAGGCCTCGAGCTCGAGGCATTTTTTTTGAAAATGGCGGCTTACCACCATGGTCACCAGCTGGTCCTTGTCTTCGAAATACTGATAAAGAGTCTTCTTGCTCATTCCTAACTGGGCCGAGATATCGTCCATTGAAACCGAGCGGATACCCATCCGCATGAAGATGGCCTCTGCACTTTGTAATATTCTTTCTTGGGCTTCCACGGTATAAACTGGGGTTAAAAGAGGGCGCAAAACTAAGGAAACTTTTATTGTATAAAAAGTTTCCAATAGAGATTTTGCAATTTTTTGGGGGCAAAACCCCTGGCGGCCGGCTTCGATTTGATGTAACTTAGCTCAAAATCAAGGCTATGTACCCTCAAAATCGCCCGTTTCGAAGCCCCCTGAAAAGGATCGTGGGCTATTTTTTGCAGGGCTTTGTGATATTAGCCCCGATCGCCATAACCGCCTATACCCTTTATTGGCTCTTTGAAAGAGTAGACAGCATTTTAAGGCCCTACCTAAACATACCCGGACTGGGGTTTTTATTGATCATTGTATCAGTGATATTGGTGGGATGGATCAGTTCAAACTTTCTGATGGGAGGGCTGCTGAATCTTTTTGACCAATGGATGGAAAGGACTCCCGGTATCAAGTTAATATATACCTCTACCCGCGACTTCTTTGAGGCCTTCGCCGGCAACAAAAGAAAATTTAATAACGCCGTATTGGCCAATGTGCTTGGACCCGATGTATGGATAATCGGTTTTGTGACCGATGAAGAATTGGAAAAGTTCGAACTGGGTGCTGACTATGTGTCTGTCTATGTACCGCAGGGATACAATTTTGCAGGACAACTCTATATTTTACCAAGGGAAAAAGTAAGAAAGATCAACAAGATCAGTTCGGGTGATGCCATGAAATATGCTGTCACCGGAGGAGTAGTAGATACGGAAGGGGCTGAATAAACCAAATTTTATGTTCCGATTTATTGTAATGGCATGTATGCTATGCCTTTCTTGCTATGCTCATGCCTGGGGATTTTTTGGACACCAAAAGATCAATTACCATGCGGTTTTTTTATTGCCTCCCGATATGCTCGTTTTCTTTAAACCTAATATCGATTTTCTGTCGGCCCACGCCGTTGATCCGGATAAAAGAAGGTACCTGCTGGAACAAGAAGGTCCCCGCCATTATATAGACCTGGACCACTATGGGCCGGCCCCATACTCCTCCCTGCCACGTGATTGGAAATCGGCATTGGCCGCGTGCTCGGAAGATAGCTTACTGCGTTATGGGATCGGGCCCTGGTGGATCCAGGTGATGCTGGAACGACTTACCCTTGCCTTTAGGGCAAAAGACCCGGAGAGGATCTTGCAATATGCGGCAGAGTTGGGTCATTATGTGGCCGACATCCATGTGCCCCTTCATGCCTGTAGTAATCATAACGGTCAATTAACAGGACAACACGGCATCCATGGATTTTGGGAAAGTCGGGTACCGGAACTCTTGGCCGAAAAAGAATGGGATTTTCTTATCGGACAGGCTTCTTATTGCAAAGACCCGCTGGCCATGGTCTGGAACCGCGTTATACAAAGTGCCGCGGGGGCCGATACGGTATTACAGACAGAAAAAAAACTACGGGCCCAATTCAGCAGCGATCAGGTTTATGCCTACGAAGAGAGAAAAGGACAGTTGGTCAGACAATTCTCAAGTGCTTACACACTGGCCTACGACCAACTACTCGCGGGAATGGTCGAGCGAAGAATGCGCGCTTCGATAGAGGGGGTGGCATCGCTTTGGCTGACCGCTTGGGTCAATGCCGGCCAACCCCCACTGGTCTCCCTTTCTCGAACAAGCTTTACTCCGCAGGCCGTGCTTTCACTACAACAATTAGAAGAGGCTTACAAGAACAATCGTATCAAAGGCCGCGAACACGATTAGGTATGTTACATTTGCCTTGATGAAGCTACACAACTTCAATGCCGGCCCTTCGGCCCTTCCTGCGGAAGTGATCGATCAGGCTGCGCAAGCCTTACATAATTTCAACAACTCCGGGTTATCACTGCTGGAGATCGGACATCGCAGTTCACTCTTTGTTCCGGTAATGGAAGAAGCCCGCCAGTTGGTGCGCGAGTTGATGCAACTGGATGCCGATCATGAGGTATTGCTTTTACATGGGGGCGCCACACTTCAATTTTTGCAGGTTCCGATGAACCTGCTCGATAGCGGTTGCGTGGCCTCTTACACCGAAACAGGCACCTGGTCTCAAAAAGCGATCAAAGAAGCCGCCATGCTGGGAAAAGTATCACTGGCTGGTTCCGGAGAAGAAAATAATTTTACCTCGATCCCCTCTCCACTTTATATTGATCCGCAGGCTGCCTATTTGCATATTACCACCAACGAAACCATTGCAGGTACGCAATGGCAGCATATTCCCTATGATTGCGGCTGTCCGCTGGTGGCAGACATGAGTAGTGATATTTTAAGCCGCTCCCTCGACTTTAATCGCTTTGACCTGATCTATGCGGGTGCCCAAAAGAATATGGGCGCTGCCGGGGTTTGCCTGGTTGTCGTCAATAAAAATTGTTTAGGTAAGGTTACCCGAACGATCCCCTCTTTTTTAGATTACCGCCTGCATATCAAAGAAGGCAGTATGCTGAACACACCGCCTGTATTTGCCGTCTATGTGCTTTTGTTGACACTACGCTGGCTGAAAGCCCAAGGCAGCGTGCCAACCATAGAAAAGATCAATAGAGAAAAAGCATCGCTATTGTATGGTACGCTCGAAGCCATCCCGATGTTTCACTTGCCCGTTAAAAAGCAAGACCGCAGTTTGATGAATGCCGTTTTTTTAATAGATGATCTGTCGCTACAAAAAGAATTTGCCGCCGCCGCCCTTGCAGAAGGGATGATCGGCATTGAGGGGCATCGTAGTGTCGGCGGATTCAGGGTCTCGCTTTATAATGCTATCACCTTATCATCTGTTCAGACACTAGTAGAATTTATAAAAGAATTTGCACGCAAAAAAGGTTAAGTAAAAAAATTAAGTATGGTCACTATCGTACCCTTTCGGGCATTGCGTCCGACCCCTTCGCTGGCCGCCCAGGTTGCTTCTAAACCCTATGATGTACTTAACAGCAATGAGGCCCGTGCAGCCGCTCGAAACAACCCATATTCTTTTTTACATGTAACCAAATCGGAGATCGATCTTGCTGAAACGATCGACATACATAGTCAGGCTGTTTATGAGAAAGCCAAAGAAAACCTGGAGCAGTTCATTCGCCAAGGAACATTGATACAAGAAGATAGAGCCTGCTACTATATTTATCAGCTGACCATGAATGGCCGCAGCCAAACGGGGCTGGTTGCCGCTTCTTCTGTAGAAGATTATCACCAAGACCGGATCAAAAAGCATGAGTTTACCAGACCGGAAAAAGAAAAAGATCGTATCGATCATATGTTTACGATCAAAGCGCAGACCGGTAATGTTTTTTTAGCTATGCGGGATGTTCCGGCATTGAATCAATTGATACTGGCTGAACAGCAAAAAAATCCCCTTTATGATTTTGTAGCAGAAGACGGCGTACGACACTGTATTTGGGTGGTGGACCAGGCCCAACATATCGATGCGATCACAACCCTGTTCCGCGAACAAGTGCCCTGCACGTACATAGCCGATGGGCATCACCGGGCGGCCTCTGCTGCCAAAGTAAGTGCTGCATTGCCCGACCAAGCTGCGGCTCGTTATTTTTTGACAACAATCTTTCCGGCCAGTCAGTTGGCCATTCTGGATTACAACCGGGTGATCAAAGATCTGAACGGACATAGTGCCACTGCTTTTTTAGAAAAGTTACAGACCGACTTTATACTGAGGCCCAGCGAGACAGCCGTACGTCCGGCCAAACTGCATGAGTTCGGTATGTACCTCGAAGGAAAATGGTATACGCTGGAGGCAAAGCAAGGAACCTATCATACAGACCCGATCGGCGTACTTGATGTTACTATTCTTACCGAGCGCATTTTGAAAAAACTGCTTGGCATTACCGACCAGCGCACCGATACCCGCATTGACTTTGTGGGAGGTATCCGGGGCTTGAAGGAGCTGGAAAAAAGAGTAGATAGTCAAGAAATGCAAATAGCCTTTAGCTTATATCCTGTGAGTATCGAACAGCTTTTTGCTATTGCAGACAGCGGCGAGGTGATGCCTCCCAAAAGCACCTGGTTTGAACCTAAACTGCGCGATGGATTGCTCACTCATTTACTATGAAAAACATTCTTACCCTTTTACTGCTATTTATTGCCGCCCAACTGGTTTCGGCACAGGACATTACTGTACGCGAATGGCAGCAACGTGCTTTTGATTTTAATAACCGCGGTGATCACCAGAATGCGGTGATCGTACTACAACAGGGATTAAAACAATATCCGGCATCGCTGCCGCTCGAAAAAGATCTGGTAACGAGTTTGCTGCTAAAAAGAGATTTTGCTGCCGCTCGCGAAATTGCTTTACCGATGGCAGAGCGACCCAACGCCGATGAAGCTTGTTTTCAATTGGCAGGAAATGTCCTGAAAGCGCTCGAAGAGGTCAAGGAATGTGAAAAGCTGTACACAAAAGGGCTCAAGAAATTTCCAACGAGTGGCCCCTTATACAGTGAGCTAGGCGAGTTGCTGTGGTCTTCAAATGACAAAAGAGCCATCACCTATTGGGAAACAGGTATTCGAACAGATCCTAACTATGCAGGCAATTATTATAATGCAACTCTTTACTACAGTAAAGATGAACAGCTGTTGCGTACGGTATTGTACGGAGAGATCTATATTAATATGGAAAGTAAAAGTGAGAGGGCACTTACACTAAAAAAATTATTGTGGGACACCTACCGTAAACTGGCCATGAAGACAACGGCTACTGCCAGCGACACAAAAGCCACTCCATTTGAAAATGCCGTAGCAACCACATTCGATAAAGCCTCCACCGTATTGATTCAAGGACTTAGTACCGAAACGCTTACCATGACCCGTACTCGTTTTATACTTGAATGGTTCAAAAATTACGGTGACCGCTACCCTTTTCGACTCTTTGATCACCACCAGCAACTGCTCAAAGCCGGGCTCTTTGAAGCCTATGATCAATGGCTCTTTGGAGAGGTAGAAAATAATACCCGTTATATACAGTGGAAAGCTGAGCAAGTTGAATCTTTTTCTAAACTGGAGAATTTTTTATTCAACAGGGTTTTCAAGCTGAACCGGTACCCCTATCTGTTTTAAGGACTTGCGGCCCTTACGGCCCACTAAAAAAAATGGCCGCACCAGGGGTAAAGAGTTAGCGCCAAAATTATTAACTTGTTGTTCCCCCCTTTGGGGATTTTTTGCAGACTTTTAATGATTGCCGCCATGAATCAACCTACTCGTTTATTTGACTGTCTTTCGCTAAAACTGGCAGAGCATCCCATAGAGGATATGTTAGCCGGAAAAGAGGGAGGTCAATGGAAAAAGTACAGTACTGCTACCGTAAAAGAAACCGTAGACCGCCTGAGTGCTGGTTTATTATCGATCGGCATCGGAGCAGGAGATATGACCCCAGAGGGAAGAGATAAGGTGGCGCTGCTCTCGAAAAATCGTCCTGAATGGATTATGGTGGACCTGGCCGTACAACAGATCGGTGCTGTCCTAACACCCCTCTATCCTACGATCAATGTCAATGAGCTGGAATTTGTGTTGGGTGATGCGCAGGCCAAAGTTGTATTTGTCAATGACCAGGATCTTTTTTTAAAAGTGCTAAGCATAAAAGACAGGCTGCCGCATCTACATAAAATTTACACATTCGAACATGTGGCCAATGCATTGCACTGGAAAGAACTGCTGAGCGCCGCCACCCCCACACTGATCGCATCGATCCCGACTATCAGCAGCCGGATCGGATACGAAGATATGGCGACCATCATTTATACATCCGGTACTACCGGCACCCCAAAAGGGGTGATGCTTTCGCACCGGAACATACTATCGAATGTTAAGGCCTCGTTGCCTTGCTTTCCGCCCGGAGAAAATATGCGCGCGTTAAGTTTTCTACCGCTCAATCATATTTTTGAGCGTATGGTCACCTACATGTATCTCTTTAAAGGTACGGCCATCTATTATGCCGAGAGTATGGATACCATCGGTGATAATCTAAAAGAAGTAAAACCGCATTTATTTACCACCGTACCGCGGCTACTGGAAAAAGTATACGATAAGATCATGGCAAAAGGGGCTGAATTGACTGGCACCAAGCGTAAATTATTTTTCTGGGCTCATTCACTGGCAGAAAAATTCGAGATCAACACATCGCTCAGTATTGGCTACCGTATACAACTGGCAGTAGCCAATAAACTTATTTTCAAAAAATGGAGAGAGGCTCTTGGCGGTAATGTAAAAGCGATCATCACTGGTGGCGCCGCTTGCCAGGTGCGGTTGATCCGCATTTTTACGGCGGCAGGTATTACTGTTATGGAGGGATATGGCCTAACAGAAACCTCTCCTGTTATTTGCGTTAACCGCTTCGAAGAGAACGGACGTGAATTTGGATCGGTAGGACCCATGATCAGTGAGGTAGAGGTCAAGATAGCAGAAGACGGAGAGATTTTATGCAAAGGGCCCAACATCATGATGGGCTATTACAAACGTCCCGACATCACAGCCGAGGTAATGCAGGGAGATTGGTTCTGCACGGGTGATATCGGCACCTTTAGTCCGCGAGGCTTTTTAAAGATCACAGACCGCAAGAAAGAATTATTCAAAACCAGCGGCGGAAAATATGTGGCGCCTCTTCCTATAGAGAGTCGACTGAAGGAATCGATCTACATTGAACAAGTGATGGTGATCGGAGCCGACCGAAAATTTGTGAGTGCCCTGATTGTTCCGTCATTCCCTAATGTACAGGAGTGGGCTCGTCAGCAAGGTATTACCGAGACACAACCCGATAAGCTGGTGCAAGATCCACGCGTACTGGATCATTTCAAAGAATTAGTGGACAGTTTCAATAAATTCTTTAACCCGGTAGAACAGATCAAGAAATTTGAATTACTGGAACAAGAATGGAGCGTAGATACCGGAGAGCTTACCCCGAAACTTTCGTTGAAACGAAAAGTGGTTTTAGAAAAATACCGAGAGGCTATTGAGCGGATCTACGCCTGATGTATTTACGACTAGTGGCTGGATTCTCCGCGACCCCGCTCCATCATTTTGTGCAAAAGTGAATCGTAGCGCGGCTGTTGCGTTGGAGTAAGTAAACTTCGCAACTTTTTATAATACTCATAATTGAGTAGATTGATCTTGGTTTGCCATCCACTCAATTTTTCTATATAGATTGTAGAAAGACTGTCGGACTTTTCTGCGCTACCGTTATTTGAAAATAGCATCACTTTTATTTGACGGATCGTATCGTACAAGGGTCGTATTTGCTGCATGTGTTCCTTTCTTAAGGAACGATGCTGCTCTTTTTGCAACTCGGTATAATCTAACTTTCTTGCCATTTTTTCAAATGCTTGTTCCCAGTGGGCTTCGGACCAACGGTGATGCGAGCGGTTTCTGTCCATGACCAGTACAATAACGAGACCGCTATTGATGACCAGTAATAAAATAACCGCAATAGACAAGAGACGAGGAGAGAGCTTAGACATAGCGGTTCATTTATTTTTGAATCATTTCAATTCCTACTTCATAATCGAAAACAGTATGTTCCACGGAGCGATCTTCAAAACTCAGTGCTTGAAACTCATCTTCCGGCGCTGTATCTGCCAAGGTAGCGCTCGCAGAGGTGCTGTTAGTCGGTGTATTGATCAACCAAAAATTAAGTACCAGCAAGATCGATAGCAAGCCTACTAACGGAGCCGGACGTAACCAAAGTAAGCTTTGCTCCTCAGGCCGACTTTGTGATAGCCGGGCCTGCAGCCTTGTATAAAAAAAGGGAGGTGCCGGTACGCGCTGTGCCTTGTCTAGACTGGCCAGAATCTGGTCTACTCGCTCGGAAGAAGGGGTTTGCATGAAGGTTGTTTTGACGTTTATAACTGATAAAACTTTCGAATTTTACAATGAAATATCTTTTTCCAGGATCTTTCTGAGACCCAGCTTTGCGCGGTGCATCAGGGACTCTACTGCCGCTACACTACTACCCATGATCTCGCTGATTTCTTGATAGGAGAGGCCTTCTAGTTTGTGCAGTGTAAAAGCAACCCGCTGGTTCTCAGGCAGCTTGGCGATGGCCCGTAGCAGCAGGCTGGCGTCTTCTTTTTGCTCAAGCGCAACACCGGGATGCTCAACCGCTGGAATATCAAGAGGGGCCTCGTCTTCGCCACTCCATAGTCGCTGGATGACTCCGAATCTTTTTTTACTTTTTTTGGCCCGAATCAGGTCGAGGGCCCTGCTGGTGGTGATTCTATAGAGCCAGGTCGAAAGCCGGGCCTCTGCTTTGAAACTATGGATAGAACGGAATACTTGCAAAAAAACTTCTTGTGCCACATCTTCTGCATCCTGCACCTGTTGCAAAAGCCCATAGGCCGTATTATAGACCAGATCTTTATACGTCTCTACCAGGTATTGAAAACAAGTCTCATCACCTCTTTTTAATCCTTCTATAAGTGCTTGCTCTGTCAAAATAATCCCTGCCTTTGCGTTACCAATTTACGAAAAACAGGGGCTAGTGATGTTGTATATTTGCAGCGCCTTAGTGCCAGCCACTGGCAGTGCGAAACAGTGATACTGTTGACGCCCGGTCCCGTAGTTCAATGGATAGAATAGAAGTTTCCTAAACTTTTGATACAGGTTCGATTCCTGTCGGGACTAC
>Ga0129333_10004953_pt1 | contig 12479 bp, 12 predicted proteins | sample CPB6_08_DNA_FD_94474 | JGI IMG/M metagenome (GOLD analysis project Ga0129333, IMG submission 94474) | Freshwater to marine salinity gradient microbial communities from Chesapeake Bay, USA - CPBay_Sum_0.6_0.8_DNA | ecosystem: Environmental > Aquatic > Marine > Coastal | place: USA: Chesapeake... | reverse complement strand
CCATGGTGCCGATCAAGATGCCGAGCGTCGTCAGGAAGCTGCGCAGGCGGTGCGCATTGAGACTGGCGAGGGCGGCTTGGAAGGCTTCGGCGAGATGATTCATCTTGGGGTCGACCTACGCGGCTCGAGCCGGATTTTGATAGTCCTCGACGATCCGACCGTCGAAGACACGAATGGTACGCCGACAGTGCGCGGCGATATCGGGTTCATGGGTGACGACGACGACGGTTTGTCCTTGCGCGTGCAACGCATCGAAGAGGGACATGATCTCGGCCGAGGTTCGCGAGTCGAGATTGCCCGTCGGTTCGTCGGCCAACAAAATCGACGGCTCGCCGACCAGTGCGCGTGCAACCGCCACGCGCTGACGCTGACCACCCGAGAGCTGATTCGGACGGTGATCCAGACGATCGCCGAGCCCGACTTTTCGCAGCGACTCAGTAGCGCGCTCGCGGCGCTCGGCGGGCGGCATGCGTCGATAGACGAGAGGCTGCATCACGTTCTGCAGGGCGGTTTGGCGCGGCAGCAGATGAAAGCTTTGAAATACGAAACCGATTTCGCGGTTACGCACGGCGGCGAGTTCTTCCTCGCTCAAAGATGAGGTATCTCTGCCGTTGAGGATATATCGGCCTTCGCTCGCGCTATCGAGACAGCCGATGATGTTCATCAGGGTCGATTTACCCGAGCCCGAAGGACCGATCAGAGCGACATACTCGTTGCGACCGATATGAAGATCGACGCCCGCAAGAGCGAGCACCTCTTCGTCGCCGAGGACGTAGCGCTTGACGATGCCCTGTAGTTCGATCATTCCGCATCGTCCTCGGCTTCGGCGCCATTTCGGGCGCTCGCGCTGGCCGGGCGTTGCGCGACCCGTTCTCCGTCGTTGAGTCGTCGTAGGGTTTTACTCGGACCGATGATGATTTTGGCGCCCTCGCTGACGCCAGACTCGATGACCTCCCAACGATCGTCCGAGAGACCGGTGACGACGGCGGTCTTACGTGCGACGCCGCCGTCGCTGCGCCAGACATAACGCTTGATCACGTTTTTCTCGGGTGTTTCTGTGACGACTGCTTCGACAGGAACGGCAAGGCGACGTGAGCCGTCACCGAGATACACGAGTGCGCGCGCGCTCATGCCCGACCGCAACAGTAGATCCTGCGGGGCATCTATTGCGAGCGTGACTTTGTATGAGCGACCCTGCCCATCAACGGTAGGCGTGAGGGCGATCTTCTCGACCGAGCTGGCGAGCGCCGTGTCGGGATACGCCGCTGAAAAGACGTCTGCACGTTGACCTAGCGTGATCTTGGCGACATCGGCTTCGTCGACTTTCACCTCGGCGGTGATCGCCGATACGTCGGCGATTTTCATGAGCTGCGCGCCTGCGAGCGAGGCCGTCGAGGGAATGGCAACTTCGCCGACCTTGATGGGCAGCGATACGATGCGACCGGCGATGGGAGCGCGGATTTCGGTTTTCGCCCGCTGCTCTTTCGCGTCGCCGAGTACCGCAGAGGCGCGGCGCAAGGCTTCTTCCGAACTACGTAGATCTGCTTCGGCGACGATGAATTGATTGCGATCTTCGTCGAGGCGGTTCTTGTCGATAAGGTTCGACGCCGCGAGTTTCTGGCTGCGTTCGTATTGCTGCTTGCGCAAGGCGACCACGGCGCGCTGACGACCGATGCTGATTCGGTTCTGGCGAACGCTCGCTTCTTCGCGTGCGATGACGTTGTTATAGGTTTCGGGATCGAGTCGCAGCAGAAGCTGCCCACGCGTCACGTTGTCGCCCTCCTGCACGAGGATGCTCGCCACTCGTGCCGTCACTTCGGCCGTGAGGTTGACCTCTGTGCGATAGGCGAGTGTTCCCGAGGCGAGAATGCTGGGTCTGACGTCTTGTGGCGAGACCGTCGTCATGTCGACGGGTGTGGCGCCGGCGCCGGAGAACTGACGTACCAACAGAGGCACGGCGATGGCCAGGACGACGAGTCCGCCACCGATCCAGCGTTTGTCGAACTTTAGGTTTTTGAGGGCGTTGATGTTCATAAGGGGCTCAGCGTGTCATGGCGCCGATGGCCATGGCTCCGTAGATGATGAAGTGGGGAAGGGTTACGATGACGATCGGTGCCGTCCAGCGAGTGGCACCGCTCCAAAGTTTCCAGCCGAGTGCCGCGACGAAGATCGTCCACGGCACGAGCACGCTGAACGTGGTGGCGAAACGGTACCAAGGATCATCCGCCGGTAAATCGAGTAAGAGTGCGTTGAGGCTGGTGAGAGACAGCGACTCCAGCGAAGTTTGTGGCGACATGCTCATGACGCCGATCAGCATCAGGAGGGTGTTGATCAGCGTTGGCATCTGCGACCAACTCGCGAGCGTGAGTCCCTGCTTGAAGCTGAGATCGGCTTTCGAGAATTTGCCGGCGATCATGAAGAACACGCCAAAGAGGGATATGACCGCGGCGACCGCGATGGCGCTGCCGATCGTACTGCTCCAGATCATGAAACTGCCGCCCGGGGAAGCTTCGCGAATGGCTGCGAGCTGTTGCTCGCTGACGTCTTGGCCAGAGTTCAGGATTTGTTGCTCGATGAACCAGGCGGAGTCGACCTTCCCGAAGAAGAGGTAGGTGACCAAGGCGCTCGAGATCACGAGGACCCCGAGCGGTAGCCACCAGCCTGCAGCGTCGCGCTGCCGTGCGAGCACGGCGCCGGGGTCGAGGAAGATGTCGATCAGGTCTTTCATGGATGAATCGAAAGGAATTGAGGTGTTATATTTAAATACAACAGTATAACAGCGTCAAGGTGGGGAGGCGCATTGTGCCTGAGAGACGGGTCGGTACACTGAAGTCGACGTTTTTGAGGGCAAAGTTATGAAAAGGTTCGTTTTTGGGGTGATCGCGATCGCGCTGCTGTCTGCGTGCGGGTCGGGTTTGGCGCGTCGCGACGAGTTGGATCTCAAATATGTCGATTACGCAGGTGAGCCGGTCGAGCAGATTCGTGCGATGCGGGGCGTGGACGGCTGGACGCCCGTGTCGCGCAACCAACTCGTGATTTGGACGGGCCACAACGATGCGTGGCTGATCAAGGTCTGGGACGGCTGTATCAATCTCAGTTTCGCCAACGCCATTCGCGTGACGCAGACCGGATACACGATCACCCGTTTCGATAAAGTTTTAGTGGAAAACGAAACTTGTCCGATTCTCGAAATGCGCCCTGTCGATGTGCCGCGCATGAAAGCGGATCGCAAGGCCGCGCGTGATACGGCGGCGAAACCCTGATGCTCTACACGATAGGCGAGCGTCGACCGGACATCGCGTCGGATGCGTACGTTGCGCCGTCGGCCGATCTGATCGGCAGCGTGCGACTCGGGGCAGAGGCCAGCGTATGGTTTAACGTCGTGCTACGCGGTGACAACGATTGGATCGATATCGGGCCGAGTAGCAATATTCAGGACGGATCCGTCATTCATACGGATGAGGGAGTGCCCACAAAGCTCGGTACGCGGGTGACGGTTGGGCATATGGCTTTTCTGCATTGCTGCACGGTCGGTGATGAATCGATGATCGCCAACGGCGCCATGGTGCTCGATCGTAGTGTCATCGGCCGGCATTGCATCATCGCGGCGGGCGCGCTTGTGCCGCCGGACAAAGAAATACCCGATGGCAGTGTGGTGATGGGCTCGCCCGGAAAAATCGTACGTGAAGTGACTGAGCGAGATCTCGCTCTCATTCGTGGCGCGGCTGCGAGTTACGCGCGACGGGCACAGCAGTACCGCGAGTCGCTCAAGGCGTACCCGTAGCGGGCGAATCGATAGCGGTCGTCGAGTGTGTTGCGAGCTCGATCTCCCCTATGAATTTCAAAATCCAATCACGTACTCGTGATGTGTCATTTGGGGCGAGGATCCTGCCCGCGAGCACATGATTCGACGGATCTCCGCTCCTGTCGACGGCGATAATCGGCTTGATGGAGGCGCCGAGTCTCTTGTGAGCCTCTAAGATTTCTTCAGCGCTCACCACGCGATCGTTGGGCGAATAGATCACCAGCGTGGGTTGGCGAATGCTCTCGATGGGGGAGTCACGAACCTCTCGGACGATCGCCATCATGGGCAGCAAGGCTCGCGACGGATATTTCCAAGTCCAATATTTAGCTTGCTCGTCGTTGTGCGGCGTCCATCGGTACTCATCGCCCACAAGTTGCCGTAGCAACTGAGCGCCCCATGGGCCTGCGAGCAGTTCGCCCGATCGTGAGCGTGGGCCGAAGTTTGGCGAAATCAGAACTTGTGCGGCGACGGCGGACGCCTCTTTTCGCTGAGCGAGCCACAAGGCGAGCGTACCGCCGGTGGAGGTCCCGACGACGATGACGCGGTCCCCGATGAGACGACCAATTTCGAGAGCCTCGCGCGCGTCACGCAACCAATCGCTCCCGCGGACTTCGCCCATGGCGAGGGGTGGTCGTCCATGTCCGGTGAGACGGGTGTAGAACACGTTGGCCCCGAGTGCCTCGGCGAGTTGGTCGCAAAGCGGATCGACCTCCTGACGCGTCGCGGTGTAGCCATGCAGGTAAATGATGGACAGAGAGGTTTTGCGTCGATCTTCGTAGGCCCATCGAATACGCTTCTCAGTGCCTTCGACGACGTCTCCATATCTTTGTTCGGACTCTTCCAGCCAACGCACGAGCGCATCGGGCTCGCGGGGTAAGTCGATCGGAGTCTCGCGCGTATCGAGCGTATGGACCGGACCGGCGACGTAAGCGAGGGCGGTTAGGGCGAGGAGAGCAACCAGTCCGATTAGCAAGCGGCGTATCATTCGGGACATCGTACTTCAGTAGGGGATTTCGTGAGTAATTTGCGGGCTCCGGATTGGGAACTTGAGGGAGCGGATTGGCCGAATAGGCAATACAGTCGTTTCATCGAGGCGGCAGGACTCCGTTGGCACGTACAAGACGCCGGAGCAGGGCCGGTTTGTCTGCTCGTGCACGGCACCGGGAGTTCGACGCATTCCTTCCGCGATCTTCTGCCACGTTTGATGCCCTTTTTTCGCGTCATCGCAGTGGACCTTCCGGGGCACGGCTTCACCTCAAGACCTCACGAAGACATGGGCTTGTCTTTGAGCGGTATGGTCGATGGCCTCGTGCAGTTACTGCGCGCACTCGATGTGACGCCGAAGCTCGTGGTGGGACACTCGGCGGCGCTGCTATTCTTTGTCGAGCCTGTCTCGATGGCCGTTTGCACCCAGCGGAAGTCATCAGCCTCAACGGGGCGCTGCTGCCGCTTTCCGGATTCAAGCATCCCGCCGTCACGCCTTTCGTTCGCGCCATCGCCAGCAGCGATTGGGTATCTCGTTTCTTTGCTCGGCGGCTCGAGTCACCACGCGAAGTGAGTCGGATGCTTGCCGCGACGGGGTCGGTCATCGATGCGACCGGTATGGAGCTCTACGGCCGTTTATCGCGTTCCCCGTCACACGCCGGCGCGGCCTTGACGATGATGGCCGTTTGGGACGTACGGCCCCTCGAACGAGAGCTATCGCGTCTCGAGGTGCCTCTTACGCTGGTCGTCGGCGCCCGAGACAGAATGATCCTGCCGGGAGAGGCCGCCCGAGTGCAGCGTTTGTTGCCGTCGGCAGAGGTGGTTCAGTTCGGGGAGCTTGGTCATCTCAGTCACGAGGAGAGACCTGATTTCATTGCTGATTTGATCGTCGAGCGCGCCCGTTCGCGGGGTGTACTGATTCCATCCTGAGGGCCGCCGCGGTAAGGTGCTCGCCGATTGCCGACTCTCGCCCTCGAGGTTTACACGCTGTGCTACTGCCCGCCGTTCATCCGCTGCGCGAAGAGTTGCATGATGAAGTGCACGCGCGGCCTCCTTTGCCTCTTTCCTCATCGTGCCGCGTCAGCTGCCTCGCTTTATTGTCGGGTAATGACTCGCGAAACGACGAATGGCGGATGCTGCGCGAGTTAGGTGCTCGCTTCGGTTTGCAGATCGATGAGACGCCCACCGGTTATCTCGCAGCCGATTTCGGCGCATTCCGACTGAAGTGGGAGCGTCACACGGAGTTTTCTCGCTACGTGTTCGTCGTCGAAGGCGCTTCGGGCGTGCCGTTTTCGCGCCCGGCAATCGCGGAGGTTCCAAAGGAGTGGGTCCAGTCCTTGCCAGGTCGAGTGCTCTACGCCGGTCATATCGAGATCGTGCCCGAACGGGCATGCGATGAGTCTGATCTCGCGAAGCTTTCAAAAGAAAGTTTTGACGATCAGCCGCTCGTGGGTTCGGTAATCGCCGATGAGGCGGCCATTGCCCTGACGGACTTCCGTATCGACGCGCAGGGTTACAGTCGTGCTCTCGTCGTCGATCGTAAATTGAAGCCCGCTCAGGCGGGGCGACTCGTTCAGGCGTTGCTGGAAGTGGATATGTATCGAATGCTCGCGCTGCTGGCGTTTCCGGTCGCTCGAGAGCTCGCTCCGGTGCTGTCGCGAAACGAGCAAGAATTGGCGCAGATCGCAAACCAACTCGTGAAGGCGGACTCCACCCTCGAGCCCGAGTTACTCGACCGTCTGACCTCTCTGCAAGCGGAGATCGAGCGCCTCGAGGCTGATCATCGATATCGCTTCGGCGCAGCGAGAGCCTACTTCGACATCGTTCAAAGCCGACTTTCGCAGCTGCGCGAGGCGCGGTGCGGATCCTTGCAGACATTGAAGGAATTCATGGAGCGAAGACTTGCTCCGGCCATGAACACCTGTGAGGCGGCGATGACTCGTCTCGAGTCGCTCTCGCAGCATGCGACGCGCGCGACTCAATTGTTGTCGACCCGTATCGGCATCACCCGTGAATCTCAGAATCAGCAGCTTCTCGAGTCGATGAACCAGCGTGCGGCGGCGCAGCTACGCTTGCAGGCGACAGTTGAGGGGCTCTCGGTCGCGGCGATCACTTATTACATTGTTGGTTTGATCAAGATTCTCTCGGACGGATTAGTGGAGTCGGGATGGCCCATCGACTCCGGTATCGTCACGGCAATTAGTATTCCGCTCGTAGGTGGATTGGTATTTGGTGCGGTTCGTAAAGTGCGTCGCAGCGTGGCGAAGCAAACAGGAGTCATTCAATGACCGTTAAAAAGCACGCCATCGTCATCGGCAGTGGCTTCGGTGGCTTGACTGCCGCGGCCCGACTCGGTGCGCGGGGCTATCGAGTCACGGTGCTCGAAAAGCTCGATGCGCCCGGCGGAAGAGCCTATGTTTATCAAAAGGACGGATTCACCTTCGATGCGGGCCCGACCATCATCACGGCCCCTTATCTTTTTGCCGATCTTTGGAAATTCTGCGGCCGAAATATTTCAGACGATGTGACCTTGAAGGCGATCGATCCGTTTTACGAGGTACGCTTCGATGACGGTGACGTTTTCCGGTACACCTCAAACCTCGACTCGATGCGCGAACAGATCGCGCGGATCGAGCCTCGCGACGTCGAGGGCTTCAACCGGTTTCTAGGTGTCAGTAAAAAAATCTTCGAGGTAGCGTTTAAAGGTCAGGCTGAGCAGCCATTCCACGAGATCGGAACGCTATTGCGAGCCGCGCCAGATCTGATTCGGCTCGGCGGTTATCGTTCGGTCTATCAGGAAGTCAGTCGCTACTTTAAGAGCGAAAAACTACGCGTATTGTTCAGCTTCCATCCGCTGCTCATCGGGGGCAACCCGTTCACGACGACAGCCTATTACTGCTTGATCGCCCATCTCGAGCGAACGTACGGCGTGCATTACGCCGAGGGCGGTATGGGTGCCCTGATGCGAGGCATCGTGAAGTTGGTCGAGACTCATGGCGGCGTAGTTCGCTGCAATGCTGAAGTCGCAGAAATCTTGGTCGAAAATGGCGCTGCGGCCGGTGTGCGCTTGGTGAGCGGTGAAGAGCTTAGATCCGATATCGTCGTGTCGAACGCCGATGCCGCGTGGACCTACAGCAAGTTACTCGCCAAACACCCGCGTCGCCGATGGACGGACTCGAAGCTCGCACGCTCGAGCTACTCCATGAGTTTGTTCGTGTGGTACTTCGGAACGAACCGGCGCTTTGACGATGTTTATCATCACACGATGGTGCTCGGTCCGCGGTATCGTGAACTGCTCGACGATATCTTCAAGCGCAAGGTGCTCGCCAAAGATTTCAGTCTCTATCTGCACCGACCTACGGCGAGCGATCCGTCGCTGGCTCCGCCGGGCTGTGACTCGTTTTATGTCTTGGCACCCGTGCCGCATTTGCAGAGTGGTACCGACTGGCGCGAGAGGGCCGAGCCTTATCGTGCCGCAGTGCAACGCCGACTTGAGGAGACGATGATGCCGGGTCTCGGCGAGTCGATCGTCAGCTCGCACATGCTCACACCTCTAGATTTCCGGGACAGGCTCTCGTCGGTGAACGGGGCAGCGTTCGCGATGGAGCCCAAACTATTTCAGAGTGCCTGGTTCAGGCCGCATAACAAGAGCGAAGAAGTGCGGGGTCTCTACCTCGTGGGTGCGGGTACTCATCCCGGAGCCGGTCTCCCGGGAGTGGTGTCCTCAGCCAACATCCTCGATCGGATTGTTCCCGATCCGGGCGACTGACGGGTCATCTCTCGAAATCTTTGACGATGCGTCGTGCTGCCACGCGACCCGATAGAGTCGCCATCGGGACGCCCGGGCCGGGGTGCGCCGAACCTCCGGCGAGATAAAGACCTGCGATAGTAGTCGTCGATCCCGGGCGGGAAAAACTTGCGAAGGCGCCGTGATTCGCCCGACCGTAGAGTGAGCCGCCCGTACCCGGAAAAAGTTGGTCAAAATCCTGGGGTCGCGTGATGACGCAGTCGCCGGCGCGGCGTTCGATTCGCAGACCACATTGCTCGAGAAGTTCGAATGTCTCGCGCTTGACACGCGCTAGGGTGGGATCGTCGATGCCTCCAGCGTCGCCGTCCGCTGGTGCATTGACGAGGAGTAACAGTCGCTCGGACGCGCTCGATAGATCTTTGGAGACCTGAGGGGTTACAGCCGCGCCTCTATCTTGCGCGCACACATAGACCGTCGGCGAAGTCTTGATGCGTCGATCTTTGAAGATGTTTGTGAATTCTTCTGGATAGCGATCACCAAAGAAAACGTTATGGTGCTCGAGCGCAAATCCTCGTGTGGGTGCATGCAGACACCAAGTGATCGCTGAGAGAGCGCGTTCATCGCGCGACATCGTCGCGCCGCCGCGCACCGCATTGGCTCCGAGCATCCCTGAGGCGAGCGCATTGGCATCGCCGTTGAACACGACGGCATCGGCCGGAATAAACTCACCGGTGTCGAGTTGAACCCCGACGCAGCGATCGTCCTGAACTCTGATTTCCTGAACGGCGTTGCCATAGCGATACGTAGCACCGGCCGACTCACCGAGAGACTGTAAGGCATCGGCAATGCGACGCATGCCGCCACGAACAAGCCACACACCCGACTGCTCCACGTGGGCGATCAGCATCAGTGTTGCGGGCGCTGCGAGCGGAGAGGAGCCGACATAGGTCGAATACCGCCCAAAAAGTTGGCGCAAACGAGGATCGCGAAAATGAGAGCCCAGGGCACTCCAGAGGCTTTGCCAAGGTGGCGTGCGCAGCATGGCCGAGAGACCGTCCTCCGCGAGGCCACGGCGCGCGAGTGCGCTGATCAACTCGAATTGAGACGGGCGTGAACGCCGCATGAAGGTGTCGAGCAATGACGAGTACACCTTCGCGCTACGAGCACAAAATTCTCGATATCCGCGAGCGTCGTGATCCCCTGAGAATTCGCGGATCGCAGCGTAAGACCGGTCTAGGTTTGCATGTAGGTCGAGTCGACTACCGTCTGGCCAGGCATGACGGGCGAGTACGCTTGCAGAAACGAGATCAAGATGATCTTCGAGACGTGCACCGGCATCCGCGAAAAGGCCTTCGAAGACCCAGTTCATCGTGAAGACCGTGGGACCCGCATCGATTGCGGTATCGCCCACCTGCACTTCACGCATTTTTCCGCCGGGAGTTGCCGCTTTTTCGAAAACGCTGACGCGGAATCCTCGATGCGCGAGATCGACGGCGGCGGCAAGGCCGCCCATTCCTGCCCCGACGATCGCGACGTGATGTCTGTCGTGACGCATTGAGGCCGGAGGAGGTCAGCGACCCGAGGGACGCGGAACGGCCGCTTTCGCCTGACGCTCGACTTGCAAACGATGGTAGATGATGAGCGCGAGGCCGACGATCAGAGGGATCGACCAGAGCCCGGGATGCAAGGCGAGTGTTGGGATCGTGCGTACGGCGCCAAAAGCGAAGAACGCCGTGTAGACCGAAATACCTGCGCCGACCAAGGCTTTGATGTGTTCTTTGAGCCAATCGATGGATGCCGGTTCGCGTTTCAACATGAAGGCGAGGTTGGAGGCGACCGTCGCGATACCGATCGCGGGCATACCGAGCATGATCGGCTCACCGATACGCAGCGACTGCCAGGCGCAAGTGATCGAAGCGACCAAGAGCAGCGCCTGCAGGGCAACATTTCTCCACTCCAGATTTCGACGGTGATCGGTCTTGTTGACGAGACAACAATGGCCATACCAGGCGAGGTTCAACGTGAGGAGGGCGAGGCCGAGCATCATCCAGCCGAAGATCCCTCGTATCCATTCGGCATTCTCTAAATGCGGATGAGTGTTGACGGGATCGATGAGCGTGCAGACGCTGATGCCGATCGCAGCCGTACCCGTGACGAGCATGCTCCACGTGAATACGCGTCCCCACTGGCGGTGAAGAGGGCTACCCTTGCGACTCGTGACGGGAATCCAGAACGACACGAGCCCTAAGCTACCCGCGAGGATATGCAGCACGACGAAGCTCTCGAAGGCGAGCACGATCCCCAACATCCCTGAAGCTTGCATGGGCCGAATGCTGCGCCGGTAAGCTGAGCCTTGTCAAAAACCTCATCTTCGCCGCTACGGCTGTGGTCGTCGCCTCGAGCACTCTTTGCGAGAGGTGCGCGCTGGCGTTAGGGTGGCGGCATGTACGAGCCACCGCGACCGACTTCCCTGGCGGCCATCGCTTCGCTTTTGCGCGTGGCACTGCGCGGCGATGGTGACCTGCTCAGTCTGCTTCCCGCCAAGGCGTATCGAGTCGATGCGGGGTGGATGGGTTACTCGCGACGCTCGATTTTGATCATCAACGATCCGGAGATGCTCCGCGAGGTCATGACCGATCCGCTCGACATCTTCCCGAAGAGCGATCTCATGGTGGGCGCGCTTGAGCCGCTCGTCGGTAACTCGATTTTCGTCTCGCATGGTTCGGTCTGGCGGCGTCAGCGCAAGATGATCGAGCCGTCCTTCTCGCATATGAGACTGGGTAAGGCTTTCGCCTCGATGAGCGCTGCGGTCGACGACTACGAGTCGAGACTCGATCGCACGGCCGAGACCGGCGAGAGTTTTTCGCTCGATCTCGCCATGAGTCATCTGACCGCCGACATCATCTGCCGGACGGTATTCTCGACGTCGCTTAAGTCGCAGACCGCCATCGACGTCTTCGAAGCCTTTACGTTTTTCGAGCGGACTTGTGCGCAAGTCGAGTTGCGTCGGCTGATTTTCGATCCGCCTTTCGCGAGTATTCCTCAGCAGGCGGGCGTGCTCGAGGCCTGCGAGCGCATTCGGCGGCACCTGAGTGATCTCGTCGACACCCACATCACGGATAGTCCCTTGAGCTGGGATGACATCGCCGCGGAGATTATCGCGGCGCGTGATCTCGAGACGGGCCATGGGTTTACTCGCAAGGAGCTGCTGGATCAGCTCGGTGTGATGTTTCTCGCGGGACACGAAACGACGGCGAGTTCGCTCACCTGGGCCTTTCTCATCATCTCGATGCAGCCCGAACTCGCAAAACGTATCCGCGAGGAAGTCAGGGCGGTCGCAGGCGATGAGCCGTTGACGCTCGAGCACGTGCGCAAGCTCACGTTCGTTCGCAACGTGTTCCGTGAAAGTCTGCGACTCTATCCACCGATTCCGTTCATGCCGCGCGTCGCCGCCGAGGCTGCAAAGATCGGGCGGTACAAGGTGAAGCGTGGTGCGATGATTATGGTCTCTCCATGGACGATCCATCGACATCGTGATCATTGGCGCCATCCCCATGCCTTCGATCCCGATCGCTTCTCGCCGGAGCGTGAGCACGAGCTCGTTCCGGGCGCTTATCTGCCGTTCGGGCTCGGACCGCGTACTTGCGTGGGGGCCGGCTTTGCGACGCTCGAAGCGACCTTGATCCTTGCGCGGCTCGTTTGTCGGTATGACATTCAGGTGATCGACGCTGCGAAGGTGAGACCGATCGCCCGCCTGACCATCCGTCCGCAAAAACAGTTGATGGCTCGAGTAGTCCGACGCCCTTTGGATTAGACGCATGACGACGGCTCTACTCACTTTAGGACGACTGCCGAAGGCGCTCGATATCGCTCGCGCGCTGCATGGAGCGGGTGTTCGTGTGATCGTAGCCGAGCCGTTTCGTCGGCATTTAAGCGGAGTCT
>Ga0129333_10004952_pt1 | contig 12482 bp, 6 predicted proteins | sample CPB6_08_DNA_FD_94474 | JGI IMG/M metagenome (GOLD analysis project Ga0129333, IMG submission 94474) | Freshwater to marine salinity gradient microbial communities from Chesapeake Bay, USA - CPBay_Sum_0.6_0.8_DNA | ecosystem: Environmental > Aquatic > Marine > Coastal | place: USA: Chesapeake Bay... | reverse complement strand
TTTCCCGCCGAAGGCTACCAGTTGATTGTGGTCTACCTGCTGCTGTCTATCGGCTACGAGGGTGGCCACGACCTGCGTGGTGAATCCAGCCTCATCCATTGCATAGTGCCTTTTGGAACGGGATTCATCACCAACACGCTGGTTTCCATGCTAGCCATCCTGCTATTGCTCAAGGTGCTGCGACTTGATTCCCCGAACGCGTGCGCCTTGGGAGCACTCTATGGGTCCGATAGCGCGGGCCTTTTTGCCGTCTCCATGGCCCTCGTCAACAGCTTCCAGCTACCCAAGGATGGCTACATGGCCGCACTGTTGGCGGTAATGGAAATTCCAGGCATTCTCGTCGGCATCATGCTGTTTCGCGCCCTCACCCGGAAGGCCTCAAAGAAACAGTTGCTGGCCGACTTGGAGATCGCAGAAAAGGAATCCGGACTGGAACTCGACCCACCCGGCAACGGCGCGCAGGTCAGTGTGGTGCGGCGGGCCTTGATGCCGGCGCCCCGGCATCCCAGGGTAACCGGCGGAAATAATTCCCAAAACCCTGCCCAACACGACAGCATGCTCTCCATCCTGCTGCATGAACTGAGGTCGCCAGGAATCTACCTGTTGCTGGGCGGAATTCTTGTCGGTTACCTCACCGTGCCCAGCGAATATGAGCGAACCCGCCCATTCTTCGACCTGCCCTTCCGCGGTGTGATGTGCCTGTTCCTGTTTGAAAATGGCATGAAGGCAGGCGAGCAACTCACATCGCTGGGCAAAGGGGTCTGGAAACTGGTCCTGTTCGGTACCCTGTTCCCTTTGTCCATGGGTCTGCTGGCCATCTGTGTGGCGAAATTAGTCGGCATGGAAATGGGCAGCGCCATCCTGTTCGCCGCTCTGGTCTCAGCCCCCAGCAACATCGCCGCGCCGGCTGCCATGCGCATGGCCATTCCGGATGCCAATCCATCCATTTACTTCACCACGGGCTTGGGTATCAGCTTTCCGTTCCTGGTGGTGCTGGGCGTGCCATCCTTTTATCTGGCCGCCCAATGGATTTATTGATCCATAGCCGACCGTTTCCTCACCCATGAATACCACCTCCCACCACGGCACATACACCCGGTCCGGACCACTGGACCGCGACACCCTTCTCAGGGTCTTGGACCACCTCGCCCACTACCTGCCGGACCAGGGCCCGATTGAGGTCTTCATCCACCACAACACCCTGCACGCCTTCGAGGACCTTCCCTTCCACCAGGCCGTCGCCAAGGCCGGCACCCTCCACTCGGCCCAGGGCTACCTCGATGAGCTGGAATACCACCGCCTGTTTGGCGCCGGAAAAATCAACCGTCGCGACCTTCTGGAGGCACGCGATCGGCTGGGCTGGCATCCGGAAGATTGCCGGCTGGTCGGCTCCCTGACCACCGCCGTCCTGGAGCAGGCATTCCTTGACCACCCCGCCCCGCGCATCTCCCCCCGCAGCCGGGCATGGTGGCTGGAAAACAGCCTCCCCGGTGGCCGGGCCGCCCTCGATCTGTGGGAGGAAGCCCGCAAACTTCCATGGCCAGGGAATCAACACCACCCGGCGTCGGAATTCCTCACCCTGGCCGAAATGGTGGAGGTGGCAAGATCGCAACCCTTGGCGGCCGCCACCCGTGCCTGTCTGGTGCCCTCCTGCTCTGTCTACCTCGACCGGGGCATGAGCGAGAGCCCCTCGCCAAGCCAGGACCGGTTTTGGTCAATGCTACTGGCCCGCTTCGCGCAGGGTGGCATCTTCGACACTTTTGGTGATTCCCTCGCCACCGACGCACGCAGGCGTCTGGATGAGGATCAGGACCCGGCCGAAGCCATCCTGGAATTGATCGGTGCTCCCGATGCCCACAGCCTCGAGACCGCGTTGCTGTCCACACTCTTCCGCCATCCGGGATGGGCGGGAATGTTCCACCGCCTCGAGAGGCATCCGGAGGACCGCCCCCATCGCGACATGCCCGTCCGACTCATCGACTTCATCGCCGGATTGCTTCTCGTCGAGTACCACCTCGCTCGCGATTGGGTGCTCACGGAAAAACTGGTTCCGCCCAACGCCGCGAACACCCCCGCCGAGTTGCGGGCCCTACTCGATCCCATCGTGGGCTCCGCCAATCAAGCCGAACCCCGTGAACAGCATGCCTGGGAGCTGGCCTGTGCGCTCTCCCATGTGAAACCGGCACCCTTCGATGCAGCCGCCCTTCGCTCCGCGTCCGACAACGCACGAGCCAAGCTGGTCCGCGCCGCCCTAGATTTCAGCCCCGATCGCCGGAGGGCCCTCTGGCAGGAAGCCCTCGAGGCCCATCTGCGCTCCCAGGTCCTTTCGGCGCTTTCCATGAGGCCTCCGCGCGGCCCTGAGTCCGATACCGGCGGCTGTCCGGCCCCCCGCCCCTTGCTGGATGTGATGACCTGCATCGACGAGCGTGAGGAATCATTCCGCCGCGCCATGGAGGAGCTTTTCCCAGCCGTCCGCACCTGGGGAGCGCCCGGGTTTTTCGGGTTGCCGGTCGCCTGGCTCGACGAGAGGACTCCCGGAGGCAGGACGCTGGCCCCGCTCGGTGTGCGCGCCGCCCACATGGTCCGCGAACGCCCGACCTGCCAACGCACAGCCCTCATCCAAAAACGGAACGCCTCCGTGGCGCGCGTGGCCCGCCTGGCGGAATCCTCCCTTCGCCATCGTTTTCTCGGGGCGCTTGCCGGCGCCCTGGGCGCCTTGGCGGCTTTCCCGATGATGGTCGCTGGCCTGTTCGTCCCGCGTTGGCGGCATCAATTCAATGACTTCATCGAACGGGTGGGCAACCACGGCAATTCCAGCAGCCTCGATCTTTCCGAAAACGAGGATCTCGAGGGTGTGCGGGCCTTTTCCCTCACCGAGCAAGCCAACCGCGTGCAAAACCTGCTGCGCACCATCGGCATGACGGGCAACATGGCCGGCCTGGTGGTGGTCCTGGGGCACGGTTCCAGCAGCGCCAACAACCCCCACAAGTCCGCTTACGATTGCGGTGCCTGTGGCGGGCACGAGGGATACAACAACGCCCGCCTCCTGGCCATGCTGGCCAACCGGCCCGAGGTCCGTGCTGAATTGGCCAAGCGCGGACTCGTCATACCCGACGACACCTGGTTCCTGGGAGGCGGCCACGACACCTGCTCCGATCGCATCACCCTCATCGACACCGACCTGGTCCCGCCATCCCATTCCACCCTGTTGGTCCAGGCAAAAAACATGCTGAATCAGGCGGCCCGCGCCAACGCGGCCGAGCGCTGCAGGCGATTCGTAACCATCCGCCCCGGATCAAGGCCCGAGGACGCCATCGCCCATGTGATGGAACGGTCGGTCGATCCGGCACAACCCAGGCCGGAGCTGGGCCATGCCACCAATGCCATGGCCTTCATCGGCAGAAGGTCACGCACCCGCGGCCTGTTCCTCGACAGGCGATGCTTCCTGGTCTCCTACGACCCCTGGCAGGATCCCTCGGGAGCGACGGTGACCGCCATCCTCGCCGCCATCACCCCGGTCTGCGTGGGCATCAATCTCGAGTACTATTTTTCACGGGTCGATCCGGTCCGCTATGGTTCGGGCACCAAGCTGCCCCACAATCCCGTCAGCCTCGTGGGGGTGATGGAGGGCGCCTGCGGCGACCTGCGCACCGGCCTGCCACGTCAGATGATCGAGATCCATACACCCGTGCGACTGCTGATGATGGTCGAGGCTCCGGTCGAGCGCGTCGTCGCCGCGGCGCGTGGAAATCCCGATGTGGCCCGCAAAGTGGAGCACCAGTGGTTCACGCTGGTGGCGATCGATCCGGCCTCCGACCGCCAGTGGCGCATCGAGCCCGACTGGACCGCCACCGAGATCCGGCACACTCCGGAAGAACTGGCGGCGATCGCCATCGCCCCCGATTCACGGGCTTGCCACAGCGCCGGCAGGGAAGATCTGCCGATCGCCTGGATCGGCTCCCCCAATCCCGCCATCGGGGCATGACCATGGGCGAATCAGCCATCGGGGAATTTCAGCTTTCCCTCGGCCTGGGCTTGGCGGTTTTTGGTCCCATCGCGTGCGGCTTGAGCCTGGCTTTGCTGCTGGCGTTCCGCAGGCCCACCGAACGGTGGGAGAAACCTGTCGCCTCGGTCGCGCAGGCGAGCCTTTTCACCTCGCTGCTGGTTTTGATTTTCCTCACGGGCCACCGGATCTGGTCGGGACAAACTCCGGTGGACCTGCCGATCAATCCGGCCCTGACCGGATCGGACCATGCGCATGCCAGCGGGTTGTGGCGACTGGATGGCTCGGCCCTGCTGATCGGGCTTTTGTCCTCCAGCATGGCCCTCGGCTCCATGCGCTTCGCGCGCACCTACCTCCACCGTGAACCCTCTTTCAGCCGGTTTTTCATGGTTGGCAGCCTCTTCGCCGGCTCCATGCTGGGGCTCATTTTTTCAGGGACCTTGGCTCTCACGGCGTTCTGGTGGGAGATCATCGGCTTTTGCTCGGTGCTGCTCATCGGCTTTTACCATTCCCGCCCCGGGCCACAGGCCGGCGCCCGGACCGTATTCGCCTTCTACCGGGTGGCAGATACCGGACTGCTGCTCGCCGTCACCTGGATGCTCTTCCGGGCGCACGACACTTCGCTGGCCACCCTGGATCACCTCGAGCTGCCGGACGCCACCATCGTTGGCTGTTTCATTCTGCTGGCGGCGGCCGGCAAATCGGCCCAATGGCCTTTGATGCGCTGGTTGCCCAGGGCCATGGAAGGGCCCACCCCCTCCAGCGCCTTGTTCTACGGTGGCATGTCGGTCCACGCCGGGGCGTACCTGCTCTTGCGCACCAGTGATGGCTGGCTCGATTCCACGCCGGTCCAGGTCGCCATCGGGGCCGTTGGCGGCATCACGCTGCTTTCCGGTTTGGCCAGGGCCCGCCTTCGTGCGGACGCCAAGGGTTCGCTTGCCAATTCCACCTCGGCAAGCCTGGGCCTGGTGTTGGTGATCGCCTCGCTGGGCTGGATCGGCTTGGCCACCTGGATGCTGGCCGGCAACGCCGCCATGCGCTGGTACCAGATGCTGCGGGTCCCGGCCCTGGCCCAGGAAATGGCCCGACGACGACGCCAAAGCCAGGGATCCTCCACCACACCCCTGAAACGGGGCCAGGATTTGGTTTTCCGCCTGGGTTCCATTTTCCGGCATCCGAATGCCTGGCTGGCGGGCCTCTGGGCCTCGCTGGAAAAGGCCGCCCGGCTCTGGTCCCCCAGCATCGGTCCGATGGTGATGACCCGTGGGGCGCCGCTGGCCGCCTTCGCCATTTACTGGCTAGGCAAGTCCGGGCACGCCAACGGTTCCCTGGCCCTGCTGGGACTGGTCACCGTTTGGACCCTGATCACTTTTCCCGGCCTCACCCTGGTCGGCCGTACCAGCTCCGGAACTTGGCGGGCCTTTCTTGCCGCGGGCGGCATGGCGATCACCCTGTTCATTGCCTCCATGGTCCCCGGTGACCACACCGAGGCCACGCGGTGGCTGGTGATTGCCGGCGTCATCATCGGCTTGGCCGGCGCGCTGGAAACCCTCGGAAGCCGGGCCCTGCCCGACGCTCTCGTGGCCGCAATCCACGGTTGGACAGGCGTGGGGATGGCCGCCTGCGCGCACCGCCCGGGAGCCGGTATCGAATTGGTGTTCACCCTGGTGCCTGTGACCCTGGCCGCGGCCTGGCTGATGGGTGCCGTGAAGGCCCGGTTGGGGCAGGGGGCATTCCATCGCATGGGGGGCCTGGGAATCGAGGCACCCCGTCTGGAAGCCGCTTGGCTCCTGGTGGGAGCGGCATTCGTCGGCACACCACCCTGGATCACCTTCAACGCATCCGACTGGACCGTGGAGGAGGGATTGTCCATCCATATCGTCTGGGCCCTGACAGGCGCCTTGCTCTTGGCACTGCTCACCATCGGCTGGATGCGTGCCCTTCTGGACACCCTGTGGGGCCCGCCCGCCGGTTTGGTGCAGGAAGGGCCCATTCCTGATTTGCTGGTGTATGAATGGGTCGGCGTGGCCGCCCTGATGGCATTGGCCGCCCTGCTGCCCGTGCTGGTCTGGAATTGATCCCGATCCACCACCTTCCCTTCAGAAACAGCACCCCGGCGCGGGTTTGAATTTTTTCACCCCCAGTCCACGCCATCGTTTACACTTGGCTTCAAACCGCCTTGCCACCCCACGGTTTGGAACCATTCACATGTTCAAGCTTTCCCGCAGGAACTTTGCCACGGTGGCCCTGGGTGGCCTGACCACCCTCCCGCTCGCGACCGCCCGCGCCATCGATCCGATCAGCCGCAACGGCAAGCCGCTCATCAAACTTGCAGTGGCCGCCTACAGCTTCCGCAAGTTCCTCGATCTCAAGGGCAAATCCGCGGCCTCAATGACCATGGAACAGTTCGCTGATTGGGTCGCCGACATCGGACTCGGCGCCATCGAACCCACTTCCTACTACTTTGCCGACACTTCCAACGCCGCCATGGCGCGCTACAAGCTCCACTGCGCCAGACTGGGTCTCGACATCACCGGCACCGCGGTGGGCAACGACTTCACCACGCCCGATGCGGCCAAGCATAAATCCCAATTGCAATTGGTGAACGACTGGGTGGAAAAATGCTCCATCCTGGGCGGCAAGACCATCCGCATTTTCGCCGGCAACCTGCCAAAAGGCGACACGCTCGCCAAGGCCCAGGAGCGTTGCATCAACGCCATCGGCCAGGCCTGCGACCACGCCGCCCGATACGGCGTCATCCTGGCCCTCGAAAACCATGGTGGCATCACCGCGCGGGTGGAGGATCTCCTCACGCTCGTCAAGGCGGTCAACCACCCCAACTTCGGCGTCAACCTCGACACCGGCAACTTCCGCACCGATGATCCCTACGGCGATCTGGAAAAAATTGCCCCCTACGCCGTGGTCGCCCAACTCAAGACCGAGATGCATCCCAAGGGGAAAGCCAAGGAACCCGCCGACCTGAAGCGCCTGGTCGCCATGCTGCAAAAGGTCAACTTCCGGGGTTACCTCGCGGTGGAGCACGAGGCGAACGAAGACCCCAAGGAAGGCGTCCTCCGCGCCATCACAGAACTGAAAACCCTGGTGGGCGGTGGCATATGACCAGCCTTTTGGCTTTCGCCCTGCTGGCCCTTTGCCCTGGGCAAACAGGTCCCTCAAGGCCCAACATCCTGGTTCTTTTCGCCGATGACCAGCGCGCCGACACCATCGGCGCCTGGGGCAACCCGCATATTCGCACCCCGCACATGGACTCCCTCGTCCGTCGGGGCATGAGCTTCCGGGCCAACTACACCTTCGGCTCCAACAGCGGGGCCGTCTGCATCCCCAGCCGGGCCATGCTGATGAGCGGCCGCACCTGGCTGGAGGTGCCCAATGAGCTAAAAGGCGTCAAGCTGCTGCCTGAAACGCTGCGCGAAGCCGGCTACACCACATTCGCCACCGGCAAGTGGCACAATGGCGAAGCCTCGCTCACTCGCGCGTTCCCAAACGCGAAATCGGTTTTCCTGGGGGGCATGGCCGACCACACCAAAACCCCCATCGCCGACATCATGGATGGCAAGTTGGTCAACCGGCGCGTCGCCGCCAAATTCTCCTCCGAGGAATTCGCCGATCAGGTGATCGGCTTTCTGCAGGCCCAAAAGGGGCCCAACCCGTTTTTTTGCTACGCCGCTTTCACCGCCCCCCATGACCCTCGCAATCCCCCCGAAGAATTCCGAACCCCCTACTACGCCAAACGCCCGCCGCTGCCGGCCAACTTACTGCCGGCTCACCCGTTCAACAATGGCATTTGCAGGAATGTCCGCGACGAGAACCTCCTCGGCTATCCGCGGGATACCAAACTGCTGTCGGACCAGTTGTGCGAGTACTACGGACTCGTCACCCACCTTGATGGCCAGGTGGGCCGCATCCTGCGCGCGCTTGAAACATCCGGCAAGGCCGACAACACCCTGGTCATTTACGCCGCCGACAGCGGCCTGGCCATGGGCAGCCACGGTTTGCTCGGCAAGCAGAGCCTCTACGAGCACAGCATGCGCTGCCCGCTCATCATCGCCGGCCCGGGGGTGCCAAAAAATTCCAACACCAACTCATTCACCTACCTGCTCGACCTGTTCCCCACGCTGTGCCAGGTGGCCGGTGCCACCCCGCCCGAAAAACTTTCCGGCCACGCGCTGCAAACCATCTGGGCGGATCCTTCTGCAAAAATCAGGCCCACGCTATTCATGCCCTTCCAAAACCTGATGCGCTCGGTTTGCGATGGTCGCCACAAATTGATCGTTTATCCCCAAATCCACCGCCGCCAATTGTTCGACCTGCAGAATGATCCAAACGAGATCACCGACCTGTCCAACAACCCTGCCCAAGCCGCCACCATCCAGCACCTCGAGAAGCTTCTGCTGGCCCAGCAAAAAACCTACGGCGACAAACAGCCGCTTCAGGCTTCCACCAAAGCCTCGCTGCCAGGTGTCGGCTTCAACGATTTCGAACGCAAGCCGGACCAATGGCAACCCCAATGGATCATTGACAAGTACTTCCCCAAACCCTGAGGCCCCGCCACTGCCATGGCCCCAATTTTCTGCGCGTGGATGCTGCTGGCCACCCCGGCGCAAGCCGATGGACTCACCATCCACCATGACGGCCATTACCTGGAAATCCGCGGCACCAAAATCCCCGGCGGACCCGTCCGTATCAACTACCTCGAGGCCTACTGCCGCGCCGGCAGCACCGATGCAGACTGGGTCAAACACACTGTGGTGCCCCACACCTGCCAGAGGCTTTCCCCCCAGGAGAACTCAAAGGTAATCCGCCTGCGCGACACACTGGCGGATGGCCTCGAGGTGGAGCACACCATCACAGCCCACGCCGACCAGATTACATTCGACCTGGTCGCCAAAAATCCCACCGCCAAACGGTCTGAGGCCCATTGGGCCCAGCCCTGTGTGCGGCTCGGGCCATTCACCGGGTTCGGTGCCGGTTTCCGGGGCAACCTCGATGACTACCTGCCAAAATGCTTCCTCTTCCTCGATGGCAAGCTGACCCGCATGCCCACCGACAACTGGGCCAAGAAAGCCCGCTACACCCCCGGCCAGGTCTGGGTGCCCAGGGGTGTGCCCCGCGAGGATGCCAATCCTCGGCCCCTTTCCCCGCTGATTCCCTCCAGCGGCCTCATCGGCTGTTTCAGCGCCGATGAAAAAATGGTCCTGGCCATGGCGTGGGAACCGTACCAGGAATTGTTTCAGGGCGTGGCCCGCTGCCTGCACAGCGACTTCCGCCTCGGTGGCCTTGAACCAGGCGCGGTCCGCAAAATCAAAGGCCGCATCTATATCCTGACCAACGATATTCCCGCATTGGTGAAACGCTACCAGGCCGACTTCCCGGAACATACCCCCTGATTTTCACGCAACAAGGAGCCAATCATGGTGAGACTGTTCTGGCTGTCCGTGTCACTGGCAACACTGCTCGGCCGGCAACTGCCCGCCGCCGAAAACCCTTGGGCTAACTTCCGCGGCCCTGCAGGGCAGGGTACCGATGCTGCCGCCAAACCGCCGCTGAGGTGGGGTCAGACTGACAACCTCGCCTGGAAGGTTGCACTACCCGGCCCGGGTGCCTCCAGCCCCATCGTCTGGGGCGACCGCGCCTACCTCACCTGCTACACGGGCTTTTTCGTGCCCGGCCAGCCGGGTGGCTCCCAGGAGAACCTGAAACGCCACCTGATCGCCATCTGCCTGAAGGATGGCTCCACCTTGTGGAATTCCCCCGTTTCCGCCCGCCTGCCCGAGGAAAACAAGATCCGCGACCACGGCTTTGCCGCCAGCACCCCAGCCGCCGACTCCGACCGCATCTACACCTTTCAGGGCAAAACCGGCGTGATCGCCTTCGATCACACCGGCAAGCAACTCTGGCAAACCGATGTCGGCTCACGCACCCACGGCTGGGGCAGCGCCACCTCACCTGTTCTGCACAAGGACCTGGTCATCATCAACGCCAGCGTGGAAAGCGACTCCCTGGTCGCGCTCGACCGCGCCACCGGCAAGGAAAAATGGACGGTGAAGGGCATCAAGGAATCCTGGAACACCCCCATCCTTGTCACCGCAAAGTCCGGCCGGCAGGAACTCATCGTGGCGGTGCAGGGCAAGGTGCTGGCATTCGACCCGGATACCGGCAAGGAACTCTGGTCCTGCAAGACCAATATCACCTGGTACATGGTCCCAAGCATCGTCCATGCCGACGGCGTCCTGTACTGCCTGGGCGGTCGCTCCGGCGTGGCGGCCCTGGCAGTGCGGACAGGGGGCTCCGGCGATGTCACTGCCACCCACCGTCTCTGGACCTCCCAAAAAGGCTCCAATGTCGCCTCGCCCATCATCCACCAGGGCCACCTGTATTGGACCCACGAGCAGCAGGGTATCGCCTACTGCGCCAAGGCCGAAACCGGTGAAATCGTCTACGAGGAACGCCTGCCCCGCGCCGGCCAGTTCTACGCCTCGGCTCTTCTTGCCGATGGGCGCCTGCACTACCTCACCCGCGACGGCAAAACCTTCGTGGTCGCCGCCAAGCCCTCCTTCGAGCAACTCGGCGTCAACGACCTGTCAGACCGCGGCATCTTCAACGCCAGCCCCGTGCCTGCCGGTGACAAATTGCTGATCCGCTCCGACAAGTTCCTGTACTGCGTGCAGTCCAAATAAGATTGCCCGACAAACCACCTATTTTCACAAAGGCTGGCTGACCCGCCGCCCTGACGGTCTGCTTTCTCCTTTTGAACAAAAAATCTCGCATCTTTTCCCCCGCAAATTTGACATTCAGAAAATCCTGACCTAGCTGTTGTTCAACCTGTCATCCGCTCTTCATTTCCCGGGCACCTCTGCGCGGAATGCGGTGGACTTATTTCTGGAGCCATGCATGGCTTGGTTTATCCGTCCTTCACGGGCTCACCGCGCGCGGCTCAACCTGGAAACTTTGGAAGTCCGCCTGAATCCGTCCTGGTCATCCGCCCCGGCGCTGGTTTCCATTCCTTCAGCCCCGGTGGCCCTCACCCTCAACAACCAGCAGGTGGCGGCAGGAAATGCGGCCGTCACAGCTGGCGAGGTCGATTACTATTCATTCACCCCAGCCTGGTCGGCCAGCTACACGCTCCAAGCGTCCAAAAATGCCAGCCGGATCGACACCATCATGGGTCTGTATGACGCCACGGGTTCCCGGGTCGCATGGAACGATGACATCAGCGATGCCAACACCAACAGTCAGGTTTCAGCAAACCTTGTCGCCGGCCAGAAATATTTCCTGGCCGTTACCAATTACACCGGCACCGCCAATGGCAACTACACCATGGGAGTGAAGGCGACCCTGACCGATGACGCCAAAGAGAACAATGACTCCCTCACCACTGCCACCAATCTCGGTTCCCTGAACGCCGCCACCACCGTTTCCAGTTTGGTGATGGCGGACACCGCCGATTACTACAAGTTCACCACCTCCACCGCCGGTGGCACCGCCGAGATCCAGTTTAAAAACGCCCAGGGCGACCTCGACCTGGCCATCCTCGACACCGCCGGCAAGGTCCTTGCATCCAGCGCTGGGACCTCTGACGGCGAGAAGGTTTCCATGGCTGGCCTCGCCGCAGGTAGCTACACGCTGAAAGTCTCCGGTAAGTCCGGTGCCTACAACCCCGCCTACAGCCTTGTGGTCACGCCGGGTTCATCCACCACCCCGGTCAATCCTCCACCCGCCTCAAAAAGTGATTGGACGATCGCCGTCTATATGACCGCCACCGACCTCGCCTCCTATGGTGCGGCTGATGTCAATGAACTGGAAGCCGCGGTGGCTGGTCTCCCCGGAACGGTGAAAATCTCCCTTTTTTATGACCAATGGAGCAGCCAAAAGTACGCGACGGGAGGCGGAACCCAGGCCGCCTGGGGTGACTCAGGTCGCGCCATCGTGACGGCCGACACCAACATGAATTCCATCAAGACCACCTTCGAGCGACTGGGGGAGAAGAACACCGGTGACCCGGCCACCCTCACCAGCTTCCTCGCCTGGACTGTTACCGCCGCGCCCGCCAACCGCTACGGCCTGGTCATGTGGAACCACGGTTCCGGCCTCGACGGCAGCAACTACGATGACGAGTCCAACGATAATCTCAAAACCTCCGAGATCGTCTCCGGGGTCAAGAATTCCGGAATCAAGCTCGACATGCTCTGTTTTGACGCCTGCCTGATGGGCATGACAGAAATTGCCTACGCGCTCAGGGACATCACGCCGGTCCTGGTCGCCTCGCAAGAGCTGGAGGCGGGCACTGGCCAGGATTACACCACCACCTTCGCCTCGCTGAAAACCAATCCGGCACAGGTGGACGGCCTGACCCTGGGCAAGGGAATGGTAGACAGTTGGTCGAGGCAGTATGTTGGGACTGGTGTTCCGGAAGACACCCTCTCCGTGATCCAGACCGACCGGTTGCCCGGCCTTGTCG
>Ga0129333_10004949_pt1 | contig 12486 bp, 10 predicted proteins | sample CPB6_08_DNA_FD_94474 | JGI IMG/M metagenome (GOLD analysis project Ga0129333, IMG submission 94474) | Freshwater to marine salinity gradient microbial communities from Chesapeake Bay, USA - CPBay_Sum_0.6_0.8_DNA | ecosystem: Environmental > Aquatic > Marine > Coastal | place: USA: Chesapeake... | reverse complement strand
TTCCTTGTTGGCCAGGGCCAGATCCTTGCCGGCGCGGATCGCCGCCAGGGTGGGCAGCAGGCCGGCGCAGCCGACGATGCCGGTCACCACCAGATCGGCGCTGGCCCAGGCGGCGGCGGCGCAGAGGCCATCGGGGCCGCCCAGCAGTTCGGGCAGGCGCGCCGGGCGGGCGGCCGGCTCCAGGGCCTGCAGCCGCTCGCGCAGCTCGGGAATGCGATCGGCATCGGCCAGGGCAACGGCTTCGGGCGCGTGGCGGCGGATCTGCTCGATCAGCAGATCGAGGTTGTTGCCGGCCGTGAGTGCCACCACCCGGAAGCGATCGGGAAACTCCTCGACGATCTCCAGGGTCTGGGTGCCGATCGAGCCGGTGGAGCCGAGCACGGAGAGGGCTTTCACGGCTGAATCGGCGAACGGAGGCCGCCAGTCTCCCATCGCTGGGGTGTGGTGATCGGCCCGGCCCGGCTTAACTGGCGGCACTGGCAACGACGGCATGACACCCCTGCTCCACTGGCTGCGGCGCTTCAACTTCATCGAGCGCGCCCGGCTGGAGCGCGAGCTGTGGGATGCCTTCGAGCGGGCAGAGCCGATCGAGCAGCTGGTGGAGCAGTGTGAGCCCGGTTTCCGCAAGGAGGTGTGGAGCACCACGGCCCTGCGCATCCGCAAGATCGAGCGCATGATGCGGGACAAGCCGGCGCCGCCGGCGCAGGACCCCTGACTCCCAGCCATGACGGCAGAACACCGGGCTATGGCCGCCCTGCGGCGCCACCTGTTGCCGTTCCTGTTCGTGCTCTACCTGGTCGCCTATCTCGATCGGGTGAACATTTCCTTCGCCGCTGCGGGGGTCTCTCACTCGCTCGGGTTGAACAGCGCCTCTTACGGAGTTGCCGCCGGCATCTTCTTTGTGGGTTATGTGCTGTTTGAGGTGCCCAGCAACCTGATCCTGCAGCGGGTCGGAGCCCGCCGCTGGATCAGCCGCATCCTGATCAGCTGGGGTGTGGTGGCCGTGCTGATGGCCTTCATGACGAGTGTCCAGCAGTTCAATCTGCTGCGCCTGCTGCTCGGTGTGGCCGAGGCGGGTTTCTTCCCCGGCATCATCCTGTTCCTGAGCCAGTGGGTGCCCAGGCAGCAGCTGGTGCGCACCCTGGCTGGATTTCTGCTGGCGTTGCCGGTGGCCGGTCTGCTGGGTGGGCCGATCTCAGCGGCCCTGCTGTCGCTGCACCAGTTGTTCGGTCTGGAGGGCTGGCGCTGGCTGTTCCTGCTGGAGGGGTTGCCGGCAATTCTGCTGGCGTTTGCCGTGTGGCGCTGGTTGCCGAACCATCCCGGTGAGGCCCGCTGGCTGCCGGTGGCGGATGCCGAAGCACTGGAGCAGGTGCTGCAGCGCGAGCGTCAGCAACGGCAGGAGGCGGGTGGCCAGATCCACGGTCTGAGGGCCATGCTGCGCGATCCGCGCATGGCGCTGCTCTGCCTGCTCTACATGGGCATGAGCACCGGCCTCTACGGCTTCAGTTTCTGGATCCCCCGCTTTGTGACGGATGCACTGGCCCCTGCCGAGCCGACTCCGATGCTGGTGAATCTGCTCAGCGCCATCCCCTATGGCCTGGCGGTGGTCTCGATGGTTCTGGTGGGGCGCTTCGCCGATCACCATGTGGATCGCCGCTGGACCGTGGCCTTACCCCTGGCCGTGGCGGCTTCGGCCCTGATGCTGGCGTTGCCCCTGGGGGGCCTGCCGCGACTGGCGCTGATCAGCCTCGCCACCGCCGCCGGTTTCGCCTGTCTCGGGCCGGCCTGGAGCATGCCGCTGCAGTTCCTGGGCGGCGATGCCGCCGCCGGTGGCATCGCCACGATCAATTCGGTGGGCAACATCGGTGGCTTCCTGGCGCCGATCGTGATGGGGCGGCTGATGCTGCTGCCCCACGGTGAAACGCTGGCCCTGGCGGCCCTGGCGGCGGTGCTGGCGCTCAGTGCCTGCCTGGCCGTACCGGTGGCCCTGGCCGCCATGGGGGGCGGTCCACTCAGCGGCGCAACCACTCGGTGACACCACCGGGCTTGTCGATCAGTTCGATACCCAGGGCGGCCAGGTCGTTGCGGATGCGATCGGCGGCGGCGAAGTCGCGCTCGGCCTTGGCCTGCCGCCGCGCTTCGATCTGGTCCTCGATGGTGCTGGCGTCCAGGTTGCCGTCGCCGGCTTCACGGTGGTTGGCTGCTGTTGCTGTTTCCGGTTTCAGGCCCAGCACGGCGGCGAGCTCCGCCAGCAGGGTTCCCTGGGCGGCGAGCTCCGGTTGCTGCACTTCGGCGGCGGCGACCGCGTCGCCCCGTTCGATCCGGTTGGCCAGGGCCCGCAGCGGCCGTGCCAGCTCGAACAACACCGCCAGCGCGGCGGCGGTGTTGAGGTCGTCGTCCATGGCGGCGGTGAAGCGAGCGCGGGCGGCCACCAGTTCGGGGCTGAGGCCGAGGCTGTCGCCGCGGATGCGGGCTGGAGTGATCGCCTCAGCCGATGTCGCGTCGGCCACCGCCAGGCCGAGGGCGGCGTTGAGACCCTTCCAGCCGGTGGCGGCGGCCTCGAGGGCTTCGGCGGTGAAGTCGAGCGGTTTGCGGTAGTGGGCCTGCAGGGTGAACAGGCGCAGCGTCATCGGTGAAACACCGGAATCGAGCAGGGCGCGGATCGTCGTGAAATTGCCGAGCGATTTGCTCATCTTCTGGCCACCCACGTTGACCATGCCGTTGTGAAGCCAGTAGCGGGCGAGCTGTCTGCCGCTGGCGGCCTCCGACTGGGCGATCTCGTTCTCGTGGTGGGGAAAGATCAGATCGGCGCCACCGAGGTGGATGTCGATCGTGTCGCCGAGCTCCTCGCGCACCATCGCCGAGCATTCGATGTGCCAGCCGGGCCGGCCCGCGCCCCAGGGGGAATCCCAGCTGGGTTCACCGGGTTTGGCCCCTTTCCAGAGGGCGAAATCAAAGGGGTGCTGCTTGCGCGCTTCCTCTTCCGTCGCGACGCGGCCGGCGGCATTGTCCTGCTGCTCACTGAGGTCGCGGCCTGACAGCTTGCCGTAGCCGGCATGCTTCATCACGGCGAAATACACATCGCCATCGGCGGAGTAGGCAGCCCCCTTGGCCTCCAGATCGCTGATCAGGGCTCGGATCGCATCGAGGCTGCCGGTGGCCCTGGGCATGCGATCGGCGGGCAGGATATTGAGCCGCGCCATGTCAGCCATGAAGGCCTCGATGTTGCGCTCGCTCACCGCCTCCATCGAGCTGCCCTCGGCGGCGGCGCGATTGAGGATCTTGTCGTCGATGTCGGTGTAGTTCTGCACGAACGTCACCGCGTAGCCGCCCCAGATGAGGTAGCGGCGCAGCACATCCCAGGCGATGTAGCTGCGGGCGTGTCCGAGGTGGCAGAGGTCGTAGACGGTGACACCGCAGCAGTAGATGCTCACCTTCCCCGGCTCGAGCGGTTCGAAGGTCTCGACCTGGCGAGTGAGGGTGTTGGTGAGCGTGAGGGTCACGGGCTGGAGCAGGCCTTGCTGGATCGTGCCACAGCCCGGAGAGCTCAGAGGCGTACCTGTTGCGCGGCCAGTTGCTCGCGGAACAGGGCCACGGTGCTGCGCAGACCTTCGGCCAGCGGGATCCGGGCCCGCCAGCCCAGTTGGGCCATGCGGCTCACATCCAGTTGTTTTTTCGGGGTTCCATCCGGCCGGCTGGTGTCCCACTCCAGGTGGCCCCGGAAGCCTGTGGCCGCCGCCACCGCCTCGGCCAGCTCGCGGATGCTCAGATCCACGCCGGTACCCACGTTCAGGAAGGCCAGCGGAGCACCGTCATCATCGCGGGGGGCATCGGCGGCGGACGGGTTCCATTGCTCCAGCGCAAACACGCAGGCTTCGCCGAGGTCGTCGGCATGCAGGAACTCCCGCAGCGGCTTGCCACTGCCCCAGCAGCTCACGCTGGCGTCGCCGCGTTCGGCCGCTTCGTGGAAGCGGCGGATCAAGGCCGGCAGCACATGGCTGTTTTCGGGGTGGTAGTTGTCGCCTGGCCCGTAGAGGTTGGTTGGCATCAGGCTGATGGCATCGAAGCCGTGCTGCAGGCGCAGGGCCTCACCGAGCTTGATGCCAGCGATCTTGGCCAGGGCGTACCAGGCGTTGGTGGGCTCCAGCGGGCCGCTCAGCAGGGCTTCCTCGCGGATCGGCTGTTCGGCGAACTTCGGATAGATGCAGCTGCTCCCCAGAAACAGCAGCCGGTGCACGCCATGGCGCCAGGCCATCTCGATCACGTTGGTCTGGATCTTGAGGTTCTCAAGCAGGAAATCGGCTGGATAGGTGGCGTTGGCATGAATCCCTCCCACCTTTGCGGCTGCCAGTACAACAACGGTGGGCTTGTGCGTTGCAAACCAGACATCAACGGCGCCAGCATCGAGCAGATCCAGGCTGTTGCGATCGGCCGTGAGCAGCGCGCCACCGGCTGCCGGGTCGCCATGGCCGGCGCGCTGGAGAGCCCGCAGGATCGCGGCGCCGGCCATGCCGCGATGACCTGCCACAAAAATGCGGTCGGCGGGAGTGATCAGGCTCATTCGCGTGCTCCCACCACGGCGAAGCCTTCGCGGCGCAGTGTTGCTTCCTTGGCGGCCTCCTGGCGATCATGGTCCACCATTTCCGCCACCAGTTCCTCAAGGGTGGTCGTTGGGCTCCAGCCCAGCCTGGCGTGGGCCTTGCTGGGATCGCCGAGCAGGGTGTCGACCTCGGCCGGTCGGAAGTAGCGCGGGTCGATGCGCACCACCACTGCGCCGTTGTCCTGGCGGCGCCCTGTTTCCGCTACGCCCTCTCCCTCCCACTGGATCCCCCCCCAGCCGAGGGCGGTCGCCGTGAGTTCGATGAAGCGCCGCACGCTCTCCTGCCGGCCTGTGGCGATCACGAAGTCCTCGGGGGAGTCCTGTTGAAGCATGCGCCACTGCATCTCCACATAGTCGCGGGCGTGGCCCCAGTCGCGCAGGGAGTCGATGTTCCCCATATAGAGGCAGTCATCGAGACCGGCATTGATGCGGGCCAGGCCGCGAGTGATCTTGCGTGTTACGAACGTTTCTCCACGTCGTGGCGATTCGTGGTTGAATAGGATGCCGTTGCAGGCATACATTCCGTAGGATTCGCGATAGTTTACCGTGATCCAATAAGCATAGAGCTTGGCGACGCCGTAGGGGCTGCGCGGGTAGAAAGGTGTGCTCTCCTTCTGGGGGGTCTCCTGCACGAGTCCGTAGAGCTCGGAGGTGGAAGCTTGGTAAATGCGTGTTTTGTCGGTCAGGCCGAGCATGCGCACGGCTTCGAGGATGCGCAAGGTGCCGAGCGCATCGCTGTTTGCTGTGTATTCCGGGCTCTCAAAGCTCACCGCCACATGGCTCTGGGCACCGAGGTTGTAGATCTCATCAGGCTGGACCTGTTGGATGATGCGGATCAGATTGCTGCTGTCGGTCAGGTCGCCGTAGTGCAGAACCAGCCTTGGATCCGGTGCATGGGGATCCTGGTACAGGTGGTCGATGCGTGTCGTGTTGAAACTGCTGGCGCGTCGCTTGATGCCATGCACTACATAGCCTTTTTCCAGCAGCAATTCGGCCAGGTAGGAGCCATCCTGGCCGGTGATGCCAGTGATCAGGGCTGATCTGGCTCTGCTGCTCATGGGAAGGAGTGGCGATCAAGGCACCTTATGTCCAGGCTTTACTGCCCGCCAAGGCCCAGCCCTACTTGGCGTCCATCCAGTTGGGGCCGAAGCCTGTCTCCACCACCAGGGGGACAGACAGCTCGACGGCGTGTTCCATGGTTTCACGTGTCAGCGCCAGTACGTCCTCCAGCGCCTCGGGTGCGGCCTCCAGCACCAGTTCGTCGTGCACCTGCAGCAGCAGCCGCGCTGGCAGCGCCCGCTCAGCCAGGTGGTGATGCAGCTGCACCATCGCCAGCTTGATGATGTCGGCGCTGGAGCCCTGGATCGGTGCATTGGCGGCGGCGCGCAGTTGCTGCGCCTCCATGCCGCCGCGGCGGGCCACCTCCAGGTCGATCTCCAGCGGGTCCTTGCCCAGCAGGCGGCCGAGGCCGCTCGGATCGAAGGCGAACGGTCGGCGTCGCCCCAGGATCGTCTCCACGTAGCCACGGCTCAGGGCCAGTCGCTCCTGCAGCTCCAGGAAGGCGAACACCTTCGGGTAGCGCTGTTTGTATCTGGTCAGGAACTCCTTGGCTTCGCTCTGGCTGACACCGGTTTCGCGCGCGAAGCGCTGGGCGCCCATGCCGTAGATCACGCCGAAGTTGATCGTCTTGCCCAGCCGGCGCTCCTCGGCGCTCACCGTGTCCTTCTCCAGCAGCAGCCGGGCGGTGAGGGCGTGCACGTCGTCGCCGCTGCGGTAGGCCTCCACCAGGACCTCCTCACCGGAGAGGTGGGCCAGGATGCGCAGCTCGATCTGGGAGTAGTCGGCGCTGATCAGCGTCCAGCCGGCCTCCGGCAGGAAGGCCTTGCGGATCCGTCGTGAGAACTCGGTGCGCACCGGAATGTTCTGCAGGTTGGGGTTGCTGCTCGACAGGCGCCCGGTGGCGGTGACGGCCTGGTTGAAATCGGTGTGCACCCGGCCGGTTTCCGGCTCCATCAGCGCCGGCAGTGCATCCACGTAGGTGCTCTTGAGCTTGCTGAGGGTGCGGTGCTCCAGCACCAGCGGCACCACCGGATGGGCGTCCTCCAGCTTCTCGAGCACGGTGGCGTCGGTGCTCCATCCGGTCTTGGTCTTGCGCGATTTCTTGCGATCGAGGCCGAGCCTGTCGAACAGCAACTCCCCGAGCTGTTTGGGAGAGGCCAGGTTGAAGTCCGTGCCCGCCGCCGCTTTGGCCTCGGCTTCCAGCCGCTCGAGCGTCTGCCGCAGCTCCGTGCCCAGCTCCTTCAGATACCCCGTATCAATGCGGATGCCGGTGGCCTCCATCTGGGCCAGCACCGGCTCCAGCGGCAGCTCCACCTGATCGAGCAGCCTGGGCAGCTGCGGCCCCAGCTCCTGCAGCTGGGCGCGCAGCAGTGGCGTCAGCCGCCAGGTCACGTGGACATCCATGCCGCAGTAGAGGGCGGCCTGCTCGATCGGCACCGCCGCGAACGTGGCCCCCTTGGGCACCAGTTCGCCGTAGCTGGTGGGCAGGAAGCCGAAGTTGCGCTGGGCCAGCAGCTCCAGGCCGTGTTTGGCATTGGCATCGCGCAGGTAATCGGCCAGCAGCGTGTCCATCACCACCCCCGCCAGGGGCAGGCCATGGCGCAGCAGGATCAGGCGGTCGTATTTGGCGTTCTGGAGGGTTTTGGGGTGCTGCGGGCTGGCCAGCCAGGCAGCCAGGGCGGTGAGCACCTGATCGAGGGGCAGCTGCGGTGGCGGCGGGTTGAGCAGATCCACCCCGGCGCTGTTGTGGTGGCCGATCGGGATGTAGGCCAGATCCTGGGCACCCGGCCCCCAGGCCAGGCCGATGCCCACCAGTTCCGCCTGGAAGGGGTTGAGGCTGGTGGTCTCCGTGTCGAGGGCGACGGGGCAGGCCGGATCGGTGCTGGCCAGCAGGCGCTGGATCAGCGAGGCCAGGGCCTCGGTGTCGGTGATCAGCTGGGGTTCCAGTGCCGGTGTGGTGTCGGCGGTTGGGCCCGGGCTGGTGCCGGCCGGCAAGGACGGCGTGGCCACGGGCTGAGCGGACGGGGCCTGCCCTGGATCGGCCGGGTTGCCCGCTCCGGCTTCAGGGGCGGCTCCGGGGGCATCCGTGTTGGCCTGTTTCGCTCCTTCGGCTGAAAACACGTTGGCGAATTGGTTCACCTGGCGCCGCAGGCTGAACAGCTCCAGCTCCTCCAGGCTGTCCGCCAGGGCTTCGCTGTTCACGGACCCCAGCGGCAGCCGCGGCTCGCTGGGCAGGGGGATGTCCACCAGAATCTCGGCCAGCATCCGCGAGCGGTAGGCGTTGTCGCGGTCGGCGGCGAGCTTGTCCAGCAGCGCGCCCTTGAGCACCCCCTTCGGATCCTTGGCCTTGGGGCCGGCGGCCTGCAGCTCAGCCAGGGCGGCATAGATGCCGTCGAGATCGGTGTAGGCCTTCAGCAGGTTGATCGCCGTCTTCGGACCGACCCCCTTCACCCCGGGGATGTTGTCGCTGCTGTCGCCGGTGAGGGCTTTGAGATCCACCACCTCTTCCGGTGTGACCCCGAGCTTGCTGATCACCCCCTCTCGCCGCATCTCCACCGGCCCGCTGCTCCTGGCGTAGGGCCCGCCTCCCATGTAGAGCACGGCGATGTCGCGCTGGTCATCCACCAGCTGGAACAGGTCGCGGTCGCCCGAGAGGATCCGCACCCGCCAGCCCTCGTTGGCGGCGCGGTTGGCCAGGGTGCCGAGCACGTCATCCGCTTCGTAGCCGGGCGCCATGGAGAGCGGGATGTCCAGGGCCTGCTGCAGGATCTGCTGCAGGTTGGCCAGATCCTGGAAGAAGTGCTCCGGCGCTTCGTCGCGGTGGGCCTTGTAGGCCTCGTCCGCTTCGTGTCGGAAGGTGGGTTCGGCCGTGTCGAAGGCGATCACCACCCCATGGGGCGCCAGGCCCTTGCAGTTGTCGAGCAGGGCCTTCAGAAAGCCGTAGGTCACCGAGGTGGGCACACCCTCCTTGGTGCTCAGCCCCCCCTCGCCCCCCTTGCTGAAGGCGTAGAAGCTGCGAAAGGCCAGCGAGTGGCCATCCACCAGCAGCAGCAGGCGCCGATCGGTTGCTGAACCCTCAGCCGCTGCGCCTGTCACCCGTTCTGCTCCCTGAGGTGGGGCCAGCCTGGCAGAGCTCTGGGCGTGCTCGATGGTGGGCGGCTGCGAAGATCCGCTGCTGAGCGGCGGCGGCTGCAGCATCCTGGGGCGTGCGCTGATCGATTCCCGATCCCCGATGGCTCGTCCCCCCATTCGCTATGCCATCCATCTGCTGCTGGCGGGAGGTCACACCCAGGTGGTGTCCTTCCCCAGCCTGGATGCCTTTCAGCAGTGGTACGGCTCGGTGCTGAATGCCGGTCCTGCAGACGCCTTCATCAACGTGCCGATTGCGGACCTGCCCGGGGAGTATCTGGTGCTGCGTCCCAGCGCCGTGCAGGGCATCCGGGTGGAGCCCATCTACGGTGCTGTGGATGATGAACTCTGAGCTGATCTGGGGGGCCTCCTTCTTCGCGGGTGCCCTGGCTCAGCTGATCGCACGCATCAGCGGTCTGCCCGCGGTGGTTCTGCTGCTCGCCATGGGGCTGCTGGTGGGCAAGGCCGGATTCCACCTGGTGCAACCGGACAGCCTCGGCAGTGGTCTGGAGCCCCTGGTGGGCCTGCTGGTGAGCCTGGTGCTGTTCGACGGCGGCCTCAACCTGCGGCTGGCCGGTCAACAGCTGCAGCGCACGGTCATCCAGCTGGTGCTCGTGCGTCTGGTGCTCGGTCTGGTGGGCGGTGCGCTCCTGGCCCATGCCGTGGCTGGTCTGAGCTGGCCGTTGGCGTGGGTGTTCGGCGCGATCGTGCTGGCCACGGGGCCAACGGTGATCACCCCGTTGGTGCGGCAGATGCGGCTGCAGATCGGCCTCTCCCAGGTGCTGGAGGCTGAGGGGCTGATCCTTGAACCCACGGCGGCGGTGCTGGCACTGCTGTTGCTGCAGCTCGCCCTCGGTGATCTGACGGGCTGGCAGCAGGTGGTGAGCCTGCTGGTGCTGCGGCTGGGCGGGGGGGCGCTGATCGGCGCCCTGGCGGGCTGGCTGTTGGTGCTGGTGCTGGAGCGCCTGCCCGAGCAGGCGGAGGGCCTGCAGCTGCAGGTGTCGCTGGGGATGCTGTTCCTGGTGGTGGCCAGCTGCCAGACGCTGCTTCCGGAGGCTGGATTCCCCGCGGCGGTGATGGTGGGCGTGGTGGTGGGGCTGCGGCTCGATCAACAGGCCAGTCGCCTCGATGCGCTGATTGCCCAGCTGGCGCAGCTGGCGATCACCGTGCTGTTTCCTCTGCTGGCGGCCGATCTGGCCTGGGGGGAGCTGAGCCCCCTGGGCTGGGGCGGGGTGCTGTGCGTGCTCGGCCTGATGCTGTTCCGCTGGCTGGTGGTGCAGTGTGCCGGAGTCGGACTTCCCCACCTCGGCTGGCGCGATCGGCTGATGCTGAGCTGGGTGGCACCGCGCGGCATCGTGACCGCGGCGGTGGCCAGCCTGTTTGCGCTCGATCTGCAGGCGGCCGGCGTGCCAGGGGGGGGTGCCCTCAAGGGGCTGGTGTTTCTGACGATCCTGATCACCGTGGCCGTGCAGGGTTTCAGCGCACCGTGGCTGGCCCAGAGCCTGGATCTGCTGGAGCCGGCTCTCCCTTCAGAGGCTGCGTTCGATGCGGCTGCGGGCCTCGCCGCCGGTCTGGAGCAACAACCAGGTGGCGAGCAGGTCGGGACCCTGAAGGCTTCCCAGTAGGGCGGCACGCAGGCTCTTCATCAGCACGCCCTTCTTGACGCCGGCGGCGGCCACGGCTTCGCCGAGCAGGGCCTGGGCCTCTTCCGCGCTGAGGGGGCCTTCCGGCAGGCGCTCCAGCAGGGCCTGCAGGGCCGGGCGGGCACCTGGGCTGTCCAGCTGTTGAACGGCGGCCTCATTCAGCGCCGGCCGCTCGAAGAAGGGTCGCCCCTGCTCGATGCCGTCCTGGAGGGTCACCAGGGATGGCCCGATCAGGGCAGTCAGCTCCTGCAGCCAGTCGTCGTCTGCGCTCTGCACGGGCCAGCCCTGGCTGCGCCAGAGGGGCAGCAGGGCAGCCAGCAGTTCGGCAGGGCTCTGTTCATGCAGCACCTGGCTGTTGAGCCAGTTGAGCTTGTCCCAGTCGAAGCGGGCCCCCGCCTTGTTGACCCGATCGAAGCTGAAGGCCGCGGCGGCCTCGGCCAGGCTGAAGCGCTCGCCCATCCCCTCCGGCGGCGACCAGCCGAGCAGGGTCATGTAGTTGGCCAGGGCTTCGGCGGTGTAACCCATCTCCCGGAAGTCGTTCACCGAGGTGACGCCATCCCGCTTGGAGAGCTTGCGGCCCTCCTTGTTGAGGATGAGCGGCGTGTGGGCGAACACCGGAGCCGGGGCGCCGAGGGCCTCGTAGAGCAGCAGTTGCTTGGCGGTGTTGGCGATGTGGTCTTCGCCGCGGATCACGTGGCTGATCGCCATCGCGGCGTCGTCCACCACGACCACCAGGTTGTAGAGGGGATCGCCGATCTGATCGGCAGGTGCCCGGCGGGCGATCACCATGTCGCCGCCGAGATCTGCGCCGGACCAGCGCATGTCGCCACGCACCAGATCGGACCAGGTGATCACTGCATCGTCATTGATCCGGAAGCGGATCGTGGCTTCACGCCCTTCGGCGATGTAGGCCTGCTCCTGCTCCGGGCTGAGGTCGCGATGGCGATTGTCGTAGCGGGGGGCGCGATTGTCAGCGGCCTGACGCTCACGCATCTCGGTGAGTTCCGCTTCGGTGGCGTAACAGCGGTAGGCCTTGCCGGCCTCGAGCAGGCCTTGGATGGCGGCGCGGTGCTCGGCGATGCGTTCGCTCTGGATCACCGGCTCGGCGTCCCAGTTCAGGCCAAGCCACTGCAGACCCTCAAGAATGTTGGCTGTGTACTCGGGCTTGCTGCGCTCCTTGTCCGTGTCCTCGATGCGCAGCAGGAACTGGCCTCCCTGGCGCCGTGCGAACAGCCAATTGAACACCGCTGTCCGGGCTGTGCCGATGTGCAGAGTCCCGGTTGGGCTGGGGGCGAGACGAACACGCACCGCAGCTGCCACCGGCTTCTCTCCTCTGATCTGAAGTTTTGAACGGGACTGACGGGGCTCGAACCCGCAACTTCCGCCGTGACAGGGCGGTGCTCTAACCGATTGAACTACAGTCCCATGAGTGCCTTGAAGGCCCTCCCGGAGTTGGCCTCTCGGCCGTGTCCGTGTCGCGTCGGCGACCCCAGAAGTATCCATTGCCGCGGGTCCCTCCGTCAACTGCGCGGCCAGCCGGACGGCCAAACGGATCGCCAACAGGCTGAGCAAGCGCCTCGGTGGCTGCGTGGCCAGGGGCTGGCTGTCTCCCTTCAAGGTTCACTCGGCGGCTGGACAGGCAGCTCGCGCCCCAGCGGCCTGTCCAGTGGGGCCGTTGTCGGTTTCCGCGGGCCTGGCGGCAACTGCCGGCAATGCACATGAAAAAAGCCCGCCAGAGGCGGGCCGAGGCGGGCTGACGAAGCGTCGACCGCTCAGGGGCGGAAGCCGGCAGGTTCGATCAGGCGCACCTGGTTGCCACGGGCAGTGAATTCGCGACCCTGATCGCTTTGCACCACCACACGACCGCCAGACTTCACGCGGATCACCCGGGCACGAACCCAGCCAAGAGCGGCGGACTCGAGAACCTTGACCACATCACCGGGCTGTAGATCCAACTCCATGTCCGGAACCAAGAGACTGCAAGGAGGGGACATCGAACGCGCCGTGGAGGACTTGAACCCCCGACATCAGGTTTTGGAGACCTGCGTTCTACCA
>Ga0129333_10004948_pt1 | contig 12488 bp, 17 predicted proteins | sample CPB6_08_DNA_FD_94474 | JGI IMG/M metagenome (GOLD analysis project Ga0129333, IMG submission 94474) | Freshwater to marine salinity gradient microbial communities from Chesapeake Bay, USA - CPBay_Sum_0.6_0.8_DNA | ecosystem: Environmental > Aquatic > Marine > Coastal | place: USA: Chesapeake... | reverse complement strand
TGCTACACATTAATTCAAAGTCTTGTTGTCGACCTTGCACCTGGCCGTAGCTAGCCTTAGGATTTCTTTCTCTATATTCAGTTTTTTGTTGCTCTATACACTCGTCGTACTTATTAGAACAACCTGCCACCAATAAAAAAACTATCAAATAGCGCATAACAGTTTCCTTAAAAGGTAGTTATTTTTGTGTCAGGAAACCACCAAACCCCGTGAGCGCAGCCCATCCCGTTTTCGCGTCAGCGGAGGCAGAATATGATTACGGGTCTGCCTTAATATTTATTTCCAGATTTGAGCACGCCAAGTTTTGCTGCCAGTATTTTTTTGAACTTGGAAGTTAACTTGAAATCCTGTAAATCTTCCATCATCATATAGTTCAACTATATTTTCTACTAGCATACCGGTTTTTTCTTCAACAGAATCTGTTATGATTTTTTTAACTAAATCTGAAGAAAGGCTTGAACTCATTTCGATAGGTAATTCGTAACTCATATTAGAAAGCATCCCAATAACGATAATCTTTTTCTTTAATTTTATTTAATACAGCTTTATTGCCTTCATCGTCGACAAAAATGTATCTAGTACCATCCATTTCAATTTTCTTCAAGTCTTGTGAAGTAAAAGCTACTCTTTCCCAGTGCCAGTCGTCGTCATCGTCGTCGGAATCTGCATCGCATTTATAATCAACAGCGAAACCACTTTGAAGAGGATTGCCTCTCCACTCTTTGGAGTCAAGTTTATTTTCCTCAATCTCATTTCCGTTAATTAGAATCTTAATATTGTACTTAGATTCGTTACTAAACTCAGGTTTAGTGTTAAGCATACACATAGATTCTTGCGGTGTTTCATTGTAACGATTCATTTCTTCAACAAGTGCCTTGAGCATGTCGAAGTTAAACTGATCAAACGTTCCTGCAATTTGTACAATTCGTTCGATGTGTTCTTTGTTATTAAGTTTATCTTGGCAATACTCTCTGATAAAGTCAGCACTCAGACCTTTAAAGTCTAGCATGTAAAAAATACGTCCTGGACGATTACGCATGTGCTGATTAACACGCCACTTATCATTGCAAGTAAGAATGAAAAGTTTTTTACTAGGAAATACGCCGTCGAGCAAGGTTAGCATTTGCTCCTGATCTTCATTGTCGTATATCTTTTCGTACTCGTCGAACATAATAATGCATGGCTGTTCAATTGCCTGAATAAATGCATTGAACTTATCACCGCACCAGGGCGAGTTAATAACAATAGTAGGAATGCCTTGCTTATATGCTTCGTAACTAATATTTTTAGCAAGCAAAGATTTACCAGATCCTTTTTCACCAGCAAGCATAACACCAGTTCCAGAATCACGATCTGCAAAAGTGCTAAGAATACGTTTTGTATTTTTTACAGTATCGCCATAGAGCTTACCTTTAACTTCAAAACTTTCGATTTGTTCGAGGTATAGTTGTCCAGTCATGTCATTTTTCTTAATGACATAATTACCTGCAGGAAGTTGCTCATGCAAATCCAATTGTTCTTTGCTCGATACAGTCCAGCTAATGCCTGATTTTAAAAAGTAAGTCATTTATTTCTTTCTTATTGCGCTTTTACAACCATAGGACATTCCTGCAACATCCTTGGAACATTGTTAAAAAGTGGGCATTGATCTTTTGTTCGATCAACGCCACACTTAGAGCAAACCCAACCTTTGGACTCTTTTTTACCAAAAATACGATCCCAGCCGTCATCAAATTTGACTTTATCTGTAGGTCTTTGTTTGCTACCTTTACTCATTTTTAAATCTTTACACCATTGTGTTTACAAATTTGTTTTGCAATTTCGATAAACTCTTCTTGTGTCCAAGTCAATTTTGCTGTGTTAATTGCCGAAGAAACAACTTGAATATTATCGTACACGTAACCCTTGTTGTTGTTAATACGATCAAAACTTACAACGTCTGGATCGTTAGCATCTAAAGTAACGTCTCTTCCGGAGATGCTACATTTCATACCAGACTCTTCAAGCAATTTACGCAAATAGCTTTCTGTAATTCCAAAAGCTCTGCTATCGTCCTTGGCTCGTTGTTGCATGTTCTTAATTCTTGATCGAATCACGTATGATTTTTGTACTTCAGGATCATCCTTGATACTAATCATATTCTGTTTTGCTTTCCTTAGATACTCTTTATAGCTCGGTAACTGGGTAGCAAATGCTGTTTTTTCAGCTCGGGTGGTGAGAGCATTGTACTCGTCTAAAAGAAGGTCAGCATCACCTCCCCATTCTGCGTCTCTTTTTAATTGTGCAACAGCTTGTTCTCTTGCATAAAGTTCAGGATTAAGTCTTCTGTACAAGGTTGATGCTGCTGCGTTTTTTAAATTATGTTTACGAATCATGATAATTCCCTTTAAATAGCCTATTAATAAAAGTTGGTGCACCAGATGGGAATCGAACCCATTATCAGAAGTTTTAGAAGCTTCAGCTTATCCATTTAGCTTCTGGTGCTTTTAAAATAATACAATTTAGAAATAATTTAGTCAACTTTTTTATTTTCAAATTGTTTCTTTTCAGTATTTTCTTGATGCAAAACTTCAGGTGTATTATTAATAATACTAGGATTTACATCTGGAGGATATGAATGAAATTGCCAAACCTTAACAGGTTTCCAATACTTATGAGCAATATTATTCAAAACTACGATTGCTATACCTATAACAATAATACCAAGTGACAATAAAATACTTGCTGCCAAAAAGTTTGCTGCTTGTGCGATTTCCATGTTTTTCCTAACTAAAAATAATACAATGTAATTGTATAAAATAAAAAAGGACCCGTCAAGGTCCTTTGGTAAAACAACTGGTTACGGGTTCCAGTGATCGCCCGATGTTCGCGCCCGATTTTAATTAAAAACTAAGTTGTCCTCTTAGCATTACAGCACGATCTCCGTCTACACGACCACCGGATGCACCAACTGGACTGCTAAACTTAGTGTCAACATAATTTAGCATGAAACGAACATTATCATTCCAAAACCAAGTTACACCATACGTCATTGCAGTGGCACGATTGGCTTTACCTGCTGCTACAGTGATATCGCTAGCATCAAATTCACTAGCACGAACACCAACTTGCCAAGCACCTGTACCGCCTGCTGTTACTGCAGTGTTTGGTTTGATCCAATTGAAGATACCATTTTTGTAATTATGATTTTCACCAGTTAGATTATAAACTGCTTGTACATAATTTCCTTGAATCTCACGGTCTACACCTGTAGTAGGATCATATTTAAAATTAAACATTTCACCTTGTAATTTAAGAGCACGGTAAGCAAAAGCTGCTTCTAATCCCTGTCGTGTACGCTCAGTTTCTCCACTCATAGCCGATCCAGTAAACCAACCACTATGCAGTCTCGATTCAGTACGTCCGCTAGCCGGAGTAACTCCGCCTTTGATATTACCTTGACTCATTGCTCCACCAAAATGCATGACCATGTCTTTGTTCTGGATGATTTCAGCAATGTTAACAGTTGTACGACCAATCAAATCGACACCGTCGACTACGGCATCTTTGTTAGTACGACCACGACTGGCTGCTAAGGCATAGGTAAAGCCCACAGCAGGAACTCCGTGGATCATTACACCAGTTTCTTTAGCAGGAATAAATTCCCCATCAGTATTTCCAATCAAACTACGTTCCATAAAATCAATATTATTAGAACTAGTTAACTGCTCAAGACTGAATGGCATTTTAAACGTACCGAATTGGAATTGTGCTGCTGGATTGGCATCATAGTTAACCCAGAACTCGTCAATGGTAGTAGAGCTCGAACCTGCACCTACTTCATTTCCAAAATTTGCTAGGAGTTGGTATTTGAAGTCTTTGGCGATTTGTCCTCTGACTCCAAAACGTCCTCGTCTAACTTCGAGTGTGTCCTGATACGAATCCGTGGTTTGACCTGAACTGTAAGATGGGGAGTAGTTTCTATAGTCCATGTGTAGTCTACCTGTAAACTGGGCGGTAGTGTTGCCGTCTTTGCTTTTGATTCCAAGTCCGTTCTCCAATACTGAGCCGTCATTAGCCTTGCTCACACGATAGTTATTATTATCACGAATGTCTTTGTCAATTCTTGCTCGATTAAATTCTTGATTCTCTTGTTTATCTTTATAAGCTTCTAACTTAGTATTGTATTCTTTCTGTGTCAAGATACCTTTATCTTTAAGAATATTAAGTGTGTCTATGTATTCGTCTGCTTGTGCTGCTCCGAAACAAAAAGTCAAAGCAATAGCAAGACTTAATTTTTTTAAATTTTTCATGTCTGTGTCCTTATTTCCAGATTGATTGACCGTCAGGTCCTTTTAGATTAGATTTCCAATTATCTTGAACTAGTTTAATCACACTAGGAGGTAAGTGAACATATTCTAATTCTTCACTCATCTTTCCACCGTTCTTATATGACCAATCAAAGAACTTAAGAATAGCACGACCTGTTAGTGCATCTGCTTGCTGTTTGTGCATTAAAATAAAACTTGCGCCTGTTGCTGGCCAAGAATCTTTTCCTGTTTGCCAAGTTAATAGCAAATACATACCAGGTGCTTTAGACCAGTCTGCACCATCGGCTGCTGCCTTAAAAGTATCATCGCTTGGCTGTACAAAGTTTCCATCACGATTTTTTAGTTGTGCATGAGGAATTTTATTTTTCTTAGCGTAAGCATATTCAACATAGCCAAATGCGCCTTTAATACGTTGAACTTGATTAGCAACTCCTTCGTTACCTTTACCACCTACACCAGTTGGCCATTTAACTGCTGTACCTTCGCCTACTATCTTTTGAAAGTCAGTATTAGCTTTGCTTAGATAGTTTGTCCAAATAAAAGTAGTACCCGATCCATCTGCACGATGTACAACTACAATAGGAGTAGCTGGAATGTTAAGACCAGGATTTAAATCTGTAATTGCTTTGTCGTTCCATTTAGTAATCTTACCAAGATGAATGTTAGCGATCACATCACTGGTTAATTTTAATTGACCAGGTTGAATACCATCAAGATTGAATACTGGTACAACACCACCAATGATTGCTGGAAATTGCATTAGGCCTTCCTTATCTAATTCTTCCGGCTTCAATGGCATGTCACTTGCGCCAAAATCTACTGTCTTTGCTTTGATTTGGCGAATACCACCACCTGAGCCAATAGATTGATAATTTAAACCAATACCAGTCTGTGCTTTATATGCTTCGGCCCATTTACTGTAGATTGGATATGGAAATGTTGCACCTGCACCAGTTAAGTCTGCTGCTTGTGTATAACTTGTTACTGCTAGAAGAAAACCTGCTAGTAGTTTTTTCATTGTGTGTCTCCTAATTGAGTTATGTAAGAAAATTTATCTTACAAAATATTTAAGCACACAGAGATTACAGCCGTGTTACAAATTAAATTTTTTTTGCCAAAAAAATAGGACCCGAAGGTCCTATCACTATTTTTGGTGACAAGGCATAGTTGCCTCGCAAGTGCTGTTTCTTAGGCAGCTAGTTCGAAACGCTCAGCGTTTGCAGCACGAGCTACAGAAGCTGGAACTTCGAAAAACTTGAATGTAGATGTTGTTGCATCTATAGTTTTGCTTGATTTACGGTCATCGCCTACCGTGTTGTCCATATCCTTACTCATTGCCCTGTCGAAGCCATGTCTGGCCCATCATAAGAGGATTATGGCAAATGCAATAACAATGGCTGCTAAACTATAAACAATTGTTTCGCCTACTTGATACATTATAATCTCCTTATGGTGGACCAGGTGGGAGTCGAACCCACGTCCAGAACACCTTTCATTCAACTTCATACAACAATTATTACACGCTATGCAGGATCCTCCCCTGCGTAACCGACCAGCGGTATCTTAGTCTCTACGTCGCCTGTGCCACTTCTAGATCAATAGCATGTTCTTTAAGTTGTTTACAATACTCTTGACATTGACCACAACTGTAATCTGATTTCATTATACGTTCAATCAGATCTTCTTGTCTAGTAAAATCGGATTCTTTAATATTTCTACAAACGCAAATTATCATGTTTAATCGTTACTTTGTATATATCCACGCTGCGCCCATTGTTGTTTCTTTTGAGAGTTCCAATATTTTGTGAACGCAGTTTTGTCTATAAAGAATTTTTTCTGAAAAGTATCTGTGATATTGAGACATGTTAACATGTCTTGTCCTCCTAACTCTCCTTTCATAAACATGGTATCGCAGTCCCAATAAAAACTTTCAAGAACTTCAAAATTTAAATCATTGAGAGTCATTGCTGCAACAAGGATTATTCCATACATGTTAGTCTTCCTTTATACTAGACTTACCTGAAAATTCGTACCAGATTATGAATCCTGCAACAGTGACACATCCCATAAGAATGCAACCTAACAAAAATCCAATAATGAAATATAGTTGCTCTGTGCCCATAAGCTGATTTTACAATATATTTGTAATATCATTTATTTATTGGGATTTACGATGGTTTGAATTATGATCTGTGAAAATCCAATTATCATAGTAGTTATAGAAATGTGAAAGCCCTATTTCCATAGGATCATGCACAGGACCGTAATCATTTACATTTATGCTGTTATAGTATTTTCTTCCCTTATCCATTCTTTCAGCTATTTCGTCATCTTCAAAGCAAGTTTCCATATATGCAGCTTGATGAGCTTCTACGAATTCTGCTTCAAAATGGCAAATCTCTTCCGGATAATAAAAGTCCACAGTATTAAGAGTTCGTTGAGGAGATTCTGGCCAAACAGAAGATACTACCAAGACTTCAGGATACCATTCTACCATGATGTTTGGATATATGGTTAACCATATTGCTCCGTGTTCAGGCACAGAACCTTTTCTATAGTCTAATAAAGTTTTGTGCCATTTTTTATAAACTGCTGTTCCTGGACTTTGAAGATTATTATAGATACCAACAGATTGTACACTATAAGTTTCGCCAAACTGCCAATCTAATTTATTACAATCTACAAATTTTCCTAAACCAGGATGGAATGGATCTACATGGTAATCATCCAAATAAACTTCAATAAATGTTTTCCAATTGTAGTTACAGACATGCTCTTTTCTTGAATGAAAGGCATAACCTTCAAAAGAAAAAAGATCCTTAAATTTCATCGTGTTTAAATCTTCTACAATTTTTTTGATCTTACTTTCAAAAATCAAACCATTCCATGTTTGAGTTGAAAACTTTGTAAGATCTCTTTCTGGACATGGATCAAAGAATGGAGCACCTTTAATTTTTCCTTGATTGTCATATGTCCACCCGTGCAAGGGACAAACAATGTTTGCTGCAGTTCCTGATCCAGAAAGCATTGTTGCTTGCCTGTGCCTACAGATATTTGAGATGCAGTCGATAGAATCTTTGTTTCTTATTAAGAATCTGCCCTCACCCTCATGAGATACAGTAATATAATTTCCAAGATTTGGAACCAGTAATTCGTGCCCAAGGTATTTAGAATGCTGGAAAAGAATTTGTTCTTTCTCTAAAATATTGTTATCAAAGTAAAAATGTGCGGGTTTCATGAAATTAATCGTCTTTATCATCCATAATACCGCTTGCATATATTAGATAATATATGAGTAGGGCGGCTAAAATGTATAAAAATATTGACATACTTTATTATTATTTAAGCATTTCTTAGGGTCAAGTTTTTTGGTAAAATTTCCAATAAATACATATATTATTAGGAGACAACTATGTCAAAAGTAAAAACCACTGCAACTACAAAAGTACACACCAGCGTTCACAAGCTAACAAATCAGGGCGGTAAAGCTAAGACTAGTTCCATGAATAAACATCAGAAAAAGTCCTATAAAAAATATAGAGGACAGGGCAGATAGTACGATAAATATTGTCTAAGTTGGAGATAAAAATGGTAAATGCTAGAGTCTTAAGCACACACTTTGTTGATGGTAAAATTGTTGACGTAGATAAAGATTTTATTGACAAAGATGAAGCACTGGAATATGCGAAAAATTTAAAATGTATTACAGTTAGAGTTTTTGAAAAAGAAGTTGGAGTAATTTATTTTCATAAACCTGGAATACATGGTATTGACGAAGAATAAAATTCACCTTAGGACCGTAACTTAGTTACGTAGGTGATAGGCCGCCGCTGCCTTGAACTGAGCGATTCGCTACCGTGAAGTTCTAAAAGTGGCTTTTTAACTACTAAGGATTTAAAAATGAATACACGCACACAGAGGATAGAAAAATTAGAGAATGATTGGAATCATAATACTAGATGGAATGGAATTAAAAGGCCTTACAAAGCAGAGGAAGTAGTAAACTTACAAGGTTCGAAGCCTTATCACAATCAATTTTCTATAGATCAAGCAAACAAGCTTTTTAATCTTCTCAAAACAGAGAATTATGTTAATGCCTTAGGTGCGTTAACAGGCATGCAAGCTCTACAACAAGTAAAAGCCGGTCTTAAAGCAATTTATCTGTCAGGGTGGCAAGTGGCTGCTGATGCCAATCTAGCCGGTGATATGTATCCTGATCAAAGTTTATATCCTGCAGATTCAGTTCCTTCTGTAGTTCGTAAAATTAATAATACATTTGCTCGTGCTGATCAAATAGCATGGAGCGAAGGTATTGAAAAAGATTTCTATGCACCAATTGTAGCAGATGCCGAAGCTGGTTTTGGTGGTGTATTAAATGCCTACGAACTAATGAAAGATATGATTGAAGCAGGAGCTGCTGGAGTTCACTTTGAAGATCAATTAGCAAGTGCTAAAAAATGTGGCCACATGGGTGGTAAGGTTTTAGTACCTACCAGAGAAGCAGTTAATAAACTAGTTGCGGCTAGATTAGCATCAGATGTGTTAGGAGTTCCGACTTTAATAATTGCAAGAACAGATGCAGATGCAGCTAATCTTATAACAAGCGATATAGATGATTACGATAAACCTTTTTTAACAGGAGAAAGAACTGTAGAAGGATTTTACAGAACTATTAATGGATTAGAACAATCTGTGAGTAGAGCTCTTGCATACGCTCCTTATGCAGATTTAATATGGTGTGAAACATCAAAACCTGATTTAGGATTTGCAAAATTATTTGCAGAAATCGTACATAAATCTTTTCCTGATAAAATGTTAGCTTACAATTGTAGTCCTTCTTTTAATTGGAAAAAGAATTTAGATGATGCAACAATCGGCAAATTTCAAAAAGAATTAGGTGCAATGGGATATAAGTTTCAATTTATTACACTTGCAGGATTTCATAACTTAAACAACGGAATGTTTGAATTAGCTAGAGGCTATTCTAAAACTGGTATGACAGCATTTGTAGAAATGCAGGAAAGAGAATTTAGAAATCAGGAACTGGGCTTTGAAGCAGTGAAACATCAAAGAGAAGTAGGCACGGGATACTTCGACTTAATTACTACTACCGTTGAAAAAGATGCATCAACACAGGCTTTAAAAGGTTCTACAGAAGAAGAACAGTTCCACTAAATACAGAATGTTTACAATAACCTTCCTTCAAGGCGTCATAATAACCTTTATATTAACACACCTTACTATAATTAGTGTAACTCTTTATCTACATAGATCACAAGCACATCGAGGCGTACAATTTCATCCTGCTTTAAATCATTTCTTTAGATTTTGGATCTGGTTAACAACAGGAATGACTACTAAAGCTTGGGTTGCAGTTCATCGAAAACATCATCAAACTACAGACGTAGAAGGAGATCCTCATAGTCCTCATGTGTTTGGTATATGGCGTTTAGTATTTGGCGGCTGGAGTTTATATCATCAAGCAACAAAAGATCCTAATTTTGTAATCAAATACGGTTCTGGTACGCCTAAAGATAAATTAGAATTATTTTATACTCGTTATCACCAGGCAGGATTCATTCTAATGTTGATTATAAATCTTGCTCTTTTTGGCCTGCCTGGTATTTTAATTTGGGGAATTCAAATGATATGGATTCCATTCTGGGCCGCTGGATTTATCAATGGCGTAGGACATTGGTGGGGATATCGAAACGGTTCAACTAATGACCATAGCCGCAATGTTAGTCCTGTTGGTATTTTAATTGGCGGTGAGGAACTGCATAATAATCATCATTTAGATCCTGCCAATCCTAATTTCAAACGTCGTTGGTTCGAACTTGATATAGGGTGGGTCTATATTAAAATTTTAGAATTTTTTAAATTAGCTTATCTAAAAAATTAAATTTTATTAGCAATAGCTTCTGCTTCTGGGAATCTAGTTCTTGTATTTCTGCTTCCTAGTACAACAACAATTCTTTCACCTAATGCTGTACTCATTTGCATCACTAAGCATCCTCCGCTAGCATTGTTGAATCCTGTTTTACTAACAGTAACAGGCGCACCTGTTCTTACAAGAGGATTAGTGTTTACAAAAGTTAAGAAAACTGATTTGATTTCTGTAATTTTCTTTTTCTTCTTTTTATGTTTTACTTTCACTACGGCAGGAACACTCACTGATCCTTTTTGTACTGCTTGTATAATTTCAGGATAATGATGAGACACTTGTACTAATTTTATTAAATCTTCTGCTGTTGAAACATTACTATGACTCAATCCTGTAGCGTCGTAGAATCTTGTATTGTGCATTCCAACTTCATTCATTTTTATATTCATGGCATGAATACAAGCAGTATATCCAAATCGATAATTTTGACACAGTGCATCGGCTGCTTGATTATCACTATGGACAAGTGCTAGTTCCATTACTTCTCTTCTAGTTAGAGATTTTTGAAATTTCTTCATATAGATATGTTCATCTAAACTCTGACGACTATCTAATACTACCATAGATGTAACAAGCTTAGTTATACTAGCTATAGCTCGTATTTGTGATGTGTTATTTCCTTGAAGGATGTTTCCGTCAGTGTCTGCAACTAGCCAGCTAGTCGCAGTGATCCGCACAGGTTGGGCATTGGAGGTGGTTGTTGTGCTAAAAAATACGAAGGCAAAAACCAATAGTAAAGATATAATTCTACGCATGTATCTATATAATTATTAATGTAATGAGTAAACATTTTATAGCCAACCACTATATGATTTGGATAAAATATTTATCGTTTTTTAAGACTTGAATAACTCGTTGACAAACTCTAAAAGTAACTGATGATGTGAGCCATTATGCCAGTGAGGTTTGAGATATTTTTTGTCATACCAGAATTCCTGACTTTCTAAATGACATCCTATTAGTCCTATCCTGTTTTGTATGATAGCCATAGGATCTCCATTAGCATATGTGGCGATTGTTCTAAATTTATTTCTATCTCCTACTAAAGCACATCCGTCATAGAAAAACATTTTTTCTTTATTATTTTTCCATGTAACATCTGCTGCTTTACTATAATATCGTCTGATATCTGTTCTAGGTCTTTTAATATACTGCTCTGCTTCAACACCGTCTAGTAAATTAAAATAGTGTTTACCAGCCCAATATGCACCCATACAAATACCTAAATATCTTCCACCGTTTTTAACAAAGTTAATTATAGCACGACGATGATTGATGAGCAAGTAATCATAAGCATCGGAATCTCCGAATCCTCCTGGGAAACAAACCATCTTTACATCTTGAAAAAATTCGTCTTCTATTTCATGCTTAGTAAAAATTTTAAATTTATGATATGGACTCAATGCTTCTAAAATACCATTCCCAGACTGTACTGAGCATTTAGGTTGATGTAAAAATAAGGCTATTTTATCCTTCATTTTAGACCCGTTTCATTATATACGTATTTATCTATGTTAATATCCAGGAATTTCACAGTCAATCCATTTTAAGTTATTGTAGTTCTCGTAAAATAGTGCGCCTTTTGGAAGTAAACATCTTCCAAGTTCTGGACGTTCTTCAATCCTTATCTGCACCACAGCCCAAACTAACCAAATAAGATAAACTACAGCTAGACTACTTAAACTCCAGCACATTATCTTATATTGTAAGCGTTTTTTACGTTTAGCTTCTTGTTTAGCTCGTAGTTCACTTGCTCTCATTTCAAGTGCAACAGCACCTGCTTGTTCTTTACCTACCACTTTCATCATTTCTTCTACTTCGGTCCACAATGCTCCAAGTTCAGGAGGACTGTTGTACACCATAATTTCACGTAGTTCTTCCCCCATTGCAGTTAATTGCTTTTTAAGTAGAACACGTTGTAGAGCACGTTTTCCAACACTATCTTCGCCGTGATAAACTTCAGTTTTACTACGACGCTCTTCTTCATCAAAAACAGCTTTACATTTATAAAGATTATCGAAATATGCGCCTAGCTGTTGGCCAATTTCAGTATAGATGTTAGTAGTATCACCGGCTTGTTTGTTGAGTTCAATAACACGGTTTTTTTCTTGTATGTATTGATTTTTTTCCGCAATGGTAGGAGCACGATCACGGAATTTACTATGAAATTGATCGTCGAGGTCTTTGAGAACATCTTTGACATCCCCAGCTGCACCTTTAATTTCTTTATATAG
>Ga0129333_10004947_pt1 | contig 12488 bp, 8 predicted proteins | sample CPB6_08_DNA_FD_94474 | JGI IMG/M metagenome (GOLD analysis project Ga0129333, IMG submission 94474) | Freshwater to marine salinity gradient microbial communities from Chesapeake Bay, USA - CPBay_Sum_0.6_0.8_DNA | ecosystem: Environmental > Aquatic > Marine > Coastal | place: USA: Chesapeake Bay... | reverse complement strand
TTTCGCCAGTAGCGCCCGTCGAACCCGTTGCACCTTGCGGCCCGGTTTGGCCTGTTGCGCCCGTCGATCCCGTTGCACCTTGCGGTCCCGTTTCGCCAGTTGCTCCCGTCGATCCCGTTGCACCTTGCGGTCCAGTTTCGCCAGTAGCTCCCGTCGATCCCGTTGCACCTTGCGGCCCGGTTTGGCCAGTAGCACCCGTCGAACCCGTTGCACCTTGCGGTCCCGTTTCGCCAGTAGCGCCCGTCGATCCCGTTGCACCTTGCGGTCCCGTTTCGCCAGTAGCGCCCGTCGAACCCGTTGCACCTTGCGGCCCGGTTTGGCCTGTTGCACCCGTTGAACCCGTTGCGCCTTGCGGTCCAGTCGAACCGGTTGCTCCAGTCGCACCTTGAGGGCCAACATATCCAAGAGTAATCGCGGTTAACCAAGAGCTAGGAGTTTCTCCAGAATGAAGGAAATGAACGGTAATATTAGAAGAACTTGTTGTTTTAGCATAAACTTTGGTTACGATTCTATCGGTTGTTGATATAGCGGTATAAGCATCTGTTAAAACACTTAGTTTTGTATAGTAACTAGAAGATGTGCTATTAATTTCTGGAGATTCTGATGAAAAGATTTCGGTTTCAGTGCCAGCGCCATTTCTACGATAAACCCTAAATACTAATCTGGTATCTCCATCTGTACTTGAAACATAAGACCAGAATCTAACAGTATATTCTCCCGCTGGAAGCTCATCAATTCCGGGATCTCCAGAATCTGTTGCAAACTCTTGAATCAACAATTCTCCATCTGTACTTGTAACCACAACTGTCATATCGTCTTGAGGATTACTATCTGGAATATCTGGGACTAATTTTTCATATCCAGAAATATCAGACATATCAGATGAATAGTACCAGATACGTCCGCTCGCACTTATACCCGCTTGACCAGTTGCTCCTTGTGGCCCAGTCGCTCCGGTCGATCCCGTTGCACCTTGCGATCCCGTTTCGCCAGTAGCACCCGTCGAACCCGTTGCACCTTGCGGCCCGGTTTGGCCAGTAGCACCCGTCGAACCCGTTGCACCTTGCGGTCCAGTTTCGCCAGTATCGCCCGTCGAACCCGTTGCACCTTGCGGCCCCGTTTCGCCAGTAGCGCCCGTCGATCCTGTTGCCCCTTGCGGCCCGGTTTGGCCTGTTGCGCCCGTCGAACCAGTTGCACCTTGCGGTCCAGTTTCGCCAGTAGCGCCCGTCGATCCTGTTGCCCCTTGCGGCCCGGTTTGGCCAGTAGCACCAGTCGATCCTGTTAATCCTTGCGGCCCGGTTTGGCCTGTTGCCCCGGTCGATCCTGTTGCACCTTGCGGTCCCGTTTCGCCAGTAGCGCCCGTCGATCCTGTCGCACCTTGCGGTCCAGTTTCGCCTGTTGCACCTGTAGATCCAGTAGCTCCAGTTGAGCCAGATCCAGTTGCGCCTGTAGACCCTTGAACGCCAGTAGCTCCAGTTGGTCCAGTTGCTCCGGTCGATCCAGTAGCACCAGTTGCTCCAAATCCAGTTGCTCCAGTAGCTCCAATATAACCTTCTGTAATTCCAGTTCTTAATGCAGACGGATAACCTCCAGAATGTAAAAAATGAACAACAACTGGAGTCGCAGAAGTTGTTGAACAAAAAACTTTAATTATCAATCTATCAGATTGATCCATTGAGATTGGATTGGTTAATATATTTATTAATGACTCATATGTTTCTGACAAATCATTTATTTCAGAACTTGCTTTAGTAAATAATAAAGTTTCTGTATCGCTAATAGACCTTCTATATACTTTAAAATTTATTGTAGTAGATCCAGAGTTATCGCTTACATATCTCCAAAATCTAAATTCATACTCTCCAGCAGGAAATTCAGAAATATTCGGAATATTAGGGTCAGTTGCAAATCCCATTATAAGAACTTCACCGTCTCCGCTATTTATTTCAGCGGTCATATCATCGGCTGCGCCGGGATCTGGAATATCTCTTGATAAAGTTTCATATCCAGAAATATCGCTATTGTTTTGATTAAAATAGAAAATTCTTCCATATGCAGAAATGCCAGCAGGTCCAGTGGCGCCAGTAGCACCTTGAGATCCAGTTGCGCCAGTAGATCCTGCTCCAGTTGCGCCAGTGGCTCCTTGCAATCCAGTCGATCCAGTTGAACCAGTTGGTCCACTTGCGCCGGTGGCTCCAAATCCAGTGGCCCCAGTAGAACCTTGAATACCTGTTGCGCCAATTTCTCCTGTAGCTCCAGTTGCTCCAGTTGCTCCAGATCCAGTCGCTCCAGTTTCACCTTGAATACCAGTCGCGCCAGTTGCACCTGTTAATCCAACAGACCCTGTTGCTCCAGTCGACCCAGTAGCACCAGTAGCTCCAGTAGCACCATCTCCAACAGCGGCAAGAACTCCAGAGCTAAATGTTAAATTAGTACCTATAGTGACTGGCGACCATGTGTTTGCGCCACTACGATAATATATTGTGTTTGTTCCGCTTAAATTAGATAATGCGGCAAGATCTGCATCATAAGCTTGAACAGAAACGCCAAGGTCTTCTAAAAGCAAATATTGTAAATTATTTGATGGCATAAAATCTCTTTAGATTAGAGAAAAATATCGAGCAACAAACTATTATACACCGCATCGACAATAAAAAACGCCCAAAACATTATTACATGCTTGGGCGTTCGATATATATTAAATTCTAGCTACTAGAAGTAATTAGAACGAGCCTAACAATACTCTTCGGTTATCGAGAACAGCAAAACCTTGCTCTGCCCAACCATAAAGACCAGCTCTGCGTTGACGATGCAATGTTTCGTCTTCCCAGATTTCTACGCCAGCTCTAACAGGCATAACAAAAGCGTCTCGCTTACTAAGATCAAGACCAACAACAATTTCGCCATCGCCAGAAGGCATTGTGCCAGCCAATTCTGTTTCGTAGTAAACTTGATATTCTTGATTGTCGCCAAGTTCATCGATATCATGCAAATTGACTTGGAAGATTCTGGTTAACAAACCGCCTTCGCTTGTAATTAATTCGCGTCTTGTAAACTCGTCAACTTGATCAACACCCCAGTTGCGAATACCTTCGAGAGCATCTGGACTCAAGAACAAATCAGTTAACATACCGCGATTAACCGAAGAAGAATTGCCGCCACCGTTTCGGCGCATAGCAACTTTCATCAAGCTAACAAGCTTCTTGCTGAATTGAGCAGCAGCAGCATCGGCATCATAAACCAAAATGTTTCTGTCAGTGCCAGCGGAAATAATAGTTTTCCAACCGTCATCGTTCATCTTTTTGGTAAACTGAGAATTCATAACCTCAAAAGCTCGGCCAACAATATCCCAGCGAGCATCGCGAGCATACTTTAAAAGCCAGTCAATCGAAGCGCCGATTTCGTAGGTAGGAACCATAACGTAATCGCCTTCGACATGTCGCTCAGGAATTCTACCGTGATTTGGAATTGTATAAGCTACGAAATTCTTTTCTTGACCCGGAGCAAGGAAGTCCAAAGGAAATTCACTTGTTGTTCCGGCTTGTAATTGAATAGCTTCATAGATACCATCAAGAATATTGCCGCTAAGAACGGCTTTTCTTAAAGGAAGCTCTAAAGCCTTTGCCAATTCAGAGGTTGCAGCCAATGATTCGGATTTATTTGCCGAACCAGAACGACGCAAAACTTCTGTCATTTCATGAGTATGTTCAAAATATCTAGACATTGATCTTCTCCAATCTATAATTATGTTAATTAAACGATGTTAATTTCAACTTTAGCAAAACCGTCAGTATCCTTGGTTGTCAAGAATCTTCCGATTTGCGCACTTTGCTTGTCGGCAGTCAAACCAGCATATGTGGCAGCACCAATCAACTTTCCAGTCAATGTGTAATATGCTTTTTCGCCAGCGGTAACACTACCGGAAATGCTGTCAGTGACAACAGTGCCTTTGCGGAGCAACGTGCATTTTGTATTGATCATTGTTTCATCTTTATGTTGATTTAAATGCTGTCTTGTTTGATCAATATTAACAACATCGTTCAACAATAAACCAAGTGCAACGCCACTTTGTACGTCTGCATTTTGTACAGCGGGTAACTTTGCAACATTCAATGCATCGTCCATAGCGGCGCCGGAACCGGCTGTTGACTGAACAACAATAACGCCACGACTAGCAACTTCAGACATATTAAAACTAATGTCTGTAAAAAATTCAACTCTATCGCCTCTTAAAGCCATGTTAGTTTCTCCATTTATAAATTAAAATTACTTTTTCTTGTTCACAATATATTCTGCCCAAGCTCTTAAGGATTCCCTAACAGGCGCAATTTCGTCTGTTTCTTGAGCAGCGGGACTAATTGTTTCGTTCAAAACTTCTTCTTGCACAATTTCACTTGCAGCAACTGTTTCTGTATTTTCTTCAGCAACAACTGGAGCAGCTTGTGTTTCATTTGTTTCAGCGACAGTTCCGCAATTACATGCAGCCTTTGGAAGCATTGGAGTTAATGACATAACTGCATCAAATTGATCATCATTTAATGCGGCAAGCATATTATATTTATCTTCCATTTCTGCTTCTGCCATCATATATCGCTCTTTCATTTTACCCATGCGATACATCTTTTTTGCTTCGTCCATATATTTTTGAACTGTGGCTTGCATGGTTTCTTTTTCTTCCGAGCAAGTATTTAAAGCACTTTTCATTTGCTCGTATTCATTCATCATAGCTTGAATATGAGTGTCTTTTTCTGCAATAGCAGTTTCTAATGATTGAATCTTTGTTTCATATTCAGTGGCCAATGCTTTAGCAGATGCTAAATCATTTTCTAACTGAGTATTATCAACTACAACTTCTTGATTATCAGACATTATAATATCTCCATTTGTATCTAAATTCTTATTAAGATTTACACCAACTTCTAAAAAAGACGAAATATTTGAGCATTCACTTGCTGCTACAGTGTTTATATTATCGGTATTTGCCGAAGTATTTAATATAACGCTGTAAGGATTTGCTGGTTTTAAAACAAAGCCTTTGCCGCTAAATGATAGATTTCTCAAATATCTAAACACCTTATGATTTTGATATTCTCCTGTACCGCCATATGCCCTAAGATGCTTTGTAAGGAAGGCATTTGACTCATTTCTTTGAACAACATGAAATTTATTGTCAGGAGCTACAACAGCATAATCAAATCCCTTAAAAATACACTCCATCGAAACTTTTCTCTCTCCATTAGCTATTTCTTTCATAAGGTTTGAAACCCTGTCTTGATTTTCTGGCTTGCTCCATTGATTATAAACAACGGAAGAAACCAATAAATGATATAGATCAGGTAAATTTTCAGTTTCAGTATCCAAAGGAATTGGATTATATTCTGTATCCACTGGAAAACACGAATGAATATGGCCAACAATATCATTTTCGTTATGATCTATATTGCATGGTTTATTTATTGGTGTTTCTTTAGCGGCCCATACTTCATCTTTGCCAAAATAATCATCATTCTTATTGTGTGTCGTACTTACTAGTATCGACCAAACCAAGCCATAATCATCTTGTGTCAAAGAAGCAATGCATTTGTTAAGCTTATCTTGAGATTCTACATCAGATTCGTGTAAAATATCCATTTCAAAAGCTATAGAACCGCTGTTTTGTATTTTTTCAGAAAGACCGTCTAAAATTTCTTGCGTATGTATTTTCATATTAGCCTTTCATTAATTTAAAATAAGCATAATATTCAGCCATTAAGTCTCTTACTTGATCAACACTTAATTTACCAACAGTAGATTCAGCGTCTTTCAACCAAGACTTAAACTCTAAATGAATGCTATGTAATTCTTTGGTTGCGGCCTTGCTAACATTTTCTTGTGTTAGAGGTTCGTCTATTTGTAGATTACACAAAATTTCAAATTTTAATCGCTCTAGCTCATCAAACTCTAAATTTGTCAAACTTCTTAATGTAGCTTTGCCAAAGCCATCTAAAATTGCAGGATTGATTATTTCAGAAATAATGTCCTGAGCTTGTTTTGCCCACAAGACATAAGATGCCTTTGTTTTGGGGCTAAATGTTTTTTCTTTTCTTTTTGCTTTATCGTTTGAGTTTTTGGGTCTACCCGGAAGACCTACTGGCTTTGGAGCAACTGTACTACCAGAAGGTAAAGACTTGCCTCCGCCCAATTGATTTTGCTGAATCTCCAAAAGACCTTTATCTTTTCCTTTAGGCTCTAGTTCAAGGCCAACTTCAGAAGGAGCAACGATACCCAACTGTAAAGCAATTTTAGATAATTCGTGTTCTTTATCAGCTTTGTGATAAGGGCTAATTTTTTCCATATCATTTTTATATCTAAATTGACTTTCTTCAAGAATTCTATAGTCTTCTATTTCTGGATTTGCCTTGACATTTTTGCGTACAAACTCATTGCTTACTATATTTCTATCGGCCAAATTAAGTAAAAGCTGAGCCATAGAAGTTGGATCGTCCAAAGACATAAAATCAAACTCTATTTCGGCAGGAGTTTTAAATCCCATCGATTTTTGAACAATTTTTATTTGCTCTTTCCAAAAATCAATTATTATAGATCTTACATAGTTAAGTCTTTCTGTAAGAGTTTTTAATGAAATATAATTATTGGTAGTTCCGTTTGCACCAAATGTTCCGGTCAATGTTGGGGGTATGCCGAGAGTTGCATAAATAGCCATCAATGTTGGCTTGTATTTTTCTTCGCCCAAGAAAGATTGAACATCAGAATTTGTTTCAAGCAATTCAATATCTGGACCCCAAACTATATCGAAAGTTCCGCCTCCAACATTGGCGCCCAATATATCGGCAAGAAGAGCTGTGGTATTAGAGTCTGGAAATAGCTCGGCTTCAATATTACCGACTTTCCAGATTCTTACTTTAGAAATAGCTCCATCAAGAGCGGCTTTATCTGCAAGCTGTAGTCTTTGATATAAATTTAAAGGCTCAAATGCCGAATATAAAATTGGATCAGCCCAAGGTTGCCAGTCATCTTTTTTATAATGCAATAAATATGTTTTATCTGGAGGAAGCAATATCGGCTTGCCTGCATTAGAAGCATTTAATATATCTGGAGATAGATTATCAAGTATTTCTTGATAAACTGCGCCATCGGCCTGTTTGACCTTTTCTTGCAAAGCCTTAACGTCTCTTTGAATAGAGTCTGGAATTTTTAAAACTAAAGCTTTCTTCTTGGAAACCGAAGAAAAAGAGCCGGTTGCATAATCAACAAGAAGAGTGTCTAAGAATGTATATTTCCAAGGTATTTCATATTTTTCAAATACTCCATCTTTTTCAACTTTAAGTTCGGCTTCTCCAACAGCCTTTTGCATTTTATTTCTATTCTTTTTATTGAGCTTTGCCGAATACATTCTAATAACCGCATTCGCTTCTCTAAAAAGTAAATTAGCCATTCTCTCAGAAACAAACTGACCTTTAACTTGCTCAAACCATTCTTTATAGAATTTCTCTATTTTTTTGTTTTTATGAACTAAATTTATTCCTTGGCAAGAAAAATCACCCATTAAATCAATAGCATTATGTATCAACCCTATTCTTCTGTAAGCATATCTTGCAAAAGAAATAATGTTCTTAGCTCCACACGGAGCAGCTTGTCCGGGACGAAACCAATCAAAATCCCTTGCGCTAAATCCGGGGCGACCATCTGTGGTGCTAGAAAGGCCAGAATAATCAGTGCGAGCTGGAGGATAGTCGCTATATCTTGCAACAGAAGTTTCTAACGCAGAGCAGTAACCCTTTAAAGCCTGCTGTTTTGAATCAACGCTAGATTTATCCCAAGTAATATAAGAAGGATTTTTATTTGTAACTTGCGCATTATTGATCGGATTTTTATTTTTTGCCATTTATCGAAGCCTCAATACTAATTAAAAACAGGTTAATTGGTATTATTACATACACCAATACCTATTGTTTTTTGATGACTTTGATCGAAGAGTTTTTATATTTAGATAAAGCGTCTCTGCCCATGTATAATGGCTGATCTTCTCTATTTTTAGATTCTTTACTATAATTAGCTGCCATTCCAGCGGTTGTATATATCGGCCTTGGAACTTCTCGTATAATATTTCTAGAAATAGCATTTGCAATTAATAAAGCGCTATATCTATCTTTTCTTATTCTACCTTTTTTACCAGTAGCCATTTTAAATTCTGGGGTATCGAATTTCTCTCGTCCATTTGGCGTTCTAGTAACCTGTATAGTTACAAGTTCAGCTTTTAATTCTTCAATTTCTATTGTACAGTCTTCTAGAGTATCGTACAATTTCAAAGCTTCTGATTCGCCAATTTGATTTTTAAGTCTTTCAAAGTTAACTTTATCTTGCTCGGTAACAAGCCCTAAACTAATTGGATCAAAACGCGGAAATAATAAAAATTTATCTTCCATATCTTTTCTTAATCCATGATTTGCATTAGAGGTCCATTCTGCACTTGCGAAATTAATAAATTCTATTATATGAAGTCCGGGTAAAGAATCGGTATCTTGTGGTCTGTCCTTGTCTATAAATGGAAGTACTGCTACTTCATTTTTTTTCATTTTATCTTTATCTCGTAAACCTTCTGCAATTTGTATACCGCCGCCTTGAGAATCTATGCCTAGTCTAGCGCAAGGAAATACAAGCATTAAATCCCTTATTTTTCTAACACAAAAACTATAATAATCATCGGTATCTGTTATTCCAATTCTTTTTCTATTCTGCCAATCTTTTCTATTTGTAGTCCAACAATAAACAACTCTAGAATGATTTTCATGTACTTCTAAAACAGTAATGGCAAAATTATCAACTTCAGAAGCTGGGTCAATTCCATATACATACTTTAAGCTTTGATTTCCGCTAGTTATTGGAGAAAATGGCATTGAACACCAAGCTGGCCAATTAGCAGACATTACATTGTTATCAGAAGCAACGCAAGACTCTATAAGTGTTTTTTTAAAAAACCCTTGGCTATCTTTTGCAAAAGAAGCCCCGTATTCCATCGCAAATGTTCCAGAATGCGTAGTAGCTTTTGCTCGCGCCATAATATCTTCATCCATAAATCCTAAAGGAACAAGATCGTATGGAATTCTAACTATAGAAAGAGCCTTCTTTGGCAAAGATTTTAAATCATCGGATATTTCTAGCCCTTCTTCTCCTCGACCAGTAATCATTTGTCTTTGACGTTTCCAATATTGTGCAAAAGGCTCAAAATCGTACCCAGCAGTTCCAGCCAAGATTATTTGATTAGAAGTTCTTTTATTGTAAATATGTTCATCTTGATCCTTCCAATCTCCAGACTCTTTTAGTCTAGCTCTTTTTGCCTTTAGTTTTACATTTTTAATAGGGTCTTTTGAAACCGAAGCAAATCCTTGAATAACTGTTTCAAAAATTTCAACAGGAATAGAATTGAACTCATCGGCAATAACAGTATGCGCGCGCAAACCTCTAATTTTATCTCCAGTTCCAATTGGAATAGCCGTTGTCCAACTAGTATTAATTCGCATTGTACATCGGTCAACATCTCGCGATGGACCGCTAGAATCAGAACATACAGACCTATATAATGGTGCATTTTTCCAAATAGTATCCATATAATCAAAAATAATTTTTGACTGTCTAAATGCGGCTCCGCAAATAACTATTTTAGAATCTGGAACCAGTAAACATTTAAGCGTGCAATAAATAGCAAGAAGAAAACTTTTGCCATATCCACGACTTGCTATGTAGATAGGGAAATTTCTATTCCAAAGCTCTTGAAGAATAACGACTTGTTGTGGATGCAGCTCTATGTTAAAAAGAACCTTGCATGTCCACGCAAAATATTTTGGATTTCTAAAAACAGAGATAATGTAAAGATGTATGTTGATCTTTTGCTCTTCTGTTAAGTTGAGCAGCGGATTTTCTATGCTTTGAACATCTTGCTCTACAAGATTAAGCCATGCATTATCTGGCGCGTTTACATCGAATTTCATATGCTTTCTTTAACAATCTGTATGCGATTTTTTCTGCTTTCATTTTGTCTCCACAAAACAATATATGGACACCTCTTTGCCTTAAGGCATGAATATGCATTCTTATAAATTTCGATGTTACTTTTAATCTTTTTTTAACCTCTGCTGGTGCTTTTGAAGAACTAGGATAATCGTTAACATCTTCTGGATTAAATTCAAATATTAAATATATATGCTTGCAATTTTTAATAAGATTATCCATCAATCGCTTGAATCTTGTTTCTACGCAATTATGAGCAAATTCATCTACGCCCATTTTTCTTTCTATTACAAAAAAGCTTTCAAGACCCTTTATACAGTAGTCTCCAAACTGGACTTTATCGATTTCCATGCCAGCGCAATAAGCATCTTCTTCAAAATGCCAGCCGTGTTCTTTCTTTTCTCTAGTGTCTCTAACTATGTAAAATTTTTCCATAGTTGATTCCTAAATGGGCCGCAAGTCAAACAAAATTTTCATTTTGTTCCTCGTTTTTTCGCGACATAATAAATTTTCCGTATAAATCATGTTAATCGTCTTTTCTTCTAAAACGAGAATATTTCTTGATTTTCTCAAGCATTTGCCACTCTAATAATTTTAGAAAAAAGCTTTCGTATATCTCTTCTTTATTTTTTATTGAATCATGATGAAACTTGCAAAGTGTAACGCCATTTCCTACAGTAAATCTAAGATGTGGATACTTTGCCCAAGTTTTAATATGATGAACTTGCAATCTAGAACGTTTTAAACATCCCGGCCATTGACATGTATAATTATCTCTAGTTTTAACAGCTTTTTTCCACTCTACATATTTAGGATCTTTAAAATTCCTAGAAGTAGACTCTTTGTATTTTCTTCTTTTTGGTAAAAGTTTTGGCTTACTTTTGCGTCGTTTCTTGGCCATACAATTAAAATACACCGTTTATGTCGCTATATACCATATCTTCAACAAGATCATCAAATTGAATGAATGGAACCCACTTTAGTTTATCTTTTGCTTTTTGGGCATTTCCAAGCAAAAAATCAACTTCTGCGGCACGATAAAATGCAGAATCTATAACTACATAAGGAGTAAAATCAGAAATACCAATAAGAGCAAAAGCTTTTTCTAAGAATTTCCTAACCGTATAAGATTTGCCAGTAGCCAAAACAAAATCATCGGGCGCATCTTGCTGAAGCATTAGCCACATTCCATATACATAATCTTTGGCATGTCCCCAATCTCGGTACGCATCCAAATTACCCAGTCTTAGCTTGGGAAAATAATTCTTTCCATTTTCACAAGTTCCAAAGCATATAGCGTCCTCTGGATTGCCATAAGAAGGATCGAATGGCGGAATGCTTGTTGGGTAAAACTTATGATTTCGCCATCGCTCGAATTCTCCGATCCACTTGGTTATTTTGCGAGTAACAAATTGTTCGCCACGACGCGGAGACTCGTGATTAAAAAGAATTCCAGAACAAGCATATAAACCATAAGATTCGCGATATATTCTAACAAGTTGATGAGCCATGCACTTTGCACAGGCATATGGAGATTGCGGCATAAATGGGGTATTTTCATCTTGATACTTGTACTCGTATCCTTCCCAGTCGGTAGACTTGCTATATGCTTTGCCAAACATTTCCGACGTACTGGCTTGATATAATTTAGTGTGTTTGCTAAACTTTAATATAGACTCTAAAAGATTAAGTGGACCTTTTGCATCTACATCGATAGTATACATCGGCTGATGAAAAGAAGTACCAACATGGCTCATTGCCGCAAGATTGTAAACCTCGTCAAACTGATATTGTTCGATAATTGGAGCAACCGATAAATAATCAGATATTTCTCCTTCGATAATCTTGATTTTATTTAAAATATTTTTTATTCGGTCAAAATTACATAAACTGCTGCGACGAACAAGTCCGAATACTTCGTATCCCTTTTGTAAAAGCAGCTCGGCCAAATAAGAACCGTCTTGGCCGGTAATTCCAGTTATTAAAGCTCTTTTCATTGTATTCCCCTAAATTTAGCGCTTAAAATTAATAATGTTTGAATTAAATATTTTTCAGCAATATCTTTTGATAAATAGCTAGAAACAAATTCTTTGCCAGCTTGATTAATCCTTATTTGCTCTTCTGGATTTTCTTTTATATATTCAAAGGTATCTACAAGATCCTCGATATCGACTTCGAGAAAATGCAAAGATCGATCAAGTAGCGGGTAAAACCACTCTTTCCACTCGTAATGGCGATTTCTAATTTTTATTGGTATGCAATTCGCTCGCATTTGCCAAGGAAGTCTTTGCCAAGGACAAGTAACTCCATCAACGCAAAGCTGATACTTGTATGGCAACTGTTGATCCATTTGTATCTTCTTTTCTGAATTTATAAGAATCTCCTCGGCGGATTCACCTAAACTAGATTTAGCTAGATAATAGATTTTGTTGTATTCATCTTCATTAAAATTTGGCGGTCTGACTATTCTGCAAAAAAAT
>Ga0129333_10004946_pt1 | contig 12489 bp, 8 predicted proteins | sample CPB6_08_DNA_FD_94474 | JGI IMG/M metagenome (GOLD analysis project Ga0129333, IMG submission 94474) | Freshwater to marine salinity gradient microbial communities from Chesapeake Bay, USA - CPBay_Sum_0.6_0.8_DNA | ecosystem: Environmental > Aquatic > Marine > Coastal | place: USA: Chesapeake Bay... | reverse complement strand
ATGCTATTCACTCCTTCAAGAGCTGGGATGAGTACAAGAAGAGGGTTGATCTTTATCGTAATGTAATCAATTTTACGTGGAGAGATGATCAGAGACAGGTTATTGAATCTTTTCTTTTACAGGAGTATCAGTATTATGTTGTGAATGGAGTATTTGGTTGTGGAAAGACTACTATGCTGATGGGTATTCATATCCACTCTATTATAACAGAGCTGTATCGTCCAGATGAAGCGGTGTTCTTGTCTTTTAATGTGTGTATTAAGAATGAACTTATTCAAAAGTTACGAAAGTATGGTCTTGCAACAAAGACAAAGGTGAGAACATTTGACTCTATTATTTATGAGATATGTAAGATATACGAGTATCCATATCTTGATCTACCAAATTATGAGGGAAAGAGAAAGTTTGTTTACAAGATTTGTAAGGAGATAGCTAGTGGAGAGAAAGAACTGTTGTCATTATCTATTTCTCCTTCATATATCTTTATTGACGAGTGTCAGGATTTGGAGCATCAAACAATCATTATGTTTACAACTTTTTTCAAAAATGCAAAGATTGTTTTTGCTGGAGATATCTTTCAGTCAATTCAGAAAGAGCCTAGGGAGAGTTTGTTGTGGTATTTATTAAATACAGAGGATGATTATATCAAAAGTAATATTTCTAAATACTATATGAGAGAAACACCTAGAGTTCCTAAAAATATTTTGAGTAGCGTGAAGGAGTCATTGACATCTTATTATCCAGAGTTCAAAGATGAGATTGAGAAGTGGAAGTCTGCTAATAGTTATGCAAATACAAAGATTGAGTGGCATAGGTTCTATAACTATAGTGATATTTTTAAGAAGATTGATCAGTTTCTGAAGGAACACGATCCAGTTAAGAGTATGATTCTTACATTCTCTTCTGCTATTACAGTGAAGGGAGCGATGGGAGATTTGGCTAGAATTAGGAGATATCTTACTTCCAATGGATATGATGTGAATAAGGACCATAAAAAGATGGATCACGAGAAATTATTTTTATCAACAGTGAACTCGTCGAAGGGTTTGGAAAGGGACTATGTTTTTATTGTTTCTACGTTCAAGTTAGAGAGGGCTTTTGTTAATTTTTCTAATGATATTGTGACTAATTTGATTACGGTGGGAGTAACTCGATCAAAGGAGAAGGTTATTTTCTACGTTCCTGCATATGAGGATAAGTTTAGTAAGACATTAGAGAATTTTGACAAGTGTCCTCAGCCAAACAAAGAGAGTATTCGTGATGGAAAAAGTATAGATGAGTTTACGTTTACTGATTATATAAATATCGAGCATTGTGTTACTGAGCTATTAAAACAGAATATTATCAAGTATGATACGCGTATAAAGTTGAGAGATAATATTAAGATGTTTAATAGAACATCATTATTTGATAAGAAAGTGCCTCCTCCGAAGATTGAGACAGATGAAGAGAGGGCGTTTGTTGGTATTTTGATAGAGAATTTGATAACAAGTTCTTGGCTGATGAAGTGGCCAGAAGTTGAGGATATAGAGATGTTGAGAAATCATCCGATGTATACACATTGCTTTAAAAAAATTGAGTCAAAATATAAGACTTATAGAGATTTTAAGTCAAAGAATTCGTGTGATGGCAAGAGTCACTTTAAGGGAATTTATTATTATTCTCAGATTCATTTGGCGATGTATAATAAAATTTTTATTGAATTATCAGAGTCTACTCAAGATTATATTCAAAAATACTGGACTGCTTTTAAAGGAAAGGCTCAAAGTATTAAACCAGAGGAAGGTAATATCAGTGTTCAGAATAATATGAGAATGCCTTGGACTACGGGTGTATCAGATGTTATTGTAAAGAGGGAGTCTGAGAGTGATGATGGAAAAATTTCTGAAGATATTTCTATTTGGGAGATTAAGGCTTCGGTTGATCCTGAATGGAAAGAAGATGCATTGATTCAGGCAGTAGTTTATGCGTTGATGTCTGGTAAGAATAAATGTAAGCTTGTATTGTTAAACCCTTTTCGAAATGAGAAGTGTTCCTATTATTTCAATATGAAAGATATAATGTCATTGAGAGAGTTGGTTATTAATGATATTATTTTGTGGAATATTAACTGTTTCTTGTCGAAGAACTTAAAAATTAAGGGGGTTCCAATGAAGATGACAAATCAGCTTATGTTGTGTATGAAGAAAGATGGAGATTCATATCAGCAGTATTCTTTGTTTCAGTTTATGTCACCAACAAAGGTTGATCTAGTTTCTAATATTTTTATCAATTGTAAGAGAGAGAAGAGTAGAAAGGATATGACAAAATTGGAGAAGTTGTGTAAAGATTCAACTAAGAATGAGGAGGATGCATTGTATGAGTTGTATGAAACATTAAACAGTCCTCAGTATAAAGATTTGAATGTTTATTATATGGGAGATTGTGATATTAAAGATGATCGTTTTATTTCTGTAGATGAGGTGACAGGTAAGAAGGATGTACAAGAGTATCTAGAAGATTTAAAATATGAGACTAATAAGGATCTAAAGTATGAGGCAGATTTCGATAATACTTTTGTTATGGCTTTAACGGCGTGTTGTTTCTTTGGAAAAAATTATAAGATATTATAAGGTAATTTAAAAGTAAAATTTTACTTTTAAAATGGCTAGATACGTGATATACGGACATAAAGGTTGGATAGGAGAGCAAGTTATTAATGTTCTCAATAATCTTAATATTTTTTATGTTTTAGGAAATAGTAGAGTAGATGACGAGGAATCTGTAAGGGAGGAATTGATGGATAATATTGAAAAAAATGGTGTAACTAATGTTATATGTTTAATTGGTAGAACTCACGGAACAATTGACGGGAAGGAATATCCAACAATTGATTATCTAGAACAGAAGGGAAAATTGTATGATAATGTTCGTGATAATTTATTTGCACCACTTACATTAGCATTTTTATGCAAAGAATTTAAGTTACATTTGACATATATGGGAACTGGGTGTATATTTGAGTATGATGAAGAGCATCCTTTTGGTCTAGAGGAGAACGGATTTAAAGATGGATTTAAAGAGAGTAGTTTGCCAAACTTTTTTGGTTCGTCATATTCTGTTGTAAAGGGATTTACAGATAGAATGATGAGACAATTTTCAGAGAATGTTTTGAATGTTCGTATAAGGATGCCTATAACAAGTGATTCAAGTCCAAGAAATTTTATTACAAAAATAAGTACATATAAAAAGGTATGTTCAATTCCAAATTCTATGAGTGTATTACCAGAATTACTCCCTATTATGATAGATATGTCACAAAATAAATATACAGGAACAATTAATTTGTGCAATCCGGGATTAATAACTCATAATGAGATATTAGAAATGTATAGAGAGTATGTTAATAAAGAATTTAAATGGGAAAACTTTACTTTGGAAGAACAGGCTAAAATATTGGCAGCTGGTCGTTCAAATAACTTTATGGATACAACACGTCTACAAACATTGTATCCAAATGTAAAGCATATCAAGGAAGCAGTTAAAGAAATTCTTATAAAAATGTCTATATAATAATATACTATAATAATAAATATGGAGGAGAAAGATAAAGAAGACAGAAGTATTATATGTAGAGATAGTATTAGAGTAAAGAATTGCAGGGATTGTCACAAATGTATATGTTCTAGTTGTGTAGAATCAGAAAAGTCAATATCTTTTGTTATAAGAAAACATAATAAGTGTATAGAGTGCAATAATGAGGTATGTTGTTATAAAACAATATGTGCAGATTGTGATATACATCCATATCATATGATTACAGATAAAGTTGCAGTTGGTTCGTGTGCATCAAAGTATGATGAATTTGATATTATTATAGATTTAAATTATCCAGAAAATAATATCAAAGAAAATCAATCTAGTTTTCAGAAGAAAGATGGAAAACTCATTATAAGATTAGGTCTTCCAGATAGCGTAGAAAAGGAAACAGAGGCCTATCAATTTATGTGTGAACTGATACCTGTTCTTAGCAAGTATTATAGAGAAAAGAAAATTTTATTTCATTGCTTTGCTGGTATGTCTAGAAGTGCAGCTTTTGCAATAGCATATTTATCTTATTGTACAGGGCAGTCAATTACTTATTCATATAATCAGGTTAAAAGTAAAAGAAAATTTATAGAGCCTAATAAAGCTTTTATAAAATCTTTAGAAAATTTTCAAATATATTATAAAAATGCAATATAATTTTTTATTATTAATTTAATAAAAAATGAACAAGATATTAGAAGATTTTTTGATAATAGTTTTTGGCATAATTATGCCTATATTCATATTAATAAAACTTTTAAAAGAGGAAACAAAAGACTCTAAACCTTCTCCAACTGTTAGACCAACTGTTAAACCAACTGTTAGGCCAACAAGCACTCCGGGAAGTACAACTAGACCAACCAGCACTCCGGGAAGTACACCAACCAGCACTCCGGGAAGCACAACTAGACCAACAAGCACTCCGGAAAGTACAACTAGACCAACAAGCACTCCGGGAAGTACACCAACCAGCACTCCGGGAAGTACACCAACTAATACACCGGGAAATGCTATGTTATATGCTATCACAAACAAGATAAAAAGTGATGTAAATAATTTGAAGAGTCATCCTCCTTGTCAAGATGATAATTCTAATTATTTGATATCAGATATAAATCAGTTAAAAGGTAAGGCAACAGAACTTATAAATAATACTAACGATCCTCCTTCTCCAAGTTCTGTTGACTATTTTAATAATATAATGAATGATGCAAACCAAACTATACAAAAGATTCAATCACTTCCTAATTGTTTTTGTCCACAGGGAACATATGGAGCCGATGGTTCTTGTGTATGTCCTCCAGAATATCCTTATCCATTATTAGGAAGTGATGGAAAGACTGTATATTGTTCAAATGTTTTGTGTAAGAATATAAATCACGGAAAATTTGTTCCTGATTCTGGGTCAGATCCAAGTAAGAATCAGTGTGTTTGTGATGATGGGTATGCCCACGATGAAAATAAGTATCCATCAGATCCACAGTGTTACAGTTTACCTTTTAGTAATACATTAAAAACTTGGGCTGATAATATAAAGGATGATGTGTCGCAGTTAAAGAGTTATTTAGGCTGAGATGGGTCTTTGTCTTGAATGTCGAGAAGGTTTACTTCTCTGTCTACTATTTTATTTATTTCGTTATCGTGTGTGATGATGATAACAGTTTTATTTTTTGTTTCAATGTCAATCATTTTGATTACATTTTCTCTTGTTTTAGGATCTAGACTAGTAAGGGGTTCATCAAAGATGTATACGTCTGAGTTTTTGAGTATGCCTCTTACAAGGAAGATTACTTTTTGCATACCGAGACTCATATTTAGACCGTTGTTTTGTATGATATGGTTTAGACAGGTATTAGGTGATTTATCGCATTCTTTAAAGATTGTTAGTAAGTTATATTTTCTAAGGAAATCTATAACTTCTTTTTCTGTTTTTTTGTTTCCGTATCTCATATTATTGATGATACTATCTTGGAAGAGTAATGTCTTTTGGTTGATATAATTGATCTTTTCTCTTAAGATAGTTGGATTTATAGTGTTTATATCAGTGTGGTCTAGATGTATGTTTCCACTTTGAGGTTTATAAAAGCCTAATAGAAGCTTCATTAGAGTTGTTTTTCCAGATCCAGATTTTGCGTAAAGCACGACTCTTTCTCCGGATTTTATGCTTAAATTCAGGTTATTTATAATATTTCCCAGTTCAGCTTTCTTTTCCTTTTTATTTTTATTAGAGTATGATAAGTCTAGTATTTCGTATTTAAAGAAAACATTAAAAATGTCTATATTTCCTTTAAAATTGTCGAGTGTATTTGTATAGTTAGATTCTTGTATAGCAGTGTTTAATCTGTCATATATTTTTCTTTGAAAATAATTATCCATATTTCTGAGATTTGAAAGCATAATCATATATTTTGGAATTTCTTCGACAATAGATTCTTGTGTTTGTATAAAAAAAGTGTAGATGAGTAGACCATTAATAAAGTTTTCTCTGTCAGTTGTTTTGTATAGAATATATAAGCTTAGGCCTGTAAAGATATAGTTTGTAAATTTAATGACAGTGGAAAAGTTTTCTAGATCTCTGTATTGGGATCTAAAGTTTTTAATATCATCCATACTCAAATTTTCAATATCTTTCATAGTATCATCTACCTTATTATTTAGAAAAATATTCATCATATTATTGAGCTTTTGGTCAATATTGTCTACTAATTGAAGAAAGAATTCTTCTCTTTCAGCAGAGGCTTGTACAATATTCGTATAGTTCTTATTTATAACACTTAATGAAGCAATATTTCCTATAATATTAACAGTTCCAACTTTAGGATATTTGATGAGTAAATAGCCATTAACAAACAATAAGAGTGTAAAGAATGGTATAACAGTTTCTACCATCCATACAAATACATCTCTAACAAGTTTTGTAACTTCTATTATTTGTCTAAGATCAGTGGATATATCAAGATCATTAAAGTATAGTTGATTGGTCTTCATATAATCATCTAATAATTTATGTCTTATATAGAATGTCATATTAGGTATTATAATAGACTCTAGGTATGATTTAGAATAAGAGAGTATAAATTTTAGTATCCAGATGTATATTACATTTTTTACAGACTTTACAATATCTACGTTTTCATTTAAGAAAGAACTGTATATTCTTGATGTTATCAATACTCTGATTATATTATCTATAGAGCATACAACTATATATGTTCCAACAGTTCCTTTGTTTTCTGATAAATAATCTTTTATAATGCGGTTAAATATCATTTTATTTATGCTTAAAAAAATAAATATAATATATAATAAGTGATCGTAAAAATATGGAACACCAAGATTTTAAGCCAGTTGTTCTTCGTAAGAATAATCAGAAACTTCCTAATAAGTCTCCTAATAATGAGAAGAAAGAAAAGAAGGAGGATGGACAAGTAGTGGTTCCAAAGACTTTTACTAAAGAGTTTGGTCAGAAGTTGGCTACAGCTCGTGTTTCTAAGAATATGAACCGAAAGGACTTGTCACTAAAACTTAATGTAAAGGAGTCAGTAGTTGCTGATATCGAGAATGGTAAGCTGTTGTATGATGGGAATCTTGTTCATAAGTTGAAGAGGATTTTTTCTGATTTGTAAGTTTAAAGGGTTGGTGTATTATAAAATAAAATAAATTTGATTTTTAATAAATAAAATCAAATTAGAAATAAATAATATGACGACAACTGACAAATTTCAGAAGCTGCCTGATCACTTTTCCTCAGTCGAAGAATGTAAGATGTTCAAAGGACAGAATACTAATCCTCGTTATAGAAACTTTAATCAAGTTTACTTTACAGCGGGAGATGTTGAACAATTTTATTCATACAAGGATCAGTCTAATGGCAACAATCCTGACCCAAATATTGATTTGGAGTCAAATGTTTGGTATCAGCTTTATAATCAGGTAAAAGATATAAAAGAGTTAAAAGATGTGGTAGAAAATACTGATTGGGAGAAATATAAGAATATTACGAGTGAAGCCGTTGATAATACATTCAAGTATATATTTGATAAATTTAAAAAGGGAATATTTATCAAGATCAAAGACAATAAACTATCTGTATTTCTTCCTTTTTCAAAACACGATTATGTTAACGAGTGGTCTGATAGAATTAAGGCAGATCCCTCTAAATATGAAGATATAGTATCTTTTATTCAATATTCTAGCAAGCTTGCTGGATATAATATACCAAGAGAGAGAATTAACTGGAAGGTAAATACTTGGTATGGAAATAATTGTCTCATTCGTCCAGAATTTCCAATTGGGGAGAATGACAGAGGTCTCTCTAATCTAAAAGATATGCTTGTAACTTTATGTAGAGAAAGAGTAGTTCCTGATATTGAACTTTTTATTAATAAGAGAGATTTTCCTCTAATTACAAAAAGTGATTATGAACCTTATGAACAGATATATGATATGGACAACTTTAGACTCACTAGCCATAAATACAGTAAGTATTCTCCTATTCTCTCTATGGTTACTTCACAAAAACACGCTGATATTCCTATGCCAACTCACGAGGATTGGGCACGTGTATCATCTCAAGAAGGAAAATTTTTTGCACCAGACTGTCGTGACTACAGATATGACTTTTCAAAACCTTGGAGTGAACGAATTCCAACTGCTGTATTTAGAGGAGCATCAACAGGATGTGGTGTGACCATTGAGACAAATCCACGACTCAAGATAGCATATTTATCTAGTATATCACCAGTTGACAAAGGTCATCGTATGTTGGATGCAGGAATAACAAAATGGAATCTTAGACCAAGAAAAGTTATGGGAAATCCATATCTACAGATTATTGAGCCACATAAATTGCCTTTCTGGAATAAAGAGACAAACGGTCTAATTAAACCTCTTTCTCCACAAGAGCAAGCAAACTATAAGTATATTGTTAATGTTGATGGACACGTCAACGCTTTTCGTTTGTCTTTAGAGTTGTCAATGGGATCTGTAGTATTACTAGCTGATAGTAAATACAGAGTATGGTTTAGACGATACTTGATTCCATATGTTCATTATGTTCCTGTAAAGGAGGATTTATCTAACCTCTTTGATCAGATCAAATGGTGCAAAGATAATGATGCAAAGTGTGAGGAAATTGCAAGAAATGCTAAAATTTTTTATGATACCTATCTATCAAAACAAGGAATTCTAGACTATATGCAGTATTTGTTTTTTAGAATTAAAAAATCTAATGGAATTTACTTTTATAACAGTGTCAAAGTAGAAGATCTTATCATATCAAAGCAGATTAGTATGCTAAATTCTTACGGATTCCTTTCAGATAATCTTCCTATGTTAGATCCAAATAGTATAAACTATCCTTTCTCTGATGCTTCTGATAATTATTACTCAAAAGAAGGACTTCGATTATTTCTAGGAACAGTTAATCTAGGAGATAGGGTAGAAGATGAAAAACAATTTTCTAGTAGTATAACCGTTCATCAAAGCCACGACACTAATGTGTACAAAAAAACTATAAATGGCAATGTAACTTTTTTAATTAAAGACATAAAGACGCTTGATAGAAAGTCACAACTAATCAACGAGGCATTTTGTGGAGTAACAGAAATTAACAAGCTTACAAAGGAAATTCCTCATTTTCGTTTTACATATGGATTGAGTGAAAACCAGTCAATGTTATTTTCAGAATATGTAGAAGGCGAAACTCTTCAAGAGTATATAAAAAAAGAATGTACTATATCAGAGCTAAAACAAATCTTTGTAATGCTTACTCTTGCATTGGATATTGCACAGGAAAGATGCGGTTTTGTACATTATGACTTATATCCTTGGAATATTATTATTAAAAAACTTCCAAAAAAGAAGACAATAACATATCAGCTAAAAACTGATATTATTACTATTGAGACAGATATCATACCAGTTATCATAGACTATGGAAGAGTTCACGTAATTCATAACAAGGAACACTACGGAACAATTGAACCTTTTAAGACGAGTAGAATACAAGATTGTTTTTGTATGATTGTCTCTTGTCTTTATGAGGCTATGACAAGTAATGCTAGGCATATAGAGCTTAATAAAGCATTTTATATTATAAACTTCTATTCTGGAACTAATTTTCAGAAAACACAGATAGATCGTTATCCACAATTAATGGAATTTACATCAAAAAATAAGAAATACAATGAAATGATCTTTGGAAATAAGTGTGATTTGGAGCATACAAAACTTCCCTATGATCTTTTTATTTATTTAATGAATTGTCCTATTCCAGATTCAAAGAAGTTGATATCAGTTAAACAGACGTCTTATCCTGTAAAAATAAAATATCCATTTAGTACTTCTCATCCATCCTTTTATTATCAGGTTATTTCTAGAAAGAATGTAAACGAGAGTTTAACCTCATATATCAGTAAAATAAGTGATTATTATGAAAGTCTTATGTCTGCATCTACTAATAAGCTGGTATATGTAAATGTTTGCAATACTATTTCAGATGCAGTGGTTGGAGTTTTAGATTTTCTAGATATGCTAGACGCAATTGATTATCCAGAAGGGTATAAAGTTCAGCTTATCGAAGATGAAAAAGTTATAGACGAATTTAACATATCTAATAAGAGAAATTTGGCTATGTTAGTCAGTGAAAGAGAAGAATTACTAAAGAAAAAAGATTTAACATACACTATTACTCAGCTAGTTGATATTGATAAAAATGACTATATGTCTAGAGATCAATTACGACGTTTTTGTAAAACTATCTTAGAAAGAATGGTTCTTCAGTTCACAATCAACTATGATGGAAAGGAAGAGGATATTTACTTGGAATATTTCTCGGGAACAATGGACTTTTCTATGGCCAAGTATACAACAAAGACATTCTCTGTTCCTGAAGAAATACTAAGCATTCTTCAGGGCAATATGATACTAAATATAAAAGATGTAGAAAGACAGTATGACTATGTATTGAATATCAGAGAATTGATGGTTAGAAATTTCTTTTACAATAACAGATTCAATATGGATAAAGAAGATGAAGAAGATCATATAAAGAAACATAAAAAGATTATGAAGCTTTCAAACTTGGTTTATAATAATTATTCTGCCAATATGAATACACTGAAGAATATATCAGAGAAACTTTATCCACAAGAGAAGAAGGTATTTTTAGAAATGAATCAAATACCAAAAAAACTTGTATTATGTATTGATAATATCCTTGATCTTATAAAATAATTATTACTCTCCTATATTATTCATAATTATTCATATTACTCATATGAATAATAGTAACAGATATCAAGCTGTTTATGTAACTTATTTTTAAAATACAAACTTGATACATTTTTATCTAGTATAATCTTGTCATATTCTTCATCATAATCTATATTACCTTTCCACTTTAGTTTGTATATAAAAGAAGTCTTTATATTTTTCATTAATTCTTTCCTTAATTCTAAGGTATATAATTCGTGTAAGTATCTGTATATAATTAGTTCTACATCTAAAGGTATTGAATTCATATTATTTATTTTATTTTTCTTAAAGTTTAAAACTCTTTAAATTCATTTTTAATTTATTTTAACTAGAGTTGTGTTTGGTATAGTATTATCATAATTATGGTAGATATCAAAGTTGTAGTGTTTCTGATTATTTTCTGATATCCACTCAAATAAACTTATACTAATAAAGGAACTAAGATTTTCTTCTGTAATATGAGTTAGAATAAAAGAATCTCCTATTTTTACATTTTTTAAATATTCTTCTGTACAAGAATGGATATATTTAATTTTCAGAACAGGGTAATTGTTGTACTTCTGTCCTTCATATCTTACTAAACCATTAAATACATTATCCTTGTTTTTTCTAGAAACATAATTAAGTTTATAAAGCATTTTATACTTTATATTATTCTTATATTCTTATATTCTTATATTCTTACTCTAAATAATGAACATTTAGTTCTATCTTTCTTCCTATACGATTTGCTCTTCCAATAACCTGTATTTTCTGATAATCGTGTATCTTATGGAAAAGTATGATATCAGAGGTCTCTTGAAGATTTAGACCAGCGCCTGATTGTATAGTATTAAGAAGAAGAATATTCACATTGCCAAACTTGTAAGAATCAATTACATTATCTCTCTTTTCTTTTGTTCCTCTTAATTCAAGATAATTATACTTCTTTTCGTCTAAAAATCTCTTTATAACATTAAAGGTTTCATTGTAGTTACTAAAAATAAGTATCTTTTTATCACTACGAAGAGGTTCTATAATATCTATGAGTTTTTCTATCTTTGTTTTAACATCACTGTCCTGTTTATAATCTTCTAAAGAGGTTGATAACATATCCTTAACAACCATATTTATGTTTTCAAATTCTCTTGATTTACATAGTGGACAAGAGTCATTCAAGTTATTCAAACAACCACAATAAATTTGTTGACAACAAGATAATACATAGACTCCCTTACTATATCCTTGATTACAAACAACACAGTTATTTTGCATAACATATCTCAATATTCTGTCCTCAAGAAGGCTAATATGGTTCTCAATTGTCTCTATTTTTTCAATCTTTTTAATCTTTTCAGAATTTAATTCTTCTAATCTCTTTTGTTTCCTTATCTTGTACGCTTCGTATATTGTCATCATTGGAAAGTCTTCCACATTAAAAGCATTAAAAACTCCATTGATATTTAAAGCTTGTATCATCTCTAAAACATTATCTGTGACTATACCTTCAAAAAGACTTGAAATACAACCTTTACAGTTATAGTATATATTTCTAGTTTTAGGCATATTATAACTACTCATCACAATATTATCATCATTCTTAATTACAAGGTGATTAAAGGTATCTATATCCTGTGGTAGAAGATCGTTAAGAAATCCTGTTGTTCTTTTTAAATATAATTCATT
>Ga0129333_10004945_pt1 | contig 12491 bp, 15 predicted proteins | sample CPB6_08_DNA_FD_94474 | JGI IMG/M metagenome (GOLD analysis project Ga0129333, IMG submission 94474) | Freshwater to marine salinity gradient microbial communities from Chesapeake Bay, USA - CPBay_Sum_0.6_0.8_DNA | ecosystem: Environmental > Aquatic > Marine > Coastal | place: USA: Chesapeake... | reverse complement strand
CAAATCCACACTTCCACTATTCTGCTTCCCCAATAACTCCAAGTTATCACAACACTCTATCACAATATCCTTTGAAAAATCTATTTCCATCACCATTCCTTTTACCAAAACTGCTACATTCTATACACACTAACAATTACATACAATATAACAAAATTTCTACACTCTATAAACACTACCAATTAAGTTCACACCTAAACCCTATACAAAGAACGCATACCCCTACCCAATAAACCCTCCCTATCCAATCGCTTTACAATAGACCTCTGCCAAATCAATGATACCTCCTCGCCATAGTTCTCACGCAAACGACTCTCAATCGTCCTCATAGATGAATATAATCCCATCAAATCCCCAAATGTTAAAGCATCCCACTCCTCCAATGTATACCCCCGCCACAACTCCTTAATCCCATGAACCAAAGCATCTATCTCAAAATATGTCATATTCACATCATGCTTCCGAAGTTTCATATAATCAGCCCTACCCAGCTCATTAGCCCTGTCAATCAATCCCTTTATATGAAAATTATGCACACTATCACTTATCCAATGTGATAACTCATGCGCCAAACTCTGACGAAATCGCTCAATCCTAAACTCCTTATCAAATATCTCCAACTCAATACTATCAAGATTACTCCGATCATCCAAATATAATGCCCTAAATAACTTCCTGTTCGGTGAAACCAATACGTAATTCTCCAAAGGATTATACTGACTCTGAACATCACCCCTAGGAAATCCTATCAATATATGAACAGGATTCACACTATGCGCCAGCTTAGCATCAGAACTCCGTAACTCACCAGAATCCATAATAAGAAATACAATCTCACCATCACCAATCATTTCATCATAATATGGTCTATCACCACTCAATATATCCCTATAAAATTCCCCCATACCAGATCTCTCTATAATCATATCAATATCACTCTCAATGCTAAAAAGACTCTCATTGATAAAGTTTCTAAACTCACTAAATGTTCTATGTAATCTCTTTTCCATAGTTATTGTTATTTTTCCTGCTTTATACGCATAATCTCATTCTGTGCTCCAATATCCTCCATCTTATCAGTATGCCTCAAACTTCCTATAAAATGCAAACAAAAATGACCAACTATACCATTATCACGAATAGAATCCCAATTCCGCATATTCCTAAAACCACCCGATAAAATTCTCGTCCTATCCCTAAATTGCGTCTCATTACTCCCACAATGAGCAAAACCCATAAGAGATGCACCATAACGACTCAAACCAATCTCTATAATAACAGGGCGAAAAGTCGCATCCTCAAATGTCTTATCCTTCGGAAAACATGAAAGCATAATCTCACTATCCCGAAATGTTAAAGGCTCTACATCAGCATGATATTTGCCACTCGTTCTCTTCATCATCCACTTCTTACCAGTTTCCCAATCAATTACACAAAAATCAGAGTTCTTAGAAAGAAGTCTATTAGCATCCTCCCATGATATACATTGAATATCATTGCCCTTCTCAAATTCCTCATATAATCGAATATAACGCATATCCTTCCTTATTGTTAATTACCATTCCTATATATCAAAAATCAATTATGAATAATATAACCTCATAAATCCTCTACAAAGAACGAAAAGATAAAATCCATATAGTTTATCACATTTTGAAATAAAACGCCCTATATTCAATTATAGGGGGACGCAAGGGCGTACATAGCTATTTGTAATCATAATAAATGAAAAGAATAAATAAAGACAAAGGAAAAGGTTAGTTAGGATAGTTAGGGTTACTTAGGGCTGAACTTGTAGGGAAAGGAAATAGATAGAGAAAGAATAGATAGAGATAAAGGGGAATAGAAAGAGGATAGGGTTAGATAAGGTTAGATAGGGTTAAATAGGGTTGGTTGGGGCTGAACTTGTAGGGAAGGGTAGTAGAAAGATAAGAGATAAAGGGGAATAGAGTTAGATAAGGTTAGATAGGGTTAGATAAGGTTAGATAGGGTTAGATAAGGTTAGATAGGGTTAGATAGGGTTAGATAGGGTTAGATAGGGTTAGATAGGGTTAGATAGGGTTAGATAGGGTTAGATAGGGTTGGTTGGGGCTGAACCGCTAGGAGAGGTCTAATTAAGTAAAAAAAGGGGCAAATTGGCTTTGGCGGGGGTTTTCTCTAAGTTTGCACACATAAAAATTTTTTCGTATATTTGCTAGTTTTTGGCCATTGATATATACAATACCTTAGTTACAGAGGATTTTTTAGGTAAAACCCCCCCAGCAGTTCAGCACTCAGCGCATCAGCAGTTTGCAAAACTCTCCCCTGCGGTTTTGCGTATTTTAATATGCAATCGCAAATTTATCTGTGCAATCGCATATTTTTCTGTGCGATTGCGTATTTTTCTATTCGTATATATCGGATATTTTTTGATAGGAAATCCTTCACTAGCCCCTCGGTTTCTTTTTATATTGATACTTTTACATTTTCAAATGGATGGAAGATATATAAGGTTGAAACAAAAAACTTCAACCTATGAAATACATAAAACTCTTTGAAAACTTTGAAGGCGATGATAAGCAAAAAGAACTAGCTGATGAGTTAGCGGCTTATCTCGGAGTGAATCTTGACACCTTTGCTGAAACATCTAAAATCATGGCTATGAGTCCAGAGGGGATTCAAAGATGGTTTGATGCTGAACTTGATAAAGAAGAACCAAATATGCCTGTCATTGAAGAACTTGAAAGGTTAGGTTATGAGTTTGATTTGCTAAATAAAAACTTGCTATATGCAGCAGAGAACAATAAGGTTGGACTCGCTAAGTATCTGCTTGATAGAGGAGCAGACTACGAGGCGAGGGATGGAAGTCAACGAACTCCTTTGCATTTGGCGGCATTGAGAGATAGCCGAGCCGTTGCTGAGCTATTGCTTGACAGAGGTGCTGATATGGAAGCAAAGGGTTGGGGGCAACAAACTCCTTTGCATAGGGCGGCAGAAAATGATAGAATAGCCGTTGCTGAGCTTTTGCTTGATAGAGGAGCAGATAAGGATGCGAGGGATAAATGGCAAGGAACTCCTTTGCATAGGGCGGCAATGAGAGATAGCCGAGCCGTTGCTGAGCTATTGCTTGACAGAGGTGCTGATATGGAAGCAAAGGGTTGGGGGCAACAAACTCCTTTGCATATTGCGGCAATGAGAGATAGCCAAGCCGTTGCTGAGCTATTGCTTGATAGAGGAGCAGACTACGAGGCGAGGGATAAATATCAACAAACTCCTTTGCATAGGGCGGCAATGTATGATAGCATCCGAGTAGCCAAACTATTGCGTAGCCGTGGAGCTAGATAGTAAGTAAATAAGTAAATAACCCACATAATCAGGTCATATACGAAAAAAGACACATCGCACTAAGCAATGTGTCTTTTTTTATAGTTCACAGTTCTGATTATTCAGAGTCTCTGAGGAAGTAGCCGATGGCAGGGATTGCAAGACCTGCGATGAGGACGAGATAGAGTCCGATACCAACGGAGATACTGCTACGGATAGCGAGAGCGAATGGGTTATCGCTATCTGGCATACTTGAATTGAAGTTCAAGATTTTGTAGAGAGCAATAAGCCCTGAGATGAGGGCGGGTGCGATTGCTCCATACATTTTAACGCCTTGGAGTGATGATGTTCTTTGACCAAGTACAGTTAGGACTGCTGAGATGGTAAAGAGGAGGAGTGTGATCCAGCCATCACCTTTTGTTCCTGCGACAGACCCCATAGGGAGTTCGATCCATGGAAGAAATGTTGCAGCGATACCTACGACAGCTGCGATCAGGATAAACATTCTCTGTTTATTCATATAACACCTTATAGTTCCTACTCATTTGGCTTTTCGGATTTCGCCCCGTTTGTATGGTTTCTGGACTCCATTGGATGTTCACTTTTCTTTATGTTATTTAGTTTTTCTTTCCATTCTTGGATAAGCGATACTGCTTCTTTTGTAAAGATAACTCTTCCTTCTTCGAATTTCCAATGGATATTTCTTTGAAGGACTGGTCTTCTTGGGTTTTGTGCTTTTGTTGAGCAGTCACGCAAGATATAGATTTTTTGAATAGGTAGGTTCACTTTATCAGAGACCTCCTTAGCGGATAACACAAATTGGCTCATTGTCATAGTGGGGATATATTATTGAATTATTTTGATTGTAAGCGTTTTGGTCTTTGGAGGATTGCTTCGAGACCTTTTTGGGAGAACACAACATCTGATTCATTCCAATACCAATGGATGCCTTTCTCAAGACTTGGCTTGATGTCATAGACTTTATTAGCAATTTTGACTTTTTGACCATTTCTCATTTGAGTGATTCTTGGTGTTGTGAGTCCTGAGAGTTTTGCGATTTCTTTTGTTGTATAACCTTTTTTGGTTGTTTTCGTCATACTAATCTCTGATAGTGTGATACATATATGTGATTTCACAAGCAAATATACGACAAGATTGGGGATTATGCAAGTTTTTTTATTATTATTGGTTTGGTCTATTGCGTACTATTGAGCCACGTAGGATTTTTTCAAAGTAAATCCGCATGATATGTCTTTCGAATGTGTCTCCGTAGTAAGTGAACTCTTTGATGATTGCTTGGAATATATCCTTTGTTTTCATGGGCATTGAGTATGATATGATATGTTGTTCTTTATTTGGATCATAGAACTTAATGGTTGTATCAAGGATGATTGGGATTTGTTGAAGTCGTGCTGGGGACATAAGGGTGATATAGCGTATATCATCATAGTATTCTTCTTTGAATACGCCAACCATCATAGAGAATATATCAAGTCTTGTGGCTTTTGATGTTTCCATTTCCTCGGCAATCCATCTGATTTTGATATAGTCAATAAACTCTTCATCTGTTGATGTGAGGGGTTTGACTTTATCTTTGAGATAGAACCATTCATCAGGGATAGACATTGGGTTATTTCCATTTGCTATGGATGTCATAAGGACTTCCACACTTTCTCGGCAGTTTAGCATTGCTTTCATCACAGAATCGAATGTGACACCTTTGCGGAGTCTCATTTCCCATTCCCATACATCTTTCAGGTTTTGTTTCTTTTTCTGAAAGTCTAGTATATCGCCATTCTTTTGTAAGTAACACTCCATAGCAGGTTTTCATATTTATGTGGACGCAAGGGCGTGCATAGTCTATAAAATGGTGAGATTTAGTTTAGTGAAAATGTTAGGGCTGAACTTGTAAGGGGGGAAATAAAAAAAGCCCCAACGGAGGTAGAGGGGCTTTTTTCGTTCAACCTACATTCAGAGAATTAGGAAAGAGAGAGTGCTTCAAAGGTATGAAGCTGTTCTTTGTCATCCTGTAAGAAGGTTTTGATTGCTTCTCGTAGCTCTGGATGTGTAGTGAAGAACTCTGCAAATATAACAGCTTTATTTTCTTTATCAAAGAATAATCTGCTTTTGATATGAAATTGATAGAGCATTTCGGGATGGATTTTGTTTTGGATGATAATGAGGTTTCCTTGTTTTGAGTATTGGTCAAACCACATTTCGCCACCAACCCATGATGTATCCCAATAGGAATCTTTGCCCCAGTACATAGCCGATCTATGTGTGAGAGGTATAACTATCGTCCATTCTGATGAATTATAGACTATTACATCTTCTTCTGGAACACGGCTGATGTCGAGTTCCGTGTCCCCTTCCTTTGTATTCATTGCATTCCTTGCAATAGTGAAAAAATTGGGGGGAGTGATTGCTCCCCCACTTTTAGTAGCGTGCTACGATTGTTTTGAGTGTTTTGAGAAACTTGGCATTATTTCCAAGAGTGATGGAACGAGCCACCATAACCATGATTTTTAGTAGAAAGAGTTGCTTGGCTGTTTGAAATTGTGGGAATTTCTCTGCAAACTCAGACATTTCTTTCACTTCTTCCATATTGCTTTCTGTGTAATCCCGCTTTGAAGACGGAATGTCCACATAGATTGTGTTATTGATGCAATATGGAGTTTCGGGCTGATGGATATAATAATTTGACTTAAAGTGAAAGTTTGGCTCACAGAAGTCCACCCAAATTGAACCCTCGAACTTGATTTGAGGGATTGGCACTCCATTAGCAACAAGCTCTTTGATGACTTCTTGAGTAAGACTTTCTGTGAAGATTTGCTGAACGATTCCTTTGGCATCCTTCCACTCAAAGTCTGCTTTGATAGGTGAACCTGATTGTGCTTCTGAAAGAAACTGAACAGAACCATCCTTGCTGAACTTGTAGTGAAGTTCGTCTCCTACCTTACCGAAGCGGTTTTTCTCGAACATAAGACTACGAGAAAGTGTTTTCTTATTGATGGATGCGTGAAGGTGAGCATCCAAGATGTGCTTAACAAAAGTTGGACCGAGATACTGACCTTCTTTGTTACATTGCCCAATGATGATTGATGGAGTTCCTGTTTCTTTGGAGAACTGCATAATAACCTTGGCAATGTCCGATTGCCCTTTGGTTGATGTAGGGTCTCCATAGAGCAAAGAAGAAAGCATTTGAAGAGAGTCCACAACAAGAACTGATGGATTGAACTCTGCAATAGAGCGAAGAAGGGTTTGCAACCCCTCAAGAGATTGCTCTTTGAGTTCATCCACGATGTACACATTTGAGAAATTAACCTTTCCCTCGAACTGAAACTTGGCTTGTTCTTTGCTCATCTCAAAGCTAAGAAAGATAGCAGGTTGAGATGGAGTAGCAACCCCACTCATGATATAGTTAGAAAGAGTAGTCTTACCTGCACCTGACTCGCCTGTGAACATATATGACATAGATGGAACAATTCCACCATTGATGGACAAGAAACTATCCAATAGCTCAATACCTGTTTTATGTGCTTTTGAGAAACTCTCAGGAATCTCAATGTCTGCGAATTTTGTGATGTCCGTATTCATAACTTATCTCCGTTTGATTTTCTAACACAAAGATAATAAAACTTTTTGACATTTGCAAATCTTTTTTACGAAAGATTCCATATAGATTTCAATCCATCCTTTTTGAGCTGGTAGTGAAAGAAGATGTCTATGAGTGTTGAGGTCTTATCTTTGACTGAATGGCTAATTGCCTTCTCATAGTTAAAATCCACTCCCCTCTCTAGCAGTTTAGCAATGATGTCATATCTCTCAATTTCCAAAGCAAAGTCAATCGGGCTATCTCCATAGGAGGTTTTGACATTGATGTTTGTTGAGTGTTTTATGATATAATGGACTGTTTCATCATCAGCAGATTCGATTGCTGGGAAGATGGCGTGATGATCTGGTTGTTCAAAAGACACACCACGACTGATGAAATGTTTCAATATGGCTAAACTATGCTTTGATTTCATCGCAAATTCATAGGGATAGATATGACAGTCATAGGATTCTTTATCCATAGACACGCCACGACTTTCTAGGAAGTGTAGCATATCTATGATTGTATTGATGTCATTATGGCTTTTGAAAAGAACGCTGAATACATTCGGAATTGACTCATATTCAAGACCATTAAAGACATATCCTCGTTTATGTGCTCCTTTACTGATAAGAAAGTCATAGAGGTCTTTATTGCCGAATTGTATGGCAAATCCTATGAGTGATCTGCTATAACTGAAATTAAGTGGCATATCTATGTGTTTCATTGTTTCTATGTATTCAGCAAGGCATTTGAGTTTGTTTTGCTGACACATCCTCACAATAGGACATCTGTGCTGAAAATATGCTGATGTTTCAACAACCTTTCCGCCATAGTCCATAAGATGCCGTAGAGCAATGCTATTGTCATGATAAACAGCATGTTCAATCGGAGTTCCTGGAATTGTGGCATCCATCATAAACTTTTCAAAAACGCCACTAAAGGGAGAGTTTTCAATATAGTTCGCATTTGGGTTTGCACCATACTCCAATGCTGATTGAACGATGTCATTGTTAAATTGCCCTATGGCATATATGAGAATCTCATTTAGTCCCTCTTCTGAATACTCCAAAAATAAAGAAACCTTCGGGTTTTCAATTTCTTGCTTCGTTGGAAATCTGTTCATATTCCCTCTATAAATATATGATTAAAATGATCTGGTTCACGCTTGGGTTCGCACTTGCGTTCACGCTTGGGTTCACGCTTGGGTTCGCACTTGCGTTCACGCTTGGGTTCGCACTTGCGTTCACGCTTGGGTTCGCACTTGCGTTCACGCTTGGGTTCGCAACCGCCCCACATAAACTATCCCACACGCCTAATTTTTACACACTTCCATACAACCTTAGCACTGACAATGATTCACAAAGGATAGCAAGAAAGATATGCTTTAAGTCTATACACGAATAGTCAAAGACTTTATTGCAAGATAATAAAACTATTCCAAAAAAACAAATAGAAAATAATCCGAATGGCTATTAAGACTTACATAGATATGTGAGATAACCTTTGTAAAATAAGGACTTCCCTGGCAGTTCAGCAGATTGGCTACACCGCTAGGAAAGTGGAATGAAATGTAAAAATAAATAGGTGAATATAGTTAGGGCTGAACTGCTAGGGAAGTGGAGTTAAGATATAGAAAGTTTAGTTAGGGCTGAACTGCTAGGGAAGTGAAACCCCTTTTGGATTCAAGGGGAGTTTTAGTTCCTTTAGCACCACCATAACCTCTGTTGGAGTCGAACCCTTTTTGGATTCAGATTGAGGTTTGATTCCCTTTGAATTGCCAAACCTCTGTTGGAGTCGAACCCTTTTTGGATTCAATCCTTTATGGAAGGGTTTGATTCTCTTTAGATTGCCAAACCTCTGTTGGAGTCGAACCCTTTTTGGATTCAGATTGAAATTCAATTCCCTTTGAATTGTTAAACCTCTGTTGGAGTCGAACCCTTTTTGGATTCAGATTGAAATTAGTTTTAATCTCTTTTTGGATTTGAACTTATGTTGGATTCAAACCCTTTTTGGATTGAAACCTTTATCAGACTCGAACCCTTTGTGGATTCAGGGGTATAAAAAAATCCATCTGATTAATAGATTGCTCTATGTTTCAGATGGATTTCATTTAAGGGGGATTATGGATTTCTCTTTGCGTATTTAAGTGTGCATTTGCGTATTTTTCTATGCGATTGCATATTTAAGTGTGCATTTGCGTATTTTTTTATGCGATCATGAGTTCATGATTTGCTTAACTGCATTGTATGTCAGACTGAGTGCTTTTGTTTCAATAGTGTTCCAGGCATCCTTTGGGGTATGCAGTGTTGACCATTGAGCAGGTCTTCCTTTGATAGTTTGTTTTTCTTCATCCCAATCTTCTTTGTTTATGACAGTCAGGCAGATAGAGTCTGTTCCTTGTCTTCTCATAAACATTGCATCATTGGGAGGCATATCAACGAAACCAACGGAGTCTCCGAAGAGAGAATCGATTGTTGATCTCAATTTTCCATCTATATCTTCAAAGAGGATTTTGTCACCGACACCGACCACATCGAGATTCAGAACCCACTCGACAGTTCCGTGTAATCCTTCTTTTATTTGTTCTCCGAATTTTCTTGAACCGTGGCCTCCGAACTCTTCGCCATCTGTGAAAACAACTACGATGTTTCGGCTGCTAGGGAAATTGCGATCTTCTAGGTATTCCAGAAGAACGATAATTGATGCTCCATTGTCATTGGCATTGTCATGAGCAGGGGATTCTGTATTGACATCATAGTGAGCCATCAGGACTCGTGTTGGTTTTGTGATGTCAAAGCCATTTGCAAAGACTACAATATTGTCTTTGTTTCCTGCTTTTCCATAAAAATTAACGACAAATGGATTTGGAACTTTTACTGATGAAGTTTGCTCTTTGGGGCTAATTACTTCATCTTTATATTCCATGAACTCAATGAACGCCTCGTCTTTGTCTTCCTGTGTCAGATATTTAGGTTCATCTCCCCAGAAGTCTATGCAAAACTCAATAAACTCTGGATCGCTGTATTTATCAGTTCCACGATAGTAAGGAACTTCTGTTTTTGGTTTTCTGATTCGATTGTAAAGATTAATAAAGAAATTTGTTGATTTTGGTTCTTCCTTCACTTTTGGTGAAAAGAGAGACTCTTTCAGCAGTTCAGCAGATTCAGATTTCTCATCTATGATAAAATCATAGCCCATAAGGATTAGCTGTTCTTCGATATAGTCTCGTCTTGCTTTTCTGGAACTGACTCTTTGATCACTCATTGGGATCATGTGTCGTTCATAGAGTTTCAAAAATTCTGCAAAGTTCATTGTTTTTTGATATATGTTTGATGATGTTTTATATATCAAAAACAGAAAGGGAATGTAGCTCACTACATCCCCTTTTGATTAGTCTTCATTTAATACTAGCCGCCTAGAAACGATTTTCATCCCTTTTTCTTCGGTATAAATCATTGACATTGCTCCACAGCCGAGTTGGGTTTTATCCCATTTGAACCATGTTCTGTTTTCATTTTCTTCTGTTGGTTCACCCCATGAGTCTATAAGCGATGTTAAGGATTCATGGACTTGCTTGAAAAAGAGTGAGTCGTTTGGAGATTTCCAAATTTCCGTTATATGCCGTATGCCGTGTTTTCCGACTGAAATCCATAGATTCCATTCTGCGTTTTTGGTTTGGCTGAGAATGATATAGTCCTTTGTGTTTTTCTGAAGGGTGAACACATTTGGTTTGACTATTCCTCTCGGTGACTTTGTGAACTTTTCGATGAAGCGAATAGCTGCGGCTGAATCTCTTGCTGGGAGTTCTAGTCCTGTGTAGCAAGGTGTTGTCATGAGCATCTCTGAAAACTGTTTCAGAGAAGAGGCATTTGGAACTTGGGCTAGTGAATTGTCTTGTAGAGCAAGAGATATAGCCAAAAGAAGAAATAATTTCATAGGTTCTCTATGCTGCTATATGGGTGAAAGATTAGGAATTTTCTTCTTTGAGTTTTTTGAGTTCTCTGATTTCCTTCCGTAATTTACCTTGTTCCTTTTGGAGTTCTGGAATTCTTTCAAGAATTTCATGAATTTCTTGTTGTAATCTACCTAATTCTATATTACATAGTCTTAAACTGATAAATCTCGTTTCTATATCCAAAAAAACATCTTGTAGTCTTTCTTCTTTTTCTTCTATTGTTTGCTTTTCCATAATCCAATCTCCTTAAATTGTTGATTAACTTACTACAAAGATAATAAAACTGAATGACATATGCAAGGGAAATCGTAGGGAGTATAACTCCCTATGATAAATTACCCAGTTTCCAAAACTTTTTGGATTTCCTGTTCTATTTTTAACCTTAAAGGGTTAATTTCCACAGGGGGATTGATAATTCCCAATAAAAACTCTTTAACTTCTGGATGTCTACCAGCCAGTGATAAGAGTGTGAATTTTCTTGGATTATATCCAAATTTAGAACTTTCTGTCCATTTCTGATGAACATCTGCTCCGAGTTTAACAAGTGCTTTCACTCGTTCCAACTGTCCTTTTGAAACTGCTTCACGAAGCATTTCATCTTTGACTTGTTGCTCTGTTTTTTCCATAATCCTATCTCCTTGAATGATTGTTAATTTCTAATACAAAGATAATAAAACTGAATGACATATGCAAGGGAAAAATGTAAGTTTCAAATGAGGGGCTATAAAGCCCCCCTTTTGTTTTGCGAGATTTAGATAGAACTTAGGAAATAAGTTCAAGTGCAGTTTTGCCTTCTTTGTTTGTTGCAGTGATGTCTGCACCTGCGTCTATAAGCATATTTATGATTTCTGCTTTCCACTTATTACCAATACCAGCATAAGCTGCTCTATGCAAAACCGAATTACCTTCGTTGTCCACTGCATTAACATTTGCACCTGCGGAGATGAGCATACTTGTGAGTTCTACATTTCCTCCATCTTCTTCATGTATGCATCCACCTCCAACCGCCCAATGCAAAACCGAATTACCTTTGTTGTCCACTGCATTAACATTTGCACCTGCGGATATGAGCATGGCTGCAATTTCTGCGACCTCCCACATTGCCATGTGCAAAGGTGTTATGCCGTATTTGTCCACTGCATTAACATTTGCACCTGCGGAAATAAACATTTCTACGATTTCTGATCCTAACTCAAAAATAGCAAAACTTAAAAGTGGCCGTGGATGTCTTTCGTCTCCACACACCTCCACTGCATTAACATCTGCACCTGCGGATATAAGCATTTCTATGATTTCTGAGTTTCCTCTCTCAATAGCCACATTTAGTGGCGAAAAACCATCTGAATTCTTTACATTAGGATCTTGACCTAATGTAAGCATTAGCTTGACTTTTTCAGCATTATTGTTTTGTATTGCATCAAAAAACTTTTCCATAATCCTATCTCCCTAAAATGTGTGATTGTTAATTTCTAATACAAAGATAATAAAACTGAATGACATATGCAAGGGAAAACTTTGTAGGGAAGAAGGACTTGCCCTTTTAAGAACATTTGAAATTACCTAAACGAATTTCGTTCAATACTTCTGCTAATGTTTCAAATGAAAGAGTTTCGTATGCTGCTGCCATTTTTTCAT
>Ga0129333_10004944_pt1 | contig 12492 bp, 18 predicted proteins | sample CPB6_08_DNA_FD_94474 | JGI IMG/M metagenome (GOLD analysis project Ga0129333, IMG submission 94474) | Freshwater to marine salinity gradient microbial communities from Chesapeake Bay, USA - CPBay_Sum_0.6_0.8_DNA | ecosystem: Environmental > Aquatic > Marine > Coastal | place: USA: Chesapeake... | reverse complement strand
TAATGTGGACGAAGTTGTAGTATATCAGACAGAAAAAGATCTCGAAGACCTCTTGCTTATTCTGCCTGTAGATGTTAGAATATTAGGAGTTGAATATGCAGACAAAGAATTCACAGGGAAATCAATATGCCGGGACAGGGGCATTGACATCGTATACAATAAACGCGACCACAGCTTCTCTAGTTCGAGTCTTAGGAAGCGGGTCACCCAAGCAGAAACCAAAAGTAAGGAAACAAATGGGCATTAAATATCGTTTTAAAAAGTGGGTTCGTAACTGGCTAAATGAAGAGGAGGCAGTGAATGAAATAAAACCCTCCAGACTAATCGAATCTACAGACTTAGACTCAAACCAGCCTATGCGTATTACTATTCATAGAGCAGCAGGTGGCATGGTTGTAGAAACACGAACGTATGATCGTGTTAAAGATCGTCAGAATCAAAACCTGCATATTGTAACTCACGATCAAGACCTAGCAGAATCATTAAGTAAAATCATCACAATGGAGTCCTTACGTGGCTAAAGAACTTTGGGTAGAACGGTATCGTCCAAAACAACTTGAGGAATATGTTTTCAGAGACGCTGCGCAAAAACGACAGGTAGAGACTTGGGTAAAAGAACGCTCATTTCCGCATTTGTTACTTAGTGGAGCAGCAGGGATTGGTAAAACTACTCTCGCCAAAGTTTTAATACATGAAGTCGGAATTGAACATTTTGATCTATTGGAAATTAATGCGTCGCGAGAAAATAATGTTGATACAGTTAGAGACAAAATTATTAATTTTGTCCAGATGATTCCATTTGGACCTTTCAAGGTGGTATTATTAGATGAAGCAGACTATCTTACACCTAATGCGCAGGCTATTCTCAGGGGTGTCATGGAAACCTATTCCAGTCATAGTAGGTTTATACTTACTTGTAACTACCCTAACCGTATTATCCCAGCTCTCCATTCCAGATGCCAAGGGTTTCATGTTGAACGCACTGATAGCACTGAATTTACTGCTCGTGTTGCTACTATTCTCGTCGAGGAAAAAGTAGAATTTGAATTAGATGATTTAGACTCTTATGTAAAGATAACATATCCAGATCTTCGTAAATGTATTAATCTAGTTCAACAAAATGTTAGAGATAAAAAATTATATAGTCCAACTTCGGATGAAGGATCATCCAGTGATTATAAAATTGAAATGGTGAATTTATTCAAAAAAGGACGTATTCAAGACGCTCGTAAATTATTATGTGGACGTATTCAACCGGAAGAAATTGAAGGCGTATATACTTGGATGTATCAAAACATAGACCTGTTTGGTGATACTGAAGAAAAGAAAGACAGTGCTCTATTAGTAATTAAGCAAGGTTTGGTAGACCATACATTGATCGCAGATCCAGAGATTAATCTAGCGGCCACTTTAATTAAACTAGCAAGAATACAGTAATTGTGTGGTCTATGCAGGTCATTTGTTCTTGACCACACAATCCTTGCTCCTAGACTAATCGTTAATCAATCTCCTTATATATGGAAAGAATTTCTTTTACTACTGGGTGCCTTTCAACATCTTGTGTTTGAAACCTTGCCATAGCGAGCATACGATAATCACCTCCTTGGCCGTATAAATCGCAGAATTCAGCAAGACCGTTTTCTCGTGGACGGTCCGCCTGGTTCAAATCACCTGTTACTACCATACGACTATTTTCCCCTAGTCTAGTCAGTAACATCTTCATCTGTGAAGGGGTTGCGTTCTGCATTTCATCTGCTATGATGAATGCATTTTTAAAAGTCCTACCACGCATGTAGGCCAGTGGTGATATCTCAATCACCCCATCCTCTAACATACCCGCAATTTCTTTTGGGTGGAAATACTCTTCAAAAACATCAAAAATTGGTCTTGTCCAAGGTTCCATTTTCTGATTTAGTGTTCCGGGTAAAAACCCGTGCTCCTCGTCTACTGATACAGCTGGTCTAGTAACTACAATTTTAGTAATCACCCCCTCTTTTAATAATTTTATAGCCATCTGTACACCCAACATAGTTTTGCCTGTACCCGCAGGTCCTATAGCAAACACAATGTATTTTTTGGGATTTTTCAACATTTCCAAATAGCTTTCCTGAGATAAATTTCGAGGAACTATTAGAACCTGTTGCTTTCTTTTAAGATAAGGTTTGATCTGAATTAAATTACTGATACCTGAGTCGAATCGTGGATCACGAATAATACTCAGGTCTTTTTCACGTCTTCTTGCTTTAGGCAATTTTAACCTCCGAAAATAGAAGATCGACCTGCCAAGTATTTAAAACCTATTTGAAAAATACGTTTATTATACACCAATTTTAATACAAAATTATCTGATATGATTGCTATAAATAAAGTATAGGAAAATACTATGGCTACAGATGTAATTGACGTTATTAAAAACTTACAAACTCTAAGCGAGAATAATTCTGCTTTCCAAGTACTCAAAGATTTTGAAAGAGTTTTAGACGAATTAGACGTTTATGTCTATAAGAATTGGGAAGAAGGAGAATTGGTCAGTGGTCCTCACGTTAATCGCTATACAGTTACATGTAAATTTATGTGGGAAGAAAAAGAAATGCCAGACCCTAAAGGCGCTCAACGCCTTAATGATTATGGCTGTAAGGTCACATATATTAAAGAACATATACTTATTCCCCGTAAAATTAAGGATCCTGGCGATTTTAGACCAGGTACCAAGAAAGGTAAGATAGATTCGCACCCAATTTGGTCAGTAGTGGTTGAAATGCCAAAAAAACTAATGCAGGACGTTTACATCGGTAAAGAAAATAAAGAAAATACCAAGATGGCTGAACTTATGAAATATAACACAGCCATGCTTAATGCTAATTCAGCAGCACAGGAGGCTCCAGTAAATGGGTCAACAGAAGAACCAGAAATACCAACAGCTTAATGAAGGCTTAAGGTCCGGCGACCTTGAAAACTTCGTAGAAGAAATGTTTACGGTAGATCAATATCGCAGCAAAATGGGCGAGGACGAAGATATCCTAGTCCTTGGATTTAAAGTTAAGGACAAGTTACCTGCTATAGATCTAATGGAATTTATTGAAAAGGGATATGATTTTATTTTAGATGCTGATATGAGCGCCGGAGAAGAAAGCGACGGCAAATATCAAGTATTTGTAGAAATTGAAAGAACAGACAAATTAGCAGAACAAATTACAGAATTACTGGGCGGAGTAGGTCAACTTTGTAGTTGTAGAGATTGGCAGTTTAAGTATCAACGTTCACCTAATATTATGGAATATACCGCCGATAACTTTATGGCCAACGTGCCTACTACGCCTCAAGCATATCAGGCTAAAATATTAGAATTTAAAAATGCCGACGTAAGAGAATTTTTCGATCAAGGTAGTGTAGAAATAAACTTAGACGAATCTAACACCTTGACTTTTACAAAGCCATATAGTGGCTCAATCCAGGCTAAACTTGTAAGCATAGGAGACTATGATTCAGTCAAACAAACTGTACCTGGGAAATTAAGCCTAGACGAAAGCAGTCAAAGCCAATGTCTCTTTCTAACAAAGTATCTAGGCAAATATGATATAGATAAAATTGGCACAAAGTTTTTAATAAGGAATGGTAGTAGAGCAGTAGTAATCGAAAAAGAGAGGTGGTAATATGGGGCAATTACTTTACTTGCTAAGTTTTTTACCTGACTGGTTTTGGGGCTTGGTACTGGTAGTAGGTATCTCGGCAACTTTAGCAGCATGGGTTTTAAGGATGATACCGTTTGTTAAAACCTATAGTTTGCCATTAAATGTGGCAGGTGTTCTTTTAACACTGGCAGGGGTTTATTATCAAGGGGTTATAGCTAATGAAGAAAAATGGCTTCAGCGTATAGACGAATTAGAAGAAGCTGTAAAAGAGGCAGAAGCAAAAGCCAAAACAACTAACGTAGAAATACAAAAGGAAATTGTTTATCAAGATAGAGTTATTAAAGAAAAAGGTGATAAACAAATTCAATATATAGATCGCATAGTTAAAGGTGATACAATTAAAGAAACTGTCATGCAGGATATGACTCCTGAACAACGTGCAGCCTATGAAAAACAGGTAGCAGAACTACAAACAGCAATTAAAAACTGTCCGGTTCCTAAGATTGTTATAGAAGAGCATAACAAGGCAGCAATTAATCCTACCCCAGCTAAAGGAGAGAAGAAATGAAAAAATTATTAATTCTCGCATTAGCACTGTCAATTTCAGGGTGCGGAATGTTACAGAGATTTGCGCCTGTTCCTCCACCACCTTTTCCTGAACCAATTAAGGAACTGACAGAAAAATGTCCAGACCTAAAACAGATAGAAGGTAATGAAGTAGCTATTACAGACCTACTTAAAACTGTGGTTCATAATTACAATATGTATTATCTTTGTAGCCTTAAAAACGATGGTTGGAATGATTGGTATGTCAAACAAAGAGAAATATATGAAAGTAAGTTAAGAAAAGACGTTAAAAAATAGGAGCGTACATGAGCGACTTTATACTATCACGAGACCAACTTGCGCAACTTATACCAGGCAATCCATATGTGGATTATTGGCATAGTGCCATGGATCGTTGTTTACCAGATTACGATATTAATACTCCACAAAGGATAGCCATGTTTGTAGCGCAATGTGCTCACGAAAGTGGAAATTTTAGAGTACTGAAAGAAAATTTAAACTACCGAGCAGAGAGCCTTACAAAAGTATGGCCTAGATATTTTCCTAATTTAGATATAGCAAAACAATATGCTCACAAACAAGAAGCAATAGCTAATAGGGCATATGCTAATCGTATGGGAAATGGTCCTGAAGAATCTGGAGATGGATGGAGATACTGCGGTAGAGGACTTATTCAACTTACAGGCAAAGACAATTATACAAGATTTGCTATAAGTATAGAAACTCCTGTAGAAGAAATCCCTGCCTACCTAGGAACATTTGAAGGCGCAGTACAATCAGCATGTTGGTTCTGGGAAACAAACAATCTAAATCAATGGTGTGACCAGGGAGATGTTATGACAGTTACTAAAAAGATTAACGGTGGCACACTAGGACTAGCCGATCGTCAAAAACACTATCAACACGCACTACACGTTTTAGGTTTATAATTATAATGCAAAGGAGCATACATGAGCACAGAAACCAAACCAGAGGTAAAGCCATCATCACGTAGCGAACGTGAGGCTAAAATAAAAGACAAAGCCGGCTTTATAATTGTATTTTTAGCCGCATTATTAGCCATTAACACCATGATTGGCGGGTCAAATAGTAGCAAAATACAGAATAACACAATTCAGGCCAATAACATGTGGGCTTGGTATCAGGCCAAGAACGTTCGTGGCGTTCTATATGAGATTAATGCTGCCGAAACTACTAACCCGGCAAATAAAGAAAAGTTCATGGCTGAAAAAGAACGCATGGATAAAGACAAAAAAGAAATTATGGAAAAAGCCAAGGCGCTGGAAGCAGAACGCGATGCTGCCAAACTTAAATCACCATGGTTCACATGGGGCGGCTCTATATTACAAATAGCTATAGTTCTTTTAACAGCTAGTATATTAGCCGTAAGCATGAGCATGTTTTATCTCAGTACCGTAGTAGGAGCAGTTGGAGCACTGATAGTTAGCCAAGCACTGTTTATGTGGATACCGTTAGGAGCATAACATGGCCGAAGAAAAACCAACAGAAGAAAAGAAACCCGAAGAGGATAAGAAAAAAGAAGATTTTATGAATGCCAAATGGCGTCCGGCCATGGGCTGGATGTACATGACTGTTTGTGCTTTTGATTTTGTTGTATTTCCTATAATGTTTACTATTGTACAATTTTGGGAAACAGAAGCAGCAAATGATGCGTTTAGACAATGGCAACCTCTGACGCTAGCAGGTGCTGGGCTATTTCATATGGCCATGGGAGCCGTATTAGGTATCGCAGCATATGGTCGTACACAGGAAAAATTAGGCGGCGCTAACAATGGCGGGCTACAATCTAATACTCCTGCCTTAGGGTCATCTGGCTTTTCTGCGACAAGCCCGGCTCCGGGAACCAACAGTTTTGGATCACAACCCTTGACAGGCGGATTTTCTGCTAGTTCAACAGGGCCAGGAGCGTTTGCTAGTAGTTCAATGCCTATGAATGATCCAGGAGGTATAGTAGTAGGGCCAGGCGGAAAACCCGGACCTGCTCCGTTACCAGATCCCATAAGATAAAGGACTATATATGAAACATTTTTTAGCTATCTTACTATCACTAGGCCTAATCAACTTGGCTTGGTCCTGCGAAAAAGATTTGAAGGCCGAGGCAGGAAAACCCGCTAAGGCGGCCACATCTGCTACCGCATCTAAAGCAGTTGAACCAGCCAAGGCAGCATCGCCTGCTCCTGCTGCACCTACACCTGCGCCTAAAGTAGAACATACCGACACAGCAGGAAAAGGTGAAATGAAAGAAGTATGTATAGACAAAGTGGGCAAAGATGGTAAGGTAATTATGGGCAAAGATGGCAAACCAGTCCAGGATTGTAGGAAAATTCGTGTTAGAAAGAAACTTGAGGCTACCGAAATTCCTCCTGCTAAAAAATAAACATTGACAACCTATTAAAGGTATAGTACAATAAGTACTATACCTTTTTCATTATGTCTAATTATTATACCACTTTAGGAATATCTCAAGATGCCAGCCAAGACGATATTAAACGTGCTTATCGTAAACTGGCCAGTCAACATCACCCCGATAAAGGTGGCAATGTCCAAACGTTTCAACAGATAGAAGAAGCATACCGTATATTAAGCGATCCGCAGAGCAGAGCACAATACGATAATCCTGCTCCAGAAGTTAACTTTAATAATATTCCGCCAAATTTTCAAGACATATTTCAGGATATGTTTCGAGGGCAAAGTCCGTTTGATAGCATATTTGGCCGCAGACCGCAATTCAAAAATAAATCACTTAACATTCAAACTACTATATCACTAGAAGAAGCACTAACTGGTAAAGATCTCATGGCCAGTATGAAACTACCAAGTGGCCGTGACCAAGTTATTGAAATAAAAATACCTGCCGGAATAAGAGATAATACCACAATAAAACTAAATGGAATGGGTGATGATTCTATACCAAATTTGCCAAAAGGGGACCTAAATTTAACTGTAAAAGTTGCTAATCATGATAGATTTGAACGACAAGGAGACGATCTTTTAACCAATATAGAAATTAATTGTATAGAGGCTATGTTAGGTAAAACTATAGAAATAGAAACTTTAGATAGAAAAATACTAGAAGTAAAGATCAACCCCGGTGTACAACCTGGCCAAATTTTGGCCTTACAGGGATATGGTATGCCTAATATGAACGATAATAGATTTAAAGGTAGACTATTACTATCAATTAATGTTAAAATACTTACTAATTTAACTGAACAGCAAAAACATATCTTAGCTAATTTTTAACTTAAATATCTTTATGAACATTGTAAAATACCCTAACGAAGTATTGAGAGAAAGAATTCCGGAATTTGATTTCAGCACAGCCCAGTTCGATCCTGTGGACTTAGAAAAAGAAATGCTAGGACTGATGTTGAGAAACAATGGTATAGGATTGGCTGCTAATCAAGTTGGATTAAGAGTCAGAATGTTTGTTATGGGCGATGCTGAGAACCCAAGACAGGCACAGGCTTTTTATAATCCTATGGTAGTTAAACATCTAGATCAAATGATAGAATTAGAAGAAGGATGTTTGAGTTTTCCAGGAGTTTATGTTAAAGTTAAACGTCCTACAAAAATTTTAGCAAGATGGCAAAATTCTAAAGGAGAGTGGCAAGAAGGCGAATTAAGTGGATATGATTGCGTGTGCTTTTTACATGAATTAGATCATTTAGAAGGCATAGTTTTTAAAGACAGAGTCAGCACCCTTAAATGGGCATTGGCAGTTAAGAAATCTAAAAAAAGGAAATAGTTAATGTTACAACCAAATAAAGATCTAGAAAATATTTTTGAAAACGCAGTAACAATTGCTGCCAGTAATGAACACGAATATATTACTCTAGAACACTTTTTGTTAAGTTTGATTAGCAATGAGAATTTCGCAGAACTGCTAAAAACATTTGGAGCAAATGTAGAAGAATTAAAGGATGATTTACAAAAATATATCGAGGAAGAACTAAAAGATATTGTTAATCCTGAAATTGAAAAACCTAAAAAAACAAATACTGTAGATAGAGTTTTGAATAGAGCATTTACTCATGTATTGTTTAGCGGCAGACAAATTATCGAACCAGCAGACTGTTTCCTAAGTATTTTTTCAGAAAAGAAAAGTCACGCTAACTACTTTCTTAAAAAAGCCAAAATTGAAAAAGATCAATTTATGACTTTTTTGAACAAAGAATTGATTAGAGAAGAAAGCGACGATAGTACTCAAAAAAATCCACAGTTAGAACGTATCATTGTTCAATACTGTAGCAATCTTACTGCTAGAGCTAAAGCTAAAAAAATCGACCCTGTTATCGGAAGAGAAAAAGAAATCGAAGAAATAGAATTAGTATTGGCTCGTAGGGTAAAAGCTAATGCTATTATGATAGGCGATCCTGGTGTAGGTAAAACTGCTATTGCTGAAGGACTTGCCCGTAAAATTATAGAGGGTAATGTACCTAATTTTATTAAAGATCATATTGTATACAGTTTAGACATTAGTGGTCTGTTAGCAGGATCAAAGTATAGAGGCGACTTTGAAGAACGTTTGAAAGCAGTTATTGGTGCTCTAGAGAAGAAAGGTAACTGTATTCTGTTTATCGATGAAGCTCATATGATGAATGGTGCCGGTGCTGCTAATGGTTCTAGTAACGATATGGCTAATATGCTTAAATCTGCGTTGGGCAAAGGCGCAATTAAGGTTATTGCTTCAACTACCTGGGAAGAATATCGCAAACATTTTGAAAAAGATCGTGCTCTAATGCGTCGTTTTCAACGTGTAGTAATTGATGAGCCTAGTGAAGATGTAGCAATTAAGATTATTAAAGGTTTAAAGAAGTATTACGAAAAATTCCATAAGGTAAAAATTACTAATCAGGCAATTATTGACAGCGTGAAATATAGTGTAAAATATCTTACTGATAAAAAATTGCCCGACAAAGCTATCGATCTTATTGACTGCGCCTGTGCCCGGTTCAAGGTGCGAGATGAAGAAGGTGGCATCGTAGATCACGATGAAGTTATGTTTGAAATCGCTAAGATTGCTAACTTACCAGTAGAAAGCGTCAGCAACAAAGAAAGTGTTAATCTAGAAAACCTAGATAAAAACATGCGTTCTAAAGTATTTGGGCAAGAAAAGGCTATAGAAAGTTTGCTAGATAAAATCTATATTAGTCAAGCAGGACTTAAAACTCCTACTAAACCTATCGGCAGTTTCTTATTCGTAGGACCAACTGGTGTTGGTAAGACCGAAGCGGCTAAACAATTATCAACTAATCTAGGTGTAAAACTTATACGTTTTGATATGAGTGAGTTTCAAGAGAAACATGCTGTTAGTAAATTTATAGGCAGTCCTCCGGGATATATTGGTTACGATGATAATGCCGGGCAGTTAATTACCAGTTTACAGGAGAACCCAAACTGTGTGTTATTGTTAGACGAAATTGAAAAAGCACATCCGGATGTTCTAACAGTGCTTTTACAGATTATGGACAATGGTTTTATCACTGGCAGTAATGGTAAAAAAGCAGATGCTCGTAACTGTATTTTAATTATGACTAGCAACTTAGGAGCTGCTGATGCTGAAAAAAACGCTGTAGGATTTGGCAGTCTAGAACGTGATGGCGATCCTAAAGAAGCAGTTAATAAATTTTTCGCACCTGAATTTAGGAATAGGCTAGACGGTGTAATCAAGTTCGGCAAGTTAGATCAGGCCACTATGGTTAAAATTGTTAAGAAATTTATTGATGATTTAAATGTTTTAACAAAGGAAAAAAATATTCATATCAAACCTACTGCTGACGTTATCACATATTTGATTAAAGAAGGGTTTGACAGTAAAATGGGCGCTAGACCTTTACAACGTACTATTGATGAAAAAATTAAAAAACCATTAAGTAAAGAAATACTTTTTGGGAAACTAATTAATGGCGGTATTGTAGAATTAGACATCAATAATCAAGAACTTACTTTCAATGTAATTGATATTTTACCTGTAAAAGCGAAAAAAGATGCTGAAGAAACTGAAAACTGATAAGTTATATTACGGCAAATACCCTTATAAAATCTCTACCAGATTAAAAGGGGCCAGTAGTTTCAGGTTTATTAACCTTTTTAAACTAATTGCTCAAAGATTTCCTGGTAGTCAAATTCAATATGAAGACTTTGATACATTTACAAAGGTATTTGACAAATACGGTAACGTCATTAGGTATAGGATTGAAAGTAATACTATTAACTTCTTTACTTCAGACAAGGATGTCTATGATCAAATCTGTGTCGATTTGGCAAAATACATAGTTTCTGTCACTGAACCATACAGCGATATAGAATTAAATGTATTAAATGCTAAAAATAAAATTGTTTTATGTGATACCTATCCTCATGGTATATACAAATACAAAGTAATTTTTAAGCCAAACTCAACTCAAATAAAGAATACTTTATTAAATTGGCATAAGATATACCCCGAAACTACTATTAAATTTAGTAAGACAACTATAGGAATTTTAGCTAGTCCTAAATCATATTACTGGCAGTATGGTTTCTTATATTTACAAGATGAAAAATTTCTTTCTATGCTATATCTACTGGGAACTGGATATATTAAACGAGTAGAAGAATATGTTATCAGATCGAGCATAAATACAGTTTCACAGGATATAATTGATGCAGAAGTGGATTGACGATTACGGTGCATATAGAAGGTTTATCAAAACTAAATGTATCTGCGGGCATGATAAGCACTGTAAACAGGAATGCACTAAATGCTCTAATTGTAAAGAATGCGAATGTGAGGATTGCCTAATAGGCAAAGGATATAACTAATGCCTGCTCTAAGTAAAAGCCTTGAGTTTACAATTAATTCTTCAACTGTAGTCGCTGTTACCTATCCTAACACGGCTACGGATGTTATGATCTATAAAAGTGAAAAACAAAAAGGCGACGGTTACTATGGCAATTCGGATGGGTTACATACTGTAGCCTATACAGCAACACCTTCATTTATTGGCACTATCACCATGCAGGCTACTTTAGCTACAGAACCAGTAGAATCAGACTGGTTCAACGTAGTGGGCACTACCAGTAGCTATACTGTGTTTAATGTTAGAACTACCAGCACTGTTGATTTATATAACTTCTCAGGTAATTTTGTTTGGGTACGTGGTCATATACGTATTGCCGACGGTGCTGTCGAAGTAATTCACTATAATCATTAATAACAAAACCATAATAAATACTCTATAGGAGAGTATTATGCGTTTTCACGACCTTATCTCAGATCAAGAAACCCTAAGAACAGGGGATGTATTTGCTATAGAGCTAGACGATGACCTAATAATTGAGTCAGTAATAATAGGATTTATGAAAGACGGAGTAGTTATCCAAGGTGATGACGTAGCTTTATCATTTCTTAAAACTGTACCTATACAAGAATCTATAACAAAATATACAAGTATGGAACTAGCCGCGATGGAAGGCGGCCATAGTATAGAAGACATTCACGAAGCAGAGTATCAAGGACGTAATGTACCGTTAGGTAAGCCTATGGCAGGTGATGTTAAGAAATCTAAAGTCTATGTCAAGGGCCCCAGTGGTCGTGTGGTCAAGGTAAACTTCGGCGACAAAAAAATGAAGATTAAAAAGTCTAATCCCAAACGTCGTAAATCGTTTAGAGCAAGACATAATTGCGATAATCCAGGGCCTAGACATAAGGCTAGATATTGGTCTTGCAGGGCTTGGTAATATGTTATTAAAAGAATTTTTCGGGCGCAGCCTCAATCTAAAAAAAGAATCTGATAAACCTGATAGCAAGGGTACACAGGATGACTTGTTCTGGTACATTTTAGACCACGATCGTTTACATAAAGATTACTTCATGCCTTTGGCTAAAAAGATGAAAAAGAATCAATTAGAAAATACTATAGACAACAATGAGATAGTTAATGAGTTTATGCCAATGGTTAATAAAGGTTGTATGGAATACTATAAGAAAAAGAAGATGGAAGGTCGTCCTGAAAAATTGTTTGATAAAGAGATGCGCGAAGAACTGTGCCAACGTTTATATGATCATTATTACGAAGATGTTATTAAAGGATCGTATAAGTTATGAAATTAATAGATTTTATGGCACCGTCTAAACGCTTGGTATTAGAAGGCGGTAACTTAGCCGCCGACCCAGATAAAGGTTGGATAGGTGATCCAGAAGCAGGTGCTGCTCAACAAATTAACCTACAGGTAACAAATCGTAGTGTAATAGTTCCTATATTAAATGATCTATTAGCCAGCATTA
>Ga0129333_10004943_pt1 | contig 12493 bp, 21 predicted proteins | sample CPB6_08_DNA_FD_94474 | JGI IMG/M metagenome (GOLD analysis project Ga0129333, IMG submission 94474) | Freshwater to marine salinity gradient microbial communities from Chesapeake Bay, USA - CPBay_Sum_0.6_0.8_DNA | ecosystem: Environmental > Aquatic > Marine > Coastal | place: USA: Chesapeake... | reverse complement strand
GATTTTGAAGACAAGCTGGTTCTTGAAAGGGTGAGGAACGGTAGCTACGATCGTGTCTTTCACCTTGCTGCAAATCCACGGGTCTCACAATCAGTTGAAAGTCCAGCAGCAACAACTGATGTGAACTGTACAAGAACCCTATCATTGCTCGAGGCAATTAGAGACTGCAGATCCGAAGTGAGATTTGTTTTCTCTTCAACTTGCGCTCTCTATGGAGACGCCTCCAGCCTTCCGACCAGAGAGGACTCGGACATCAGGCCGAACTCTCCTTATGGCTTGCAAAAGAGATTTGTGGAGGAGTACATTAGGATCGCCGTGAGCCTTCACAATATAGACGCCGTGTGTTTGAGATACTTCAACGTCTACGGTCCGAGGCAGGTCGCAGATTCCGCTTACGCAACCGCTATCACCGCCTGGTGTGGAAGAGTCAAGGAGTCAAAGCCGCTCAGATCAGACGGCGATGGAGAGCAGACAAGGGACCTCGTGTATGTCACTGATGTCGTGAGAGCAAACATCCTCGCCGCAACCCGAGAGGAAAGATTTCAGGGTGAGGTTATCAACATCGGCTCCGGCAAGAGGTACTCGAATAACATGATTCTATCGATGTTCTCTAAGAGGATCCCCGGCGTCGAGGTTGTGCACGCTCCCCCTCGCCCAGGAGATATCAGGCACACGCAGGCAAACATTGATATGGCATGTGAAGTTCTTGGATACGTTCCCCAAGTGCAGTTTGAGGATGGCCTGAATCGCACCTGGGACTGGTGGGGAATCTAATGGCGGCACCAAAGGAAGCGTGGTCATCAAGGTCAGTCAGGGAAGAAAAGCCGTGGGGACACACATGGCACTGGCACACAAACTCATCCATGCACGGAAAGCAGATAACCATTCGAAAGGGTGAAAGAACCAGTCTGAAGTACCACACGGTCAAGAACGAAGTTTTCTTTGTCATGAGTGGGAAGTTACTTGTCACTTACGGCAATTCAAAGACTTTAAAAAATCAAGAAAAGTACCCATTCAATGACTTGATCCTTGTACCTGGAGAAGTCTTTAATGTACAATCAGAATGTCCGTATAGGTTTGAAGCATTAGAAGAGAGCGTCATAATTGAGATCGGCGATAGAAACGACAACGATCCTGTGAGGCTGGAGGATGACTATGGACGCGCCAAGAAGTAAGAACCTACGAGAATTTGTCATCTTCACAGGCCCAATGTGGAGTGGAAAGACGACAAGGCTGACGGCAGCCGTCGAAAGGCACAAGATTAGAAAGTCCACTGTCATCTGTTTCAAGCCAGAAATAGACGGAAGGTACGCAGACTCAGAGATTGTGACACACTCGGGCTCAAGAGTCTCTGCAATATCGGTTTCTTCCGGATCTCAGATACTTGAGCATGTGAAGAGAATCAGGCCAGAAGTGATCGCCGTCGATGAGGCATTCATGATAGACGACTGCGCTGACTCCCTGATCGAAGTTTTCAAGTCAGGCGTCTCAGTCTACGTGTCCTCTATTGAGCTATCTGCAAACCTAAAGTCCTTTGATGAAGTTGAAAGGATGATGCCGTTTGCAACAAGGATTGAGAAGTGCACGGCCGTTTGTGTCAGTTGCGGTGGTGATGCCGCTCTGACTCATCGAAGGGTGCCTTCCCTCGAGGAGATTTCGGTGGGCGGCGCCGATAGTTATGAACCGATGTGCTGGTCCTGTCATCCTCTCGCCGGCACTTGAACTGGATTTGAGAATGGAAAGTCTTCTTGACCCGCATAGTGTCGATCTCGTTATCTATCATGCAGGTTGCACCGACGGTTTCGGGGCAGCCTATTGTGCATGGAAGCTGCTCGGTGATAGAGCTGAATATCATGCGGCAAAGTATGGCGAGTCTCCGCCTGACGTGACCGGAAAGAATGTAGTTGTACTTGACTTCTCATACGACAACAAGTCCACAAAGCGACTGATGAAAGAGGCGAAGAGCTTCCTCATCATCGACCACCACAAGTCAGCGATGGTGGAGCTCCACGACGTGTCCTGCACACGGTTCGATATGAATCATAGTGGAGCAATGTTGGCATGGAAGTTCTTTCATCCGGGAAAGGAGCCGCCTCGGATGATCAAGTTCATCGAGGACCGTGACCTCTGGAAGTGGGAGATCCCTTACTCCAAGGAGTTCGCTGCAGCATTCGACATGGTGCCCTTCGACTTCGAGGAGTTCGACAAGTACCTGGACGATTCAGCGGTTGACAATGCTCAGGAGAGGGGAGCCTACATCCTTGCATACTCCAAGACAGTGATCTCAAAGATTTCTAAGCATGCAACACCCAGGAAGATGGGAGACAAGGACGTCCTTGTCGTGAATTCTTCACATTGGATGTCTGAGATTGGGAATGCCCTGTCACCCAAGTGCGACTTCGCAGTTATCTGGTACTATGACCACGAGACCCGACAGGTGAAGGTGAGCCTCCGCGCTCACCACGAAGACGCAGATGTGAGTGAGGTCGCAAAGAAGTACGGCGGCGGAGGTCACCGAAAGGCTGCAGGATTTGCCCTTCCTCCTGATGTTGGAATTGAAACGATTTTCGATACACCAGATTCATCCTGTTGAAACAGGAAATCCTTGATAAGGTAACCAATATGGAAGATCCGAAGATTCATCTGAGTGTCTCTCAGAAACTCGAGAGACCAACCTGGGACCAGGTGTGGATGGAAACCGCAAGGACACTATCACGGAGGTCTGTTGACCCCCGATTCCAGGTTGGAGCCGTCATTGTGACTGATGACAACACGCAGGTTCTTGCTGTCGGTTACAATGGCGACCACAGGGGTGGGCCCAATGAGGTTGAGTCAGGTGAGCCTGGGCAGAGTGGGTTTATCCACGCTGAGATCAACGCGCTCATCAAATGTGACTTCAACAATCCCAAGAGGAAGAGAATGTATCTCACCCTTTCGCCCTGTCGCCAGTGTGCGAAGGCCATCGTAAACGGTGGAATTTCAGAGGTCATCTACGGGCAAGCTTATCGCGACATTAGTGGTATCGAATTGTTGAAAGACTCTGGAATAGTCGTAAGAAAGTCATAGTTATAAACATGAAAGTGACAAAGAAAGATGTGATTCGCCTCCTGAGGGAGGAGTATGAGGCAAGAATAAAGAGTGCCCTCAATGAGGTCGACATGTTCGATTCAACCGGGCAACTGATCATCACTACTGACCTGAAGGTGAAGCACAAGCCGTCCGGCTATGTTTACACAGTGGCCGACGTCCAGGGAAAGGGTGACGACGCGAAGGTGATCCTCAGGAAACCAGAGGAGCCTCGTCTCAATCCACCCGCAGATGAGAAGGCAAGGGTCCCCTCACCAGATGAAAGGGCCCTGGCATTCGAAAAGGACGATGACGATGAGGATGACAAGGAGACTGAGGACATGAAGGACATGGGCAGAAAAGCCCATCCAAAGGTCAAGCCTCCACCAGATAAGCTCAAGAAGGACCGAGTCTTCATCGTTGACAGATCCGACTTTGAAAGAAATTACGAGGAGGCCTGATGAGGATCAAGGAAAGCCAAATCAGAAAGGCCGTCACAGATGCAACCTCTGAGATCACCGGCAGGAAAGTCCTCAAGGAAGCGTATGTAGTCCAATCAAAGGATTATGACAAGAAGACGGACACGCTTAGCGAAAAGAGCTTTGAGGCACACAAGGAGCTCCTTGATGGGTATGTGAAGTCCCTCAACGAGATATCAGCAAAGCTGGACACGGCTCCGCGTGAGAACGTCACTTCCAACGATTCGACCTTCAGGAGCCTAAAGATCGATGAGACCTACAATCTCAATGCTGCATTCCTTCATGGAATGTTCTTTGAGAATGTCAACGATCCACAGTCTAAGATCACGATGGATTCCATCGTTTACATGAGGCTTGAAAGAGACTTTGGTTCGTTTGAAAATTGGCAGAAGGATTTCATTGCTTGTGGAATGGCTGCAAGGAACGGCTGGGTCGTTACAGTGTACAGTCTCCTCCTCAAGAGGTACATGAATGTTGTGGTTGATCTTCACTCCACAAATGTTCCGTTTGGCGCATATCCAGTAATAGTTCTGGATTGCTGGGAACACACGTACTACAGGGATTTTCTGAAGGACAGGAAGTCCTACATTTTCTCGATCATGAAGAACCTGAATTGGAACAAGATCGAATCAAGAGTTGAAAAGGCCGAAAGGCTTGCAAAGGCGGTATCATGAGGAACAGAAGGCGACTTAACGAGGCCGAAGAGGAAGTCACGATAGACGACTCAATCGACGCACAAGTTTATGCATTCTTCACGCAGGCTGAGTCGACTGCCCTCGGCGCCGCCGAGGCGAGGACCGGCCTCGGACCATTTACAGTGGAGTCATCTCTCAGGAACATGTCACTCAAGTTCCTGTTGAAAGAAGCCGGAGAGGAAGGTGGGACCGAGGGTGAAGAAACTGAGAGTGAGTTTCATGTAGAAGCATTTACCTCTGAAGTTTCCAGGCTCATACAAAATGCCGATACCTTGTTGGACCTGAAGAATACAATCATTGAGATGGCCAAGAAGTACCTCACTGACAAGTATGACGAAGACACAGCATCACAGTTTGTAGAGTCTCTTCAGTCACAGCACAACATTGAACTTGCAGATCCAAACCAGTCAGGCATGAAGAAGGACAACTTTGCAGTTGGGGCAAGATCTGCAGGAGCTTAAAGTGAATCCCATCTTAGATCATAAGAAGGCAATCCATATCAGCGTGTCCACTACGACGCACATGGATTTCAAGGTTCTCTGCATGAGAAATGGGCTTACCATCCAGGAAGTGCTTGAGAGTTGTATCAATGGTTTCCTCGATGAGGAGAAGTTCTTTGAGACAATGCTCGGAAGGATTCGTGAGCAGAAAAGGAACAAGACGATAAAGAGGCTCAGCGCAACCGACGCTGACGCTGTCTACGCCGCCATTGAGGGAAAGAATGATTGATGTCCTGATGAGGCCATTCAAATGGCTTTATTTCTTCATGAAGGTAGACCCTGACCTCCTGGTTACAGTCGTCAAAATGACTGCCCAGAATCATTCGGACATACAGAAGCTTGCAGAGGTAACAAAGTCTGTTGCCGAATCCAGCATACAAACAAACAATCAGGTTCAAACAATAATCAGGTCTGGGACCAGTCCAGCTCCAAGGTCCGTAAAGAACAAGGAAGATGTCTTCCACTGATATTTACTCATAGAGGGAATTCATGAAAAAGTCATCAAAGGTCACTCTCGCAACGAGGGAATCTGTTTTGAGGTCCATCCTGAGAGAGGCCCTTGCTGATGGAGACGAAACCACAGGCCAAAGTGGGCGCGACGACAAGCAGTCGCAAACAACTGTGCCAAAGTCATTGCCGATAACTCCGACCCAACAAATGGCGACTCAGCTTTCTACGCAACGCCCCCCGGTTGAAGATCCCGAATTTGTGCCATCGAACGTCGAGGAGCTCGGTCGATCTCTTTCAACTCTTGCACAGCTTGTGAGAACAGAAAACATTCCCAAGTTCTACAAGGACTTTGTAAGCTTGATCGACAACGTCGGTGTGGCTGATGTTGATGATGAAGAGCCATACGACATTAGATCCGACAGGATGGCATGATGTCAAGGCGGCTCGATATTTCTTCTCTCCTCGGTGAGAGTAGAAGGCCTTGGTCTCCTCGAATCCTAAACGAAATTAGCGAGCTTCCAATAAGTGCTCACAGAAGCCCATGGGATTCGATGACCAGTGATGAAGACGCAAAATCAAGGACGGTCAACTTTGATAGAGCTGAAGATCTTTGCGACTTCATACTAGCCTGTATTGAAGTAAGGTCAATATGTTCCTGTGAATGCAAGATCACCATCACAGGTAACAGCGTCAACATACAGATCGATGATCAGCTTGCTGACACATCGAGATTCATAAATCTTCTTGATGGAATCATAGATGAGTCAAGACATATTCGGTGATTCTGATCACATCTTGATGAGTGATGAGCTCACGTCCATGATGTCAAAAGATCAAAAGAAAAAGCCGTCTGTGGTCGTTGACGATACCAGCAAGTTTGAAATCATTCATCTCACAAAGAAGACCGATGATGTGAACTTCTTGTGTGAAGTTACTTTCAGGTGTTCCTCGAGTCAGGAAACGATTTGGGAATCAAAGAAATTTCATACTGACATCGATGACAAAGATTTTCATGTCGTGACAACATCAATAGACTTTGTATTAGGAACGGCGACCCTTGTCGGCACGAGACCTATAGTTAGTACTGAGGTAAGAGTCAATGGAAAATGACGCATCAGACGATATCGTTTTCAACTTCGATAAGTTTGTAGAGAACTATGACACAAGGAATCCCGCGCCGCCAGTGAACGAATCCGAGCAGGAAAAGACCTATGCGAGGAAGTATGTCGAAAGGTACAGAGAGCTTCCACAAAACAGGACAAGGTATAACAGATGACAAGACTGTTCCTCAGTGACAAAGACAGGTTGAGGCTTGCCTTGCGTGTCCTCGCCGAGGACAGTTCTGAACGTGAAAGGCAGGAGTCAATGGCCGCAAAACTGGAGCTCAGGAAACTGAAGTCCGGAAAGAAGGCAAAGAAGATTGATGAGGAAGAGAAAGAGGAAGAGAAAGCAGGCGAAGATGCCGGTGGGGAAGAAGCTGACAAAGAGGGTGGCGACGCTGAGGCTACCGATACAGCAGGCGGAGAGGAGCCTGCGGCTCCTGCTGCAGGAGAAAAGCCTGCTGACAAAAAGCCAAAGGAGCTTCCTGGAGCAAAGAAGCTCAAGCAGTCTGAACTTCCTCCTGGAGCAAAGCCAAGCTCCGACGACATCATATCAAGGATCAACTTCATCCGTGCAGGGGCATCTATAAAGGATGAGAAGATTGCCAAGAATCTCAAGCAGTACTTCGGGCAGTTTGGTGCTGCACAAAAGAGTGCAATCTTTAACGTACTTGACGGTATTGCCAAGATAACACTTGCAAAGAGCTCTGCAGCCGAGGCTCCGAAGCCAGAAGACATAGTCGGAAGGCAAGCTTCCGGAGCTGAGCCTGATGACAAGTCAAAGACTCCGGTGCCAGGTGATTCAAAGAGAGTTATTCCAAAGGGTGGGCAAGTTCCAATAACTGTGGGTGAGTCCGTAAAAAGAAAAATGAAAGAGGTGGACATCCCCCTCAGGAACGGTAGATCTGTGCCTTTTGGTTCCAAAGCACACGTTGCACAGATTGAGAAGCTTATAACCGACATCGAACTTGTTAGGTCTTATCAGGAGATTGGATCTGAGGGGCGAGCTTCGCTTGGAGCTGCCCTTCGAAGCATGAGAACTGAGCTGAACAGGGCCAGACGAGCAGGTGGATTCGTAGGAAATCCACGAGTCACCCCAACTGACCCGCTGGTGGAAGATGAATGAATCAGATGAGAGGTTCATAAGAGAGGCTATTCGAAGGGAGATCAGGAAAGAACTCTTGAGCGAGAATGTTAGCGCCTCTGCTGCGGATGTCAAGGACGTCTGGGAGGCAATCAAGAGAGTCTTTTCTGTCACGAAGATTGCAATCAAAAGTGTCATAAGCGGTCTGGTTGTAAATGTTCAGCTTATGTTTACGGTTGATCCTGCAAAAGTCGACGAGTATGTCAGAGACTACAAGACTAGACAGCAGGACATTCTCCGTGAGTACAAGACAGAAATGGCTCCTGTCTATGAGCTTCTGTCAGATTATGAGCCGATCCTCTTTATGACAGCGCCTGGTGCATACCTTGCAGCAAAGGTTAGCCTTCAAGGTCCTGAGATGTACAACGATGTACTTGATTACATGAGAGAGGCAGGAGTCGAATTGGACCCGCAAAGACCTCCGGGTGGAGACACCAAGGAAGAAAGTTTTTGGGGTGCTGCACTGGCGTCATTGGGTGTTAAGCCAACCGGCGCCAGCGTTCCAACGGTGAATGATTTTAAGAGTACAGCCAATGAGATCAAGTCAAGGCTTGATTCAATCTTTGGCGTTGTTTCTGGAACTCCTATAAGGGAGTCTAGGCTTCTTCTGGAAGCTAGTGATTTCGATGAAAAGATGAAGGAAATCACAATCTCAATCCTGAAGCAGATCAAGCCTGAGAATCTTGGTTTCGATCCTGGTGCCGCTGAAAAAATTGCAAAGGTGAAGGAAGATGAGGCAAATGACCTCGCCAAGCTTCTCACTGTCCCTCAAAGATTCATTGAGGCAATAGGAAATGCAAAGAGCATCACAGACGCAACGAATGCCGTAAAGATGCTTGAGGGCACCCCGTACGTCATAAAGGGGATTGAGGGACTGAAGCCTGAAGCAATCGATGCAGTTGCAAAGTCAAAGATCAAGGATCTCAAGGATGACAAGCAGAAGATGGACCTCGTGCTGGAGGCGAATCCTGCTGCGAAGGTAAAGGGGCCCATCACAGATGAAATAGTCCTCGGGGCTGCAAAGACAATAATTCTCAAGAAGACACTCGCAAAGGCTCTCCTCGATTCAAAGAAGGAGCTTCCAAAAGTTGTTGAAGAGTTGAGAACCAGGGTCCTGAAGACATACACAGGTGATGTGAAGGTAGATGAACTGAAGAAGTATGACCCTGATAATCCTGTCATAAAGGCTGTTGAGGCTGGCGTCAAGAAAATTGAAACTTCTGGTATACTTGCACCGGCCTCTCCTCAATAATCAGACATGCCAAAGACAAAGACACCAAAGAAGCAGTGGATCCCTGAGATCATGTACGAAGAGGACTCACAGATCCCTTTTATTGAAGTTCCTGAGGGTGAGAGGGATCCTTCCCTACTCTTCATTTTCGTCAACAGGAAGACAGGAGACACAGAGCCTGGGCCTGAGGGTGAAGAGATTCCTGTCTTCGAAATGGACCTACGTCAGTACGTTGATATGAAGATACTCAGTGAAAAGCTCACAGAGGATGAGTTCGACAAGGTGAGGTCTGTCCTTGGACTTGAACCAAGGCGTTCGGCTGCTGAAAAGGGTAAGAAGATTACTGACAGCATCGCAAAGAACCTATCAGGAGAAGGTTGAAAAACTATTCAACTTGAGGTACTATTTCTCTACAGTAGGAGAAAGTTTGTACCTCACAAGCGATGGAACAAAGTCAGCACTTCGAAAGATGGCGCAGTTCAATTCTGACCTGACGAAGCTTTATCAGAATTACGGACTTGATGTGATGTCAAATACCGGACGTCGAAATGCCCTCCTATCGGCAGTCCAGGAAGAGTTCTTTGCGCAGGAATTGCGAACAAAGTATCCAAATGCAAAGTGCGATGGCAAGACAGGATACCCAGACATTCTCATTCCTGAGATCAATGTCGAACTGGAATGCAAGCTTACGTCTCCAACTGAGAGTGGGGCAATCAGCCTTCAGGCAGACCACGAATCTCTAAATCATTCGAAGGACTTTCTGTATGTTATCGCAAATCGGGACTTCACAGCGTTTGCGGTCTTTCTATTTCAGGGACTGACACAGGAAGACTTTAGCGCGAACATTGCTTCCTCACGAGGAAAGGTGAAGATGAAGAAGTCTTCGGCATTTTCGAAGGCTCATGTGCTTCACGGTTCATTCGCTTCAAGGAAGGAAAAATTCCTTGCCGAGATAAGTCACAAGCTTTCGGCTGATCGAATTCCTCCTGGAAGGCTTAGGGACCTCAAAAAGAGACTCGAATATTGGCAAAATGCAGATGACAGCATTTCGGTAAGTTTCGATCCTGTGTGAATACATAATGCATAGGTGAGGAACATGAAAAGAGCAATCATAGAGCACTATTCTTCAATGAGCAATTACAACCTTCTGCAAGAGTCAGCAAGGGCAATCATGCTTGCACAGGAAGTAATGGACGAAGAGATTCCCCTGCCGTACGAAGTGAGTTCAAGTGGCTGGGCAAGTGGAAATGTCTTCGGAAAGAAGTCCAACAGTCGCCCAGGATCTGTTTCAATGGGCTTCCCAGGCGTCGGATTTAGGTGAACATCCTGATACCAGAAGTATAGTTCTGGTATGAAGGACAAAAAACTAAACGTCGGTCAGGTCGTATTCGTTCTACAATCTTCTGAGATGAAGGTTATCCCGGCACAGGTGACCGAGGAGATCAAGAGGAAGAAGATTGATGGTGAGTCTGTGCAGTATTACATCAGGTTCAGTCCTGATAGTAAGGCAAAGACATTCCTGCTTGACTTTTCGAAGGTCATGGTCTTTGATTCGGTGAACGAGGCCATGGACTTCCTCATGTCAAATGCAAGAACTTCAATTGAAGAGATATGCAATGCAGCGTCAGTTGGCGCCTCCATCTTCAGTGATGGCAATGCTATTGAAGAAATTATCGAGAAAAAGTCACAGGTTCCTGTCCAAGAGACCATGAAGGTATTAATGGATAATGGAGTGGTGGCAAATGTACGAATCTAACGATCATGTCCTCCTCGTAGATTTCAACAACGCGGTTCATCGTGCCCGAGCAGGTTTCGGAAAGGGTGAGCACTCGATAACTTACACATTCTTCCTCATGTTCAGGAAGATGGTTGAGACTCACAAGCCTACGAAAGTCTGCATAGTCCTTGAGGGTCGACCAGTCCGACGGCATGAGGAATTTTCTGATTACAAGGCGAATCGCACATCGTCAGGTGATGACTTTTGGCGCCAGCACAGCGACATTAAGTCGATGCTTTCTCACCTACCTGTCACCATTGTGAGGCATGAATCTCATGAATGTGACGATGTCATCGCACACCTTGCGAGGAATGTCTATCACGACAAGTCATGCACGGTTGTGAGCACGGATACTGATTTCATCCAACTTCTCACACCAGGTGATGACCGGATCAAGCTCTACAATCCTACGAAGGAAGAGTACATCCAGGCGCCAGGTTATGATTATGTGATGTGGAAGTCTCTCACAGGAGACGGAAGCGACAACATTCCAGGATTTGCCGGGATTGGTGGGAAGAGGGCGCAGAAGCTTCTTGAAAATCGCGATTCCCTTGATTCCTTCCTTGAAATCGATGGCAATCGATCGAAGTTTGAAAGGAACATTAGCCTCATCGGCTTTGAACAGTTGCTCGGTGATCCGACAGTCGCCGAATTTACTCCGGACTATAGCACCCTTCGCAGTCGGTTCGAAGAATACAAGTTCTTCTCAATCATCGGCGATAAGTCGTGGAATCGTTTCACAAACACATTTGACGCAGTAACATGTTCTTGGAGGTGAATTTTGGAAAATTACTTGACTGAGGATCGCCAGCGTGAAATGAGGTCACAGGGCGTCATCACTGCAAACGAAGTTGCAATTCAGGTTGGCGATCTTTTGATCGCCGAAAATGTTCTGACAAAGGAGCGCAGGGTCCTTCAGTCTGCGCAAGGTGACGGCAGGCGAGTCCTAAAGGGTTGAAATGTCTGACTTCAAGGATTTCAAGTTTGGATCAGACGCAAGGTCAGCGCTCCTGAGAGGAGTTCGAGTACTCTCGGACGCCGTGAAGGTGACCCTTGGACCTCAAGGAATGAATGTTGTCATTGAGCAGCCTGGGTCTCCTCCCCTTGTGACGAAGGACGGCGTTACTGTCGCAAGGTCCATCAATCTTCGAGATAAGTTCGAGAATCTTGGTGCTCAAATAATCAAGGAGGCTGCTTCAAATTCCTGCGATATTGCAGGTGACGGAACAACGACGTCCACTGTTCTTGCGTCTTCAATGTTTGAAGAGGGCATGAAACTTCTGTCTAGCGGCCACCAGTTCTCTGAATTTCGACTTGGCGTCGCAGATGCTGTGGAAATGGTCATGGCAGGAGTCGACAGCCTTGTGACGCAGGTCAGTACATACGATGAGACAGTCGCAGTCGGCACGATATCAGCTAACGGTGAAAAGAGGATCGGTGAACTCCTTGCCCAGGCCTATCAAAAGGTCGGACTCGACGGTGTTGTCACAGTTGAAGACGGAAGGGGTTTCACCACCGAGCTCGATGTCACTGAGGGCACGGAACTTGATCGAGGATACATCAGTCCCTATTTTGTGACAGACTCAGAGAAGATGTCCTGCACAATGGAAAATCCTCTCATTTGGGTCACGAACAGGAAGGTCTCAACTGCTCGGGAGATCATGCCACTCCTCGAAAGGGTTCATGGCCAGGGCAAACCCCTGCTCATCATTGCTGATGATGTTGAGGGCGAGGCCCTTCAGACGCTTGTGATGAACAAGAACAGGGGAATACTTTCCTGTTGCGTCATCAGGCCTCCTGAGTTCGGTGACGCAAGGGCACAGGCAATTCTTGACCTTTGTGCGATAGTGGGTTCTGACCTTGATCTTGAGTCCACACCCGACAGGCTTAGAACCTGCAGCCTGGGTTCAGCAAAGAAGGTTGTTGTGCACAGAAATAGGACGGTCCTCATTGGGCCTTCTGGAGATCCAGCTTCGATAGCTCAAAGGTCTGAAAAGATAAAGGAGGTTGAATCACAGCCGAACATCACAGACAATGAAAGGTCCGTCCTT
>Ga0129333_10004942_pt1 | contig 12493 bp, 19 predicted proteins | sample CPB6_08_DNA_FD_94474 | JGI IMG/M metagenome (GOLD analysis project Ga0129333, IMG submission 94474) | Freshwater to marine salinity gradient microbial communities from Chesapeake Bay, USA - CPBay_Sum_0.6_0.8_DNA | ecosystem: Environmental > Aquatic > Marine > Coastal | place: USA: Chesapeake... | reverse complement strand
GGGGGACACCGCTTGCGGGGCTCTTTCTCGTTGCCCAACCGTGGCACGAACGGGAGTATCGGGATAAGTAGCAGCCTTACCGAAACTCTGTCCCCCGTGGGGTACTCTGACGGCGATTCCCACCAAGCGTGAATCGCCCCCATCACGGACCCGTTGCCTTTTGGCGTTCTGGGGGCACCACTTTTAGTACGCCGTTAGGCGCGGGTTTTCTTGGTGGGAATCATCACAACCAACAGAAGGGACACAACCAATGACACCGAAGGACACGGAGCAGCATTTCTGCTCCACCGAGTGCGAACACACTTGGCACGACCACCACGGAGACGGGCCACTCACCGAGGAATCTGTCTGGCAGGCAATCGCAGATGCGAACGGCCTTGACTACGAGGACATCGCCGACGGCGACATCACGGAGTGGCTCTAATGGGCAAGACATACACGGCAACCGTCACGCTCTTCATTTCCGATTTCGTGGCGGATAACCAGAAAGATGCCGAGGCACAAGTAGACACACTGATTGACCTACTGGCAGAAGTGGAACACGTCCTACGATGGGGCGAGTGTGATTACAGCGTCAGTGAAGAGGACACGCCGAGCAAGTAGGCCACCGCCGCCCCACGGCCTTATCCCCCTACCTAGTGCCGTTTCTAGGTAGGGGGATAAGTGGCGAGACGCGCTAGTCGCGCAATGGAGCCCCGTTGGGCACACACCATCAGCGGGGCTCCGTTGTCCGCCCCAATCGCGGCGAGACGGGAGTGTCGGGATAAGTTGCTGCAGCCACCGAAACTTTGTCCCCTGCCGCCTACGATGAGTCCACCACCAACAGAAAGGGACAAAACGGTGAGTAACACACACACGCCCGACACGCTTGTCGGCAAGAAAGTAAGGCTATGGTCGTCCAAATGGCTGCAAGGCTACGCGGACGGATACTGCACTGGTTACGACAGGGACCGCGGTGTCTACTTCTTCCGTCTGCTCAACGCACGACGCGACGACCCAACATACGAAGTCCGTTCCTACGACGCTGCAATGTTCGTCGTCTGGGCAGACGATGACAACTATGGCGAAGAAATGCCAGACGATGACGGCTGCTACGAAATGGACGATGAGTCCTATCGCAGGATGATGAACGACGATGGTCGCCGCGACTATCTGTTTGACCATCCCGACGACGCTGGCACTTGGATGCTGTAATCCAGTACGCGCTGCCGCTTATCCCCCTACTCAGTGACAGGACTGAGTAGGGGTGACCAAGAATGTATGTATGGGGATAAGTTGCTGTTCGTTGCGAAAAAGCCCCGCAGTGCGACCCGCGCCTGCGGGGCTCCCTCGCTTATCCATAGTCTGGCTCAGTGGTGGTATCGGGATAAGTGGTGACCGGCCGCGCAAACTTTGTCCCCTGCGTGGTACGGTGCGTTCATGGGGGACAGGGTTTACGCCTGCTTCCCGTGGCACTACTTCCAAGAGGCGATACTCGCCAGTAGGGAGACTAACTACCTTGTGCTTCTGCTAATACCTTGCCCGGCAGGCATTAGTGGGACGGGTGATGCGTCTCCTTCACGGAGACGATGAGGAATAGGGAGGACGCTCCATGCTGCGGGAGGTAGGCGCAAGCCCTGTCCCCCCCACTTATCCCCCTACCCAGATGGCGCACGCCCTACCGAAATATTTCGCAGGCCCTTTACCGGCAGCCTCTGGTCAATAACCCCCACGAGACCACGACCCAGTATGGGGATAAGTCGCTGTTCGTTGCAATAAAGCCCCGCTGGCGCAGGTCACACCGCGGGGCTCCTTCGCCCATCCCTTGCCCGGCTCAACGGGAGTATCGGGATAAGTCGCAGCGACCACGCAAACTTTGTCCCCCCCCTGATACTGTGTGGTCATGGGAGCAAGGTTCATGCCTTGTCCCCGTGGCAACTAGCGTCATCAGTCCCTCCACTGATAAGGCTCTGCCCGAGCAAGCCTCTGATAGGCGTACGACTATCAAGCATCCGCCTACCGAGCAACCGTCCTCATGTGCGATAACTTGCCCTGACGCTGGCGGCGTGCTAGCACCAGCCACGGGGGCAGGGCGTGAGCCTTGCGCTCCGTCAGCCCCTAGGTAGGGGGATAAGCCCCCTGGGTTCCACACACCTCACTTATCCCCCTACCTAGGTGGCGCACGGCGCAACCGCCGACCCCACCGCCGACCGCTGCCATGAGCCGGTCAAGCGTCCCCACGACCACCACGACCCAGTAGGGGGATAAGTCTGCCCCCGTCGGGGTCGGAGCCCCGCGGGGGGACCCGCTCAGCGGGGCTCAGTCAAACTTATCCCTCTACCCACCGGAGCGCAGCAGGAGGGAATATCGGGATAAGTCAACGCATCATGATTTTGGAAACTTTGTCCCCATGGTGGTACGATGACCACCGTTCGAGGGAATCGGACACGAGAGAAGGAATAGACATGACAATGGACATCAGCGAGTTCATCGCCAGCATGGAAAAGATGAAGCAGGCCGAGCAGGAGATGGACTCATTCATCGAAGAGAAGGGCCTGTCGCAGCGAGAGGCCCTCTTTCTTTTCTGGATGGCGGCCACCACATCGGAAACCAAGTAGGGGGATAAGTCGCATGGAAACGGAAGACACCATCACCATCTCTGTCAAGACGGCAAGAGAGATTCGCTCTCTTCTCGCACGATGGGAATCAGCGTGGCACGAGATTGCGGATGTCACGGCCCTTGACTACCAAGCGCTTCCCCATGAAGAAGAGGCTCTCTCTCATTGGGGCGAAGGCCACGGCATGCTCACCAGAGAAGAGACCAACCGTCAGATAGACGAGGCAGAGAAAGAGGGGCGAGCACTCATTGAGTTGTCCGCCGTTGTTGCCTACGAACTCGTCACCGCCATCAACAGCCGGATGGCGAGCAAGTAGTTGCCAATTCTGTCGCTTATCCCCCCACCTGGTTGCCGGTGCTAGGTAGGGGGATAAGTCTCTTCAAGTTTGGACATAGCCCCGCTGGGCAACCCAGCGTGGCGGGGCTCTCTCGCGACAACACTAGGTCGGCGCAACGGGGGTATCGGGATAAGTCGCAACGAGCACACGAACTCTGTCCCCCCGCAGGTATGGTGTGTCCAACGCCGACAGAAAGAGGGAAACCACATGGCGAAGAAGAAGAACACTGAGACGGACAAGGCCGAGTTCATCGCCCGAGTTCAGGCTGCGATGCTGGCAGGCATCATCATCGGAGACGGACACACGCTGTTCTCTCCCGAGTTCTACGCTCCGTTCTTCACGGAGGAGGAGTTGGCGAAGGCAGGCCTGCTCCGCACCCACAAGTCGGACGGCACCTACAAGGGTTCCATCCACACGGCTGACGGCGTGGTCGCCGAACTCAAGGCCGTGTACAACCTCTCGTTCCTTGAGTGGGTCGGACACAAGGTCGGTGCCACCGAGTACCCGTGGGCCGAGGGCCGTGGCTTCCGAGCACAGCAGTGGGTTGACATCATCCGCAAGACCATCGCCCCCGTGGAGGCCTGACCACACACGACCTGCCGACTTATCCCCCTACTTAGGCTCACCGCCTAGTAGGGGGATAGGTGGCCCCCCGACTCGAATCGGGCCGGACTAGGGTTGAGGGATAAGTTTCGCGGCGTTGGGAGGGAGCCCCGCGGGGGAAGTGAGCGAAGCGGGGCTCATCCCTGTCAGAAAGAGCTGTCGCTGTTCTGTTGAGGCGAGCTAATCGTCCGCTTCCTGATGAAACTAAGAAATGAAGAAAACAACACGCGCAATAAACAGGTGGAGCAAGTCGTCCACTCGTCGCCAGTGAAAGCAACCGTTCGTGTAACTGACAAGATTGAGCGCCTTTGTGAGCAATGCTCATCGCACCGTGACAGCACTGATAGGCGGGCGGTGTTTAGTCTGTATGTATCCACGAGCGTAATCCTATCTGTTTCAGTAGACGAGGAGGCCCCAGCGTGGTCGGTAACACACTGGGGCCTCAAACTCGCCTCTGGGGGGAGAGATTTATTAGGGGACGGCTAGCTCCCTGGGTTTGCCGTTGATGACCGCTAGCGCCAGCAGTACATCTTTTGTCTGGTTGACTACGCCTCCTGCGTGGTCTGCTGACGGCCGAACCTGAACCTGGGGCCGGTTGCCTCTGGCGTGCTTGACGCCGAACGGGCTGACTTGGCAGACGTGAGGGGCTTGCTGTTGAGGAACTCCACGAAGTCACGCAGACCAGGGTTCATCGAGCCATCAGCGTTCGGCTTGTAGAAGCCGTAGATGTCGTACTTGCCGTCTTCGCGCTTCGTCTGAGAGAAGGCGCACTGGGAGAGGTCGAACCCGTAGCGGGTCTGCCACTTCCAGCGGAACGTGTGCCAGAGCTGGTTGGTCTTCACGCCCTGTTCGAGGAGAACGGTCGTGTTCGGGGTTGCGAGAAGGCGGATGAACTTCTTCTCCGTCTCGTTGAGTGGCCACCGGCGGGCGATGTCGATTGACGTCGACGACGAACGGCGTGAACCAGCGCGCTTTGTCTTTGTGCCAACAGCCTTGACCTTGCCCTCGGCAATCTGCTGAATGAGTTCGAGCTTGGAACGCAGACGCGCAATGCGCTGTTCGCCAGTCGCCGAGTACGGCTGACCCGTGTAGCGAATGTAGTGGCGAACCACGCCGTCCTCCTTGCGGGTAACCATCTCGAAGGCCTCGCCCATTCCGCGGAAACCGATGTCCGCACGACGGCGTGTTGCCGTGTGCGCGAGGAACCACTCGTTGGGTGCCGACATTGCGGTGATGATGAGCATCTCGACCTGAGTCAGTTGCGGGATACGCACGAGCTTCTCGCGCTTCTCCGCAGTCTTCGGCTCTGCCGGAGTTGCCTTGACGGGAACGGTGAGGTTCATTCCGGCAATCATCTGTGCCATCAGTGCCTGTGTTCCCTTGTCTGCTGAGGCGGGAAGAACTGCCTGTGTGAGCAGTGCCTCAACTTGCGTCTTTGACGCCTTCTTCTTGCCAGCCATTGTGCTGTCTCCTTGTGGGGTAGTTGCCTTCCTCTGTGGAAGGTGCCCGTATGGTAGACGAATTGTCTAGGCATTCACAACCTTGACGCAAGATTTTTTTGTAGCCCTTTATTGCGGACCAGCGAACAGGTGTTCTACTATTGCGAAACCCAGTAAATGAAGGGATTCTGGCAACAATGACAGCCAAAAAGAATAATAAACCAACCCATAAAAACAGCCCGATTGTTCGGCGGGAGGTCCGCATTACTGGGCTACCCGTACCAATGGCGACAACCTCCAATGGAGGGGATGACGTGACATTCTCGGTCACGGTAAAGTGGGTCACTCCACCCGTGGAGAGAAAGAAGTAGGTGCGTCCGTGTCGGAAGAGAACAAACTCACATTTGACGAATGGATAAAAATAGGCATTGAGTCAAACTGGTGCGGTCCGCCCGTGTGCTACACCCACGACGGACTGCCGATGAGTGAGGCGGAATACCAAGATTTTCTCTACGACGGGAACGACATCTGTATCCACGTCGTCAGAATGTACGAGAGCCCAGAGCACAAGATGGAGATTGAGCAATCACACTCCCCCTCGGAATGGCGCAACCACTACACCGGCGAGAATGCGGTAGAGCGGTACACCGAGGAAAGCTCGGTAGACCCCTTTTAGGGGCAGCAGGGGCGCTTGGGGGTTCTTGATTTACGCCCTTTGGGTGCGTCTTTTACTGGTATCGCTCGACGCGTGAACGAGACACCCTCTGGATTGTCTTGCTTCTTTTTTCTACCCATAACCTAAATTGTACTATGGGCAACAGGCGTTCTAGAACAGACTGTCCTGAACCGAGGCGCCAACACCTTTGTCATCACAGAACTCGTGCTTATAGACGTGCTGCTCCTCGACAACACGGCTAATTGTTGACCCTTTGGATTTGAGCCAGACGACAGCCAGGCGGTTCACGGTGTTATCGGAAGGCCGGAGTTCCAGTCCGCAGACAAAACACCGATAGAGGGGCGGAAGCTTTGACATCAGTCTCTCCCCCTGTACGTATCGCGCAGGGCGATGTAAAACAATAAAATTAGAACAAGAAAAATGACTTTCATCGTGATTTCCACGGGTTGTAGTGTACACCTCGGGCATCGAATGTGCTAGCTTGACAACTGCCAACGGGAGTCGGTGTGTTCATCCCCCGAGAACCCCCCAAACACGGGCTCCCGTTGGCTCCCATTGTACAATAGGGCTGTGCGTCTGTATCTCGACAAAAACGAAATAGTCCTTGATTTCCCGTACGACGCGTCACAGGTTGATGAGCTGAAACAAATCACCGGCTCAAAGTGGGACAAGATACATAAGGTTTGGAGATTACCCATAACCTCAATCGAGCAGGCACGTGATTTCGCAATCAAGCACAAGTTCGATGTTGATACTGGGGTTTTGACGTTCACTGCTAGCCGACCGCCCACACTGAGCCAGCGTGTGTGGGTCGAAAACGACTATGTGTGGATGCGCTTTCCGTACGAGCGTGTAATCATTCGTGCGGTCAAGCAAATCCCATCGGTGTTGTGGGATTCTCAAAAGAAGTCGTGGCGCGCACCACTTTCGTCGACAGGTGACGTTATTTCTTGGGCGGAAGCATTTGATGTACCCGTAGACAATGACGTATTTGACGTGGCAACTCTTGCCAAGACGAAGATGGACACACTCATAGAGGCCTCACGCTCTACGGACGCAGATGTATCTATCCCGTCGTTGGTCGGCTCACTCCTTCCGTATCAGCGGGCGGGCGTCGCGTATGCGAGTGGCGCGCGGAGGTCATTCATTGCCGACGAGATGGGGCTCGGAAAGACTATCCAGGCGCTCGCGACAGTTGAGTATGGGGATAATTATCCAGCCGTGGTTATCTGTCCGCCAAGCCTCGTGCTGAACTGGGCATCGGAGTATGGAAAATGGCTGCCCACACGACGGGTCGCCACTGTCACCAACAGGAAAGACTTTCCGGACGACGGCTCGTATGACGTCGTGGTTGTCGGATACAGCAACATTTCACACTGGGAAAAGCAATTGGCGGGTAAGCGCTCGTACATCTTCGACGAAAGTCACTACTGTAAAACACCAACAGCCAAGCGCACAAAGTCGGCGGTAAAGATTGCTAAGGGCGCTCAAAAAGACGGGATTATTCTGTGCCTCACGGGGACACCCGTGACAAATCGACCAAACGAATACGCCTCACAGTTGGAGATACTCGGTCGCCTGAAAGAGTTCGGAGGTTTGTGGGGCTTCTATCGTCGGTACTGTAATGCGTTTCAGGACAGGTTCGGTCAATGGAACATCAGCGGGCACTCACACCTCGACGAACTGAACGAAAGGCTACGTGGAGCGTGCTACATCCGTAGAACCAAAGACCAAGTCCTATCCGAGCTCCCACCCGTAGTACATAGTCGCCTTGTAGTCGAAGGGTCTGACTCGGGGATGAAGGAGTACAAGAAAGCGGAAAATGACATCCTGCTCTACATCGCAGAGAGGGCTAGACAGCTTGCGTTAGAGCAGGGCAAGCCATCGTATGGTGCCGCAATCGCGGCGATTATCAAGGCAGAAGCCAACGAGCATCTCGTTCGTCTATCCGTGCTTCGCCGTTTGTCGGCAAGGGCGAAAATGGCAACAGTCGAGGAGTGGATAAATGAGCGCATCGAAAATGGCAAAAAAGTTGTTGTCGCTGCTCACCATCGCGACATCGTTGATGAACTCGCTCGCAAATACGGCAACCTACGCATTCAGGGTGGGATGGCGGTCGAGGAGGTTGAGGAGAATAAACGTCGTTTCCAAACTGAGGGCGTGGAGAGTGCGCCTGTTATGGTTCTTTCTATACAGGCCGCGAAAACGGGACACACCCTAACCGCGGCAGAGGACTGTTTGTTCGTTGAGCTCCCGTGGACACCCGCCGACGTAGACCAGACATACAGTCGACTTCACCGGCTCGGACAGAAGGGGAGCGTGACGGCAACGTACATACTGACGTCGGGAACAATAGATGAGGACATCTACTCCATCATTGAGAGGAAGCGCTCGGTGGTCGATGCTGCTGTCGACGGTTCGAGTCCGATTTACGGCGATTTTTCTGCTCAGCTCGTTCTTGACATTATGAGCAGGGTTATTTAGTCGTCAGCCCCACTGTCATCGACGTCAGAGTCACCCGTGTCGCTTTTTGCGCCGTGTGAGTAAATCTCCTCGGCTATCAGCTTCGTGTACTTCTTGCGCAAACGCCAGATTTTGCGGTTCATTTCGAGCAACTCATTGCTCATTCGGGCCTTGACTATTGCGTCGTTGTCATAGATGCCGTGCGTAGTGAACAGGGCGTCGTGTAGGTCGGCATCTTCCAGCAAGATGTCGGAAATCCAACCAGCCTTCCGGTCGATGGCCATCATCAATTCGCACATACCCTCAACGCCAAATTCTGACCAAACCTTGTTGACAGCCATTGAGCAGAGGTGTGAACGATAAAGGTTGTTTGCTTTTTGTGACTGTGACATAAAGTCAGAGAGCCAAACTGCCAGTTCGTCGCGGGACGGAGCGTCGTCGTCAGCGCCACTGTTCATCGCTTCTATGAAATCGTCGTCGTCGCCGTCTTGACCCATACCGACCGCCCGTTATTGTGTGCTGATAGTGAAATGATACAAGAACGAGCCCCTATTTCGCCGACAATAGATAATCCTGTGACCGAAGCTTCGCCCGTGTCACCCAAGAGTTGTTGTCCATTGACGCTACGGCACGCTCGTTCGGTGTTGCGTCCCTATGGTGGTCGAGATACTCGCCGATGGCGTTCATTAGTGACCACGCATTGTACCCGTAGCCACCTGCGTTGTTTCCGTTCGTGTAGATAGCCCGCACAAGCGAAACTACGCTGTCTCTGTTGCGCTGTTGCCTCTCTGTTGCGTCTTTCTCTATCGGGAACACAACACTGAGCGCGTCGTCGATTTTCTTGCTACCAAGTGGCATTGGAGTGGAGAGCATCGTCTCTGCCATTTGTGTAAAGTTCTTTGCCCACTCATTAGAGATGTTGAGCACCGTATTTGCCTGCTCAATAGCCCTGTCCGCATTGCGGGTGTGGCGAGCGGTGAAAACCCGCTTTGCTGCCCCTACGCCAGCGACAACCGTGTTCTTACAGACCGCACGAATGCTCGTGTTCGCAAATGTAATCGCCGTTTTCCCGTCGTGCCCGTTGTGGACAAGCAGGTAGCGCTGTATTGAGTCGTTTACGCCCATCGGGTCAATAACGAGAGACCCGAGGTCGATTGAGGCGAAAAATTCACGACCGCCATTGAGGACACCACACGTATCGACGACTGCGTCGCCACCCGAGGCACCCACAATGTCAAGCGCGTAGTCAAGACACTCACGATTTTGCTGGACGACGTAGCGTGTGCCGACTGTGGCAAGACCGGTGAAGGTGCCGTCGTCGTTCACCCGTACGGTTGCTCGGCTATCGGGGACGAGCACCCGTGAGCCATCGGCATTGACGATAGGTTCGCCATTGTCGTCACAGGCATAGACGCGGGTGGTCACAACATCAAAGTCAGCCCGTGCTGCTTTCAGCATCGCCTCGGCTGTCTGTAAGCCGGACATAGGCACTCCCAGTCGGTGCCACGGTATCTCCCTGTCCGCGTAGGCCATCCGCGCTACGCCATCTGGGTCGATTTCTAGTTCGTGTGCCATAATCGCTTTCCTCTCGCTCTCTGGTGCTAGATAAATCTATCCGCTATCAGTGGTTTTGTCGTGGCAAGAGTTATCGGGGACTTGTCGGCTTTATGGCGGGCGTGTCCCATACAACCATCATCCGCTTGGCGAACGAATACGCCAGCATTGCTGTCAGCTCCGTGCTTAGCCCGTGATACTCGGTGAAGGCACCACGCATAGCGTCGTCCATAAAGGCAGAGAACGCCATCTCACCCGTAGAGGCGAGGTTGTAGTAGTTCTCGTCACAGATGTCGGTTAGTTCGTCAAGTGTCAGGTCATCCCAGTTATCCATAGGTGGCAGGGTATCAGGGGCGGGGTCGTCGTGCCACACTCCGTCTGGAAATGAGGTTCGTGTGCGCACTGTGCGCTTGCCCCCATCGTCCCCTGACACATCAGCGACCTGCCACGCAAACTGACAACACGGCACTTCGTCGTCGCACGAGTGGTGCGCCCCTCCGAATGACTCCGCGAGAAGTGGAAATGTGTCAAGTAGTTTGACCACGCACCCGTGGCATAAAATCCACTGACGAGAAAGTGTGCCACCCATCAGTACCTCAACCGCATCGGAGAACCCTCCGTAGTAGCCGAATGTGTCAAACGGCAGAACCCACCCATTGTCGGGGAAATAGTTTTGCCACGAACAGGGAAACCGCCCGTGGCACGCCGAGCAGGTAGCGTACTTTGTGTGCGGGTGGTGAATGTTCACCTTATGATTCCACCCGAGGTCATACGCAGGAACACGCTCATAGCGAACCTGCGTCGCCTATCTGCCACTCTTTCTGCTCGCTTGCTGGTCCACTCGTCGTGCGTATCGTCCCTGCGCCTCACCGAAACAGTGAACCCCAGATGCTCCTCTGCCTCGTACATCAGTTCGGTGAGGTCTATCTGTTTCTCCTTGACGGCATCACCCGTGAACACCCGTGGCTCTTGGGGGTAAATGCCAAGCCTCCGACATTCGGTGAAAACCTTCGTCATAAACAGTGAGGCGAGCAACCACATCTCCAACTCCTCCTGATACGACAGAGAGCCTATGTCGTAGCGGGCGAGCCTAAGCGAACGGTGTACGAGCGACTTCTCCACGAAGTAGAGATGAGAGGTTGTCACGCCCTATCCCCACCTGATGCCGAGGTCATCGGGGTTTGGTGGGGTGTCCTTCGGCTTGCGTGCTGACGCAACGGACACGACGGAAATCATTGGCTCCGCTGCGAGCGCCTTGCGGATGAGGGCAAGCGCCTCGTCCTCACTGATGGAACCTCTCAGGTGGCTGGCTCTGATAGTGACAGTGAATGAGTGTGGGCTGTTGATGTTCACTGCTAGACCTCATTCGCCGGGTAGAACACGGCTTGCCACAGTGACGCAACTGCTTTCGCGGCGTTGGCATTGAGGCATTCTATGGTTGTGACAGTGCTGTCGTCGGTGCTGGCACATCTCGTGCCAACCTGAACTGCTGTGCCAACTGCCTGAACGAACACGACACGACCACGACGGGACAGGTCGAGTGCGCTCTGGCGTGGGGTGGGGTGGGTTGTATCCATAGGGGTACACGCTAGCACAGGCACCCCCCAAGTCAAGGGGTCACCCGTAGGGCACCCGTGGCTTGTGGGGCGAGGGGGCAGGGGGTAGGGTGGGCGACTATGAACGAGCAAGCACGAATGGTCTGGGCTAGATGGTCACGCTGGACGAGGGGCAACAACCTTGACCCCTTCTGGACGGCGATGGGGCTGTCGTCTGTCGTGGTCGGACTACTCCTACTGCTGACTGGGTGGTAGGTCAGGGGGTGGCACCCCACCCGTAGGTCACCCGTGGCACTTGCGGGCGTGGGGTGAATGGGGGTAAACAGGCGGGGGCGCCTGTGCTACTGTGCCCCCTATGGCATACCCCTATGGCAGTGAGGACGACGACATCGGCGAGGACGGGCTGGAAGCACACGCTGCTCGGCTCACACGGCGATACGAGTGCTGTGGCAGGCGCCGAACCAGACCTGCTGGGTGGAGGCGGGCTATGCGGTCACTGACCACCTCGTACCACAACAGGAACGAAGGCTCCGGGTTCTGGGGTGGGGTAGCGCTGAGTACCATCGTTGTCGCTGTCTTGGTTGCCCTGCTCAGTTGGTAGTCGGGGGCTGGGGTGTAGGGCACGCCCTCACCAGACCTGTCGTTGATGGGGTGCGCTAGTCACGACCCCTCAGGTCGAGCGACATTTCTGTACCACGCTTGCCCTTCTGACCACGACAAGCACGGCGACTCTCCTCCTTGCGCCTGTCAGGAAGCGTGACGGCACGAAGGCGCACGCCATCCACGAACGCCTGCCTCTCCTCGTCTGTCCACCTCTGTTGGGCAATGTGCTTCCTCATACCTATCAGGGTACACCACCACCTCACCTGCCGGGATTCGTCAGGCACACAGGGGTATGAGGGTTGGGGGTAGAGGGGTGGGGACACATACACACAGGGGGTGGGTCGGCTAGTGCTGTGCTGTGGCTGGGGCACGGGGGTGTGGGTGTGGGTGGCGGTATGGGCACAGGGGTAGAGGGGTAAGAGAGAGGGAGAGAGGTACAGGGGTACAGGGGTGGGGTACACCCGTAGCCACCCGTGGCACTTCTCGGCTTCATCTCGCTGGGGTGCGCTGGGGTTAGGTGACGGGGTCACGGGGTCGGGGTGGGGTTGGGGTCAGGGCACGACAGGTGGTGGGTGCGTGGGAAAGTGGGCAGGTGGGAAAGGGGGGTAGGTGGGTAGGTGGGTGAGGTGGGGTGGAAGTAATAAGAGGGGGGGTAAGCCCGTAGG
>Ga0129333_10004941_pt1 | contig 12493 bp, 9 predicted proteins | sample CPB6_08_DNA_FD_94474 | JGI IMG/M metagenome (GOLD analysis project Ga0129333, IMG submission 94474) | Freshwater to marine salinity gradient microbial communities from Chesapeake Bay, USA - CPBay_Sum_0.6_0.8_DNA | ecosystem: Environmental > Aquatic > Marine > Coastal | place: USA: Chesapeake Bay... | reverse complement strand
TCAAATTAAATGATTAAACTTCGTATCTTGTATAGGATACACCCAGCAAACCTTTCAAATTAAATGATTAAACTTCGTATCTTGTATAGGATACACCCAGCAAACCTTTCAAATTAAATGATTTAAACTTCGTATCTTGTATAGGATACACCCAGCATTTATATAATGACTTGTATTATAATATGTCGGAAATATTACAAATACAAAAAGTATTGAGTAAAAAGTTAAAAAATATTAAAAATTATCTTCTTTTTGTATTTACTAAAAAATTATTATTAGTTACATTTTCATCAAATTGATTCATCCATTCTCCTTTATCAGAATAATAACGTTGATAGTAACAGTTTTTATTAGTAATACGAACTCCTTTTATAATGTTATGACGTTCTTCGGAGACTAAATCATCTTCTTCACCATTTACACATCTTGAGATAGATTGAGGGTTATTCAATATATTTCCAAAATGATAGTGCCACATATCTCTTTCTTTTATAGCTAATTTAGACATATGCTCCGTTGATAATTTACAAGATTCTAAAGAAGGAACATAATTATTTGAAGGTTTAGGATAGACACCAACACTTTCCATACTCTATATTATTTTTATATATTTTTTCTTTATTATAAATTAAGGAAACAATGGGTTCCATTGAAATTAATTCAAAAGAAGCTTTTCAAAAACAAATAGATAAAAACAAAACAATGTGTCTTTATCACTGGAATTATTGCGGACATTGTCAATCATATATGCCAGTGTGGGAAAAAATAACAAGAATATATCCTGGAATTAAAGTTGAATTGACAACTATGAAATTATTACCAACTCAACATCAAGTATCTGCATTTCCAGTTGTTGCAATATATGAAAAAGGTGTTAGAACTAAAGAATTAGTCGGAGCAAGAGATGAAAAGAATCTATTAGAATTTGCTAAAACTAATCTTGGTACAAAGAAGTCGGATAAAAAACCAGTTAGAAAACCAAAAGCTAATCCAGATACTAAAACACCAGTTAAGAAAGAAAAGAAACTTAAGAAATAAAATATATTATTGTAATAATGAGCTGTATAACTTCAACAACCGAAGAACTAATTGCCACTGTAACAAGTAAAGTAGAACCATCAGATGATGAATTGGAATCTTTTAAAAATCTTGTTACAGATTGGTTTAAATTTGATGACCAAATACGTAAATTAGAAGTAGCATTAAAAGAGCGTAAGAATTATCAACGTGCTCTGAATGCAAAAATACAAGATTTTATGATAAAATATGAATATAGTGATTTAAATACACAACATGGTAGAATTAAGTCAAATGTTCGTGAAATTAAAAAGAATATTTCAATGAAAGATATTAAAACACAAATCAAAGATAAATGCGGTGAAGAAATATTTAATGAAATATTCAATACAGAGAGAGAAAAAATAGTTAAAAAAAGTATTAAAAGAGTTATTCCAAAGGTTTCCCTAAACCTTCTCTAAATTTTACTTATATATTTTTAACACAGACCTTCTTTTTTTGCTTTAAGATATTCGTCAATAGTAATATCATATTGATAATTTGTAGAATAGTATGTTTTTTTAATAAATTTCTTATTAATATAATTTTGACAATTACAACAAGGTCGCGAATATTTCAAATGATCATGAAACTTATTTGGTCCTATTCTTACGACATATAATTCGCATTCGGGAAGACATTTCTTCAGTTTCCCTTTAAGTTGTGAAATTACAGCAATTTCAGCATGAATACTATGATCACCACAATAATAATTGTATCCAGATGCAATAACCTGTTTTTTATGAACTAATATCGCACCATGCTTATGATTCATTTCTGATTTCATTGCCACTTTAGCAGCTATTTCAAGATAATATGATTGCTTATCATTCATATTTTTAGGTATATCTGTATCAAAATTTTGAAAGTAATCTGATGTTACAATGTTTGCATTTTTATCAATTAATTCTTCTTTCAACATTTTTTTCAACATTCTAAAATCGTTATAAGACATTTTTGCTCTATCTTCAATTAAACGATGCCTCGCATTCATTGAATCAATCATTATTTGTTTTTATATTATCAAATTGATGTAATATATCAGAACATATATTAGATTCTTAAATCATTTTTTTACTTATTTTGTATAAAATTAAAAAATGATATTATTTAAACAATATATATTATTAATAAATATATGACAGACTATATATATGGTTTAGATATTGATGAAAAGTCCCCAAAAGCAGATAAACCATCAAAAATAAAATTACCATTAAAAGCACATCAATTAGCTTGTCTTCAAAAAGCTTTAACAATGGAACAAAAAGGTTATATAAATTATCTAATGAATGAATATCGTACACTAAATGGTAAAAATGTAAACAAAGTTAAAATAAGTTCTAATATTGGTATTTTAGGTGATATCGTAGGATATGGTAAAACGCTTACTGCCTTATCAATTATTGCAGCATCTCCATTAGACCAAATACATATTAATAATAAAATGAATGTTAGCTACTGTAATTCAATGAACTATAGCTACATTAGTTATGAAACAGAAAACCAAAGTATTCTACAAAATGATATAATAAATAGTACTCTTGTAATTGTACCAAGAGGGCCAGTATATGTACAATGGGAGAAAACAATTAAGGAAAATACCACTCTTAAATACCTTGCAATTGAAAATATCAATTTTATCAAAAAAAATATGCCTAAACATGATGTTTCTGTTAAAGATTTAATAAAATATTTTAATCAATTTGATTTAGTATTGATTAAAAGTACAACATTAGAACAACTTCAGCTTTATTACATCAATATTAAATCATCTGATGATGCTATTAGAATTAATGTAATTAAAAGATGGAAGCGAATTATGATAGACGAAGCTCATGATGTATGTAATAATGTATCACATATGTATTATGAATACTTGTGGTTAATTTCAGGAACACACGAGAGTCTATTGTATTCAATTCGTTCTTATAAAAGTTTATTGTATAATATTAAAGATGCTATTAATTTTGATACTATAGACTTGATATTAGTAAGAGGAAAAAGAGAATTTGTAAGAAATAGTTTCAAAATTCCTCAACCAATTGAAAAATATTATATTTGTAAAATGCAATCGAGAATAAATGTTATTAAAAACTTTGTATGTAATAATATTTTAGATAAAATTAACGCAAATGATATAGAAGGTGCTATAAAAGATCTGGGTGGAAAATCAGATACTCAAACAAATATTGTGGATCTTGTTACAAATGAGTTGATAAGAGATATTTCTAATCATGAAATGGAGAAAAATTATGTTATGGCTCTTAATATTCCAGATGATAGTAAAAATGCAAGAATTAAAACGATTGACTCTTATATAGAAAATAAAAAGGAACGTCTTAAAAATTTAACAGATAGAATAAACGAATGTGATAGCAAGACTTGTTCTATTTGTATGTATGATATCGAACATCCGATTATTCTTGAATGTACTCATTCTTATTGTGCTTCTTGTATAGTACAATGGTTGAATAAAAGTATGCATTGTCCTGAATGCAGACAAGCAATTAATACTGAGAAAATGATTTCAGTAACAAAAGATAAAGAAAAAATTACACAAACATCAAATGAAAAAATGAGTAAAACAGATAGATTTATTGATATTATAAAATGCAATCCCCATGGTAAATATTTGCTATTTAGCCAATATGATAGCAACTTTGCAGATATTTCTATTTCACTTGAAAAAAATAACATTACATGTTCGGAATTAAAAGGAAATACAGCCCATATGATGAATACTTTGAATAAATTTAAATCAGGAGAACTTAAAGTTATCCTACTCAATACCAATTTTGCTGGAAGTGGCATTGATATTAGTTGTGCAACAGATGTTATAATATATCATTCGATGGGACTTGCAAAAAATCAAGCAATCGGAAGAGCTCAGAGAGTAGGAAGAACAGATCAATTAACTATTCACTATCTATGCTATGAACACGAACTTGAAAAATGTAGAAAAAATATATAAAGAATATGATATAAAATATATGTATAAAATGGAACAAGAATCTAATACTACTATAACTGAAACTAAACCCGAAGATACTATTGATACTTCTGAAGCACAAGTGTCTTCTAATTCTCAAGTAAATACAGAAGAAGAAAATAAACAACCTAAAAAGAAAGTTATTATCAGTCTACCTGGTGATAATTTTAGTTCTAAATTTTTAATTTCTTGGTCTAATATTCTTATCACTCTATGGTCTTCAAATAAATATGATATCGCTATTTCAACTGGAACAGGCTCTTTTGTTTCATTTGTAAGAATGCAAACACTTGGTCTTGATGTACTTCGTGGAAAGGATCAAAAACCTTTTAATGGAGAGCCTTATGATGTATGGGTTACTATCGATAGTGATATCATCTTTACTTCAGAACAAGTGATTGAACTTATTGAAAATACTACTGTACATCCAGTAGTAAGTGGTCTATATAGAATGCAAGATCTTCAAAACTTTGCAGTTGTAAAAACTTGGGATAATGAATATTTTGCTAAAAATGGAACCTTTGAGTTTTTGAATCAAGAAAAGCTTGATGCTTGGAAAAAAGAAACGGAGCTAAAATATATGCCCGTGTCTTACACTGGTCTTGGTTTCTTTGCTTGTAGAAAAGAGGTTCTTGATAAAATGGAATACCCATATTTCAATGGTGAACTAAAAGAAATCAATGGAGAGAATGGTGTTATTATCAGAGATATTTCATCAGAGGATGTAAATTTCTGCAATAATATCACTAAAGCTGGTTTTGAAGTAGTTATTAATACAGAACTTAGAGTAGGACATATGAAAAAACTAATTATCTAATAATATAGCGAGTCTATAATTATTTTTTATTAACATAAAATAAAACAATTATGTTAAATATACTTTTGTATTTAGTATTTGGTCTAATAGCACTGTGTATACTCGTATTTGTTGTTTATTATGTTATTCAAAGCCCTTCGATATCTGATATGCTGATAAAAATATTGGTATTTTTAACCGGTCTATCATTAGTTATTGTTTTGATATTAAAACAAAAAGATATTTTAAAAGATGATACACTAAGTATTTATGATATTACATATATTATCATTGGAACACTTTTTGGTATATTATTAATATCAAATATAGTTTATTATCTTGCATATAAAAAAATAAATGAAACATTAATGTTTACTTTAATTTATACAATCATAACAGCAATAATTTATTTGCCTATTTATTTTATTATAAAACAAGACCAAAAGAAAAACTTCATTATGTGGTCAACAATACCTATTATTTTATTATTTGGATTATCTTATAAGTTAAATATGAACTTATTACATGTAATATTTGGATTTTCTTTAATTGTATATTCTACTGTATTACTTGTAATCGTTGCAGAAAATGTTGATAAATCGGTTGATTACGTTAATCGCTTTCTAACTTTATAAAAATATTTATATACAAATAATAGATTAATAACCATAAGTATGGTTAATAGAATAGTAATAAACTTTTTGTTGCTTATTATATTAATTGTAGCAATCATTATATATTATTTTCAAATCACATTTACTCAGAAAGAATCTTTTGCAAACACTTCATATATTGATGAACAAAATTTACCAAATGTAAAATTTAGAGACTGTTCTATTTATTTTGTAGAGGATACCAATAAATGCGACAAATATAATGAATATTATAATATGAGCGAACTTGAATTAAGACAATATATAATAAAAAATCCACAACATAATGAAAAAAGCAAATTAGAAGAAATATTAAGAGAGAAAGAAAATAGAGATACAATTTGTAAATTAAATTACAATGGATGGAAAGAAATAGAATCTTATACCGATGAATATCAAACTTATAATTATCCTTTAAAAAATGCAACTAATACCAGTAACAATGTAAATTTTAAGCTTATGAACAATTGTTTTTTGAATGAAGGAAATGAGAATCTACTAAGTTTTAGTGATGATAATACGTCTGTAATAAAAGGTCATAATGTATTTAAAAATGATAGCATAATATTTAATGATTTAACAAAAGAAAATTTATTAAAATCTGTTTGTGATAGTTTTCCTCCTCTAACAGAAAATCTTTTCATTAATGATAAATATTTTTTTGAAATTAAATGCAAATATGATAAAAAGAGTATTCAAATACAAGATATTCAATTTAAAAAAGCAAAGGATAATAAAATCATTGATATAACGGAAGATGAAAAAAACAAAATTATACGCCCATATTTTAATAAACATTTTCCTGTTACATATTCTCAAAATAATGGTATTCTAAAAGATCCAATTGAAACAAATATTGGTTCCTATACATTTCATTATAATATGTGTAATAATTTAATTTCAACTGATTATTTAAATGTTGAGAATTTTAGCCTTAAAGATTTTGGTATTATAAGTATACCATCTAATATTGCTGATACGCTTGGTTTATTTACAAAATTAAATTCAAAAAATGTAAAATCGTATGATGAAATAATAAGAGTTGTTGATGAAAATATAAATCATGATAGTAGCAAAGTTACTCAATTTAAAAATGAAATTACTAAATTAAAAGACGATATTTCAACATTATTATCACAAAGAACACAAATAGATAATACTGAAATTACAAAAAATACAGACGATAATACAAATATTCAAAACATATTAGACCTAAGATATAATACTGATTCAAATATTCAAAAATACAATAATGCAATTGTCGAAATACATAACAATAAAATACAACCAGATTTTGATATTGATGCTGCCAATCAAAATAACAAAAAAATTGCAGATGAATTACAGAGATCTATAAATAGTGAATACCAAGGGACATTAGAAAATATTCAAGAATTAAACAAATCATATCTTACAGAAATACAAAACTCTTTTAGCACCAAGTTGTATACAAAAATATCAATGTATGATAAATACCCAGATATTAAAAATACAGAAGAGTTATCAAACTTTTTAAATTGCAATCAACCAAGTAGTGTAAAATTAAATGGTTTATTTAAAAATACAGATACTCTTACATATGATAAAAATGATAAGAGCTATTTGCTTGAAATTGTTGGTAATATAAATCTTAACGAAGGAAATTACAAGTTTTTCTTTAATAGAATCAATGAAAATGAAGTATTAGATGCTTTTATTTCACATACTAATAATTCTGGTACAAGAGCATATCAAAAGGTTTCTTATATATATGATAACAAATCTAATTTAACAAAATATAGTTTGAATGCTTCAAATAATAATAATAAATTTTCTTTTCAAAGTAAACTAAAACCATTTAAACTTTCTGTTCAATTTGAAAATGCTATTCACAGCTATGATAATTATTTTAAAAATAAGTTTGAGCTTCTTGGTTCAGATGACAATCAAAATTGGAATAAAATAATTACACATCAAAGTATTCCATATACTATAATAAACACTTCATTTAATGATGATATAACAGATAATCTCCAAGCCTGGTATAAATTTGAAAATAACTTTTTAGATTCATCTGGAAATAATAATCATGTCTATTATAACAATGGTGATTATGCTTCTATACACGAAGAAAATAGAAGGGGTGAATACTTATTAGCTCTGAGAAATGCATTTTTAGATAGTGATACTAAAAAACTAAACTTTAATGCAACGTTTTCAGTGTGTTTTTGGATATATAGAATAAGTATGAATGACCAATTTACAGTAATAGCAATGGGTAATGTAAATGACCTTAGAAAAGCTTTACATATAGGATTCAGAAGTAGCAACCAAATTATGTTTGCATTTTATGCAGATGATTTAGATACAAGAGCAACTTATAGCGAAGATAAAGAAAAGTGGGTTCATCTTGCATTTACATTTAATTCATCAAATCTTGAAAGAAAAATATATAGAAATGGTGTTGAAGTAGCATCGGGTTATGCAGGTGGTATTCCACAGTTTAATGCAGGAACATTTAGAATTGGTGCTCAATACTATGGTCGTTATATCAGTGCTAATATACAAGACATTAGAATATATTCCAAAGTATTAAATCCAACAGAAATACAAAAAATATTTAATAGTAAAGGTAAAAATACATTAACACTTAAATATGAAAAAGAAATATATCAATATGAAGATTTCAAAGCTTATTCAGGTACCGAAGAAAGTTTAGAAGTGTGGTATAAATTTGATGGAGATTTCAAAAATCATGCAAACTCAAATTATAATTTAATAAGATATGATGAAAATAACCTCGCATTTGTTGATGATAATAAAAAAGGGGAAAAATCATTACAATTTAATGGCGGTTATTTGTCTATTCAAGATTTAGATATATCAAGTTTTACAAATGGTATTACCATAGCTACATGGTTTAAATTAAATGAACCTCCTGAAAATAGTCATTATACAAGATTTATAGATTTTGGCTATGGTCCAGGAAATAACAATATAGTAATATCAAGATACTCTACTACTCATAAGATTGTAATTCATGTATTCAAAGGTAATGAAAATCATCATGCTGTTACTAAAAAAGAATGTTTATTTAATGCTTGGACACATATAGCTATTACATTTTCAAATGATAACACAAAAACAACATCAACATGGAAATTATATATTAATGGTGTATTACAAGAATTAGATATTCTATCTAATAATGGAACTATATGGCCTTTATCATTATTACCATCCGCGAGATGTTATATTGGATATTCACATTGGGGTTCATGGGATCCAGTATTCAAAGGAAATATGGATGACTTTAGAATTTATAGTAAAGTTTTGAGTGAAATTGATATTAATACATTGATTGGTAAAATTAAAAAATATCCACCGTTTCCTCTTGCATCAAGAAGTGCTGAAGATAATACGCGCGAAAGTAATGGATATCAAATAGATTGGAGTAGTGATTATGGATGGTGGAGACCACCTCATTTTTTTGGTGGAGTAAATAAAAGTAGAGAAACAGGAGGAGGTCATCCAAGAGCACATTTCAACAATGGAAAGACTTCATATAATACTAATACAGGTATTCTACATTCTGTAACAAATTTGCCATTTATAAATCCAGATTATCAAGGAGAATGGGTACTTCTAAAATTACCAAAACAAATATATTTATATAATATCAAAATATATCAACGAATAGGTTTTGAAAAACGAGCTCCAATTGATTATAAAATATATGCAAGAAATAATAATAAAGGTGATTGGAAAGAACTATTACACGAACAATATGCAATTTACAAATTTTATGAACATACTTCAGAATTGATATTATCAGAAGAATCGTATGATACTTATGCTTTATGTGTCAAAAAAATAGATAAATGGGATGGTAATTCATATATATTAAATTTTGACGAATTAGAATTTTATGGAAGTGAAGAACCTTTCCAAAAAATAGAACCACTGTCTTATAAATATTTTAAAGTAAATTCTGATTGGTTTGATCAAGTAACTACAAAAGAAAACAAGTCTAATTTAAATATAGAGTTATTAACATCCACTTTAAGTGGATATACCACCAACAAACCAATATATATTCCTCCAAAAAATAATGGATATTATGGAATATATATCAGATGTTTAAGAAAAATAGAAAATATATCAAATCCATTACCAGTTCTCAAATATGTAAGAAGTGATGTAGGTGATACTTTATCAATTAATCAATCTTGGTTAGAAAATTCATATTCAAATGTGAATAATGAATTGTTACTAAATAATTCTTCAAGTGAAATTCTAAATAATGTGATTGTACTCAATACATTACCAGAAACAATTTTTAAAGATAATCAAAATAAATCAGAATGTTCTAATTATACACCAGATCCTGGTATACCTTCAGAATTTTATATAAACTGTCCTAAAATGCCTTCTATAACATCATTAAAAAATAATAAACCAACTATAACATATACTAATGTTCAAAAACCTAAATTGATAAATGTTCAAAACCCCACTTTTCCAAATACTATTAATATTAAAAAGGCAATAGAATCATTAAATGAATTTAGGAATATAGAATTAAATGATTTTGATTGTATTATCAAAAAAGATAAAAAATCACTTGTAGGTAGCAATAGTTTAACTGTAACAGATAATACTGCATCATCAGAAAGAGAAGGACAAATACGTGAAAAAAACACTACAATTTCAACAAATGAAAACGAAATAAAAGTTTTAAAGGAAAATATAATAAAATATAATGAATTCAAAACAAATTTACAAAAATTTAAAAATAAAGATGAATCAATAGATGTTATAAATAAACTAATTAAAAGTAAGATAACTTTAGACTATGATAAATATATAAAGACATTATCAAGAATACCTAAAATTGATAAAATTACATACTATGAATATTATATATATCTTTTAATTGATAATACACTTAATGTATCAAATACATAAATACATAAAGCTTTTCTTTTTTCTTAATATAATATGGAAAATTATATTGAATATAATTCTATTAATACTATTCCTATAAAGTATCCAATAGATAAAGTATTAAGATTACCATTTTATCCACGATATAAAATTATTGACTCAGAAAAACTATTAAAATGTTTTCAAAAAACAAATACGTATATTAAAATATATGACAACATATTTAGATATATAAGAGTTGATTTAAAACATTTTTTTAAAACTGTTAATATAGAGGCATTATTTTATTACATTTTAGTTGAAAAAACATTTGACTATGACCTCGAAATCAATAACAATTTTTTAAATAAACTTTTTGCAAATAATAATTATATTCTTATTACAACACCAGTCTTAAGATATGGTAATATTTATTATAATATCACTAATAATAATGATTTACATTTTTTGTATCATACCAATGAGATGATTGTAAATGATGCGCAATTTATTTATTATTTAATTGAATATAATTGTTATTCAGTCGCAGATAATCTAAATATATTAATTTCATTATTTCACAAAAATTACATATCAAAGCATATTTTTATGTATTTTACTTCATATATTAATAACACAAAGCACGAGCAATTTACCAAACCCGTATGGTTGCAATTATTGAATTCCAATAAAATAAAGGATGCTGCTTGTGATTTTTATATAATTTATTTAATCCAAAACATGGAGTATATTGATAATGATATTTTCAAAATGTATGATAAAATATTTCAAAATACTTATAATATACCATTATATATCCGAGATGATTTGTTTTTCATAACATATTGCTCATGTATTTATCCCAAAATTAATAAACACGCGCTATATAATGTATATGGTAATAGTATGAATGATATTTATATGACTATATGGGGAAGAAAAATAAAAGATGTAAAAAGAAATTGTATACCAGATTTTTACGGATATTTTGCTGCAATGTGTCATCACGATGATCTATATAATCACTGGGTGCTAAAACATAAAATTGTTTTGAGATTATGTAAGGATTACTTTAATGGAGATTCTACATTGTTAATATTTCATATATTTGAAAGTTTATTCAGATTATATTTGTATGGTTTTGAAGATATTAATATTGATAAAACGAGAGTACAAAATATTTGGTGTATGATTATTAAAATATATGATACATCATGTGTTTTCAATATATTTTACAATAAAACATCAATAGCTCCTTATAAGTTTTTATCTGATTCTTATACTCATAGTACTCTTGATTTTAGTAAAAAACAATTGATATTAATTGAAAAAGATAACGAATATGTTTATAAGTATTGTAATTATTATAACTATTTTAGACAAAGCAATAATCAATTAATAAACATTTTTTACGAAAAGGTTTTTAATATTAAAATAATATATAGTTTATTATCTATAAAAAAATCGAAATACTGTCATGATAGCGATATTATATTTGAAATATTTGTTGATTATATAAAGAATAATTTACATTACTTATTTTAGATTTTTGTTGTATTTTGTTTGTTACTATATTTATTATTAAAAAGAGCTTCATCTCTCTTCTTTATATATTCATTTATTTCATTATCATCGAGTTTTTCATTTCTAATGCTGTCATCTATATCATCTATGTTATCAATTAATTCTTCTTCATTATCATCTTCTTCATCTAATTTATTTATATCATGTAAGTCACTTTCTTCTTCATCAATTTGGTGTTCTTCCATTTTGTCTTCTTCTTCAACTTGTTCTTTGTCTTTTATTTGGTCTTCTTCTTCATGTTGTTCTTCATGTTGTTCTTCAACTTGTTCTTCATGTTGTTCTTCATGTTGTTCTTCATGTTGTTCTTCATGTTGTTCTTCAACTTGTTCTTCAACTTGTTCTTCAACTTGTTCTTCAACTTGTTCTTCAACTTGTTCTTCAACTTGTTCTTCAACTTGTTCTTCATGTTGTTCTTCAACTTGTTCTTCAACTTGTTCTTCATGTTGTTCTTCAACTTGTTCTTCATGTTGTTCTTCATGTTGTTCTTCATGTTGTTCTTCAACTTGT
>Ga0129333_10004939_pt1 | contig 12496 bp, 10 predicted proteins | sample CPB6_08_DNA_FD_94474 | JGI IMG/M metagenome (GOLD analysis project Ga0129333, IMG submission 94474) | Freshwater to marine salinity gradient microbial communities from Chesapeake Bay, USA - CPBay_Sum_0.6_0.8_DNA | ecosystem: Environmental > Aquatic > Marine > Coastal | place: USA: Chesapeake... | reverse complement strand
TCCGGGTGGCGGGTGACAACGCCAAGCTCGGACAGCCCGAGATCCTCCTCGGGATCATCCCCGGAGCCGGGGGCACGCAGCGTCTGCCGCGGCTCGTCGGATTGTCGCGGGCAAAGGACCTCATCCTCAGCGGCCGCTTCGTCGGTGCCGATGAGGCGCTCGCCATGGGATTGGTCGACCGTGTTGTCGCACCCGAGTCCGTGTACGACGAGGCGGTCGCCTGGGCTCGACAACTTGCGCGTGGACCGCGACTGGCGATGCAGGCAGCCAAGTCGGCCATTGCGCGGGGGATGGAGACCGACCTCGACGACGGCCTCGAGATCGAGCGCGTTCACTTCGCGAGCCTGTTCGGCACACGCGACCGCGAGATCGGGATGCGTTCCTTCATCGACAACGGTCCGGGCAAGGCGGAGTTCACGGGCTCATGAGCATCGACGAGGCGCGCATGCGCGAGGCCTGGGCGGACCCCAAGGTCGCCAACATCGTCTACCACGACTGGGAGGCGTCGACATACGACGAGAAGTGGAGCATCTCCTACGACGACCGCTGCATCTCCTACGCACGGGACCGCTACGTGCACGCAGCCGGAGACGACGGCTGGCCGGCTGAGCGCATGCTCGAGATCGGTGCGGGCACCGGTTTCTTCACGCTCAATCTCATGCAGGCGGGACTCGCGCGCAGCGCGGTCGTCACCGACATCAGTCAGGGCATGGTCGACGTCGCTGTGCGCAATGGCCGGGCCCTCGGCCTCGACGTCTCGGGCCAGGCGGCTGATGCCGAGGCGCTGCCTTTCGCGGACGGCGAATTCGACCTTGTCATCGGTCATGCGGTGCTCCATCACATCCCCGACCTCGACCTGGCCTTCCGCGAGATCCTGCGTGTGCTCCGCCCGGGTGGGAGATTCGTCTTTTGCGGTGAGCCCACGGCCAAGGGCGACCTCGTGGCTCGACGCCTTTCTGCGCTCACCTGGTGGGCGACCGGGCGGGCAACGCGGCTTCCCTTCCTGCGCGACCGCTTTGGGCGCACGCCCGAGGAGTTGGCGCAATCCTCCGAGGAGGCCAGACTGGAAGCGGTCGTGGACCTGCACACCTTTGACCCCGATGTCCTGGCCCGCACGACCATGCGCGCCGGAGCGATCGATGTCCGTACCGTGACCGAAGAGCTCACTGCATCATGGTTCGGCTGGCCCGTGCGCACCCTTGAGGCTGCGGTGAAGCCGGGGTCGCTGGGATGGAATTGGGCCATGTTCGCCTACCGCACGTGGATGGCTCTGGATGCCCTCGATCGCTCCGCACTGTCGCGGATCGTCCCCGACGAATTCTTCTACAACGTGAGCGTCACGGGAGTGCGGCCCTGAGCCGCGATCGTGATCCGCGCCAGGCACGGTTCCTCACCGTCGCCTCGCTGCGCTGGGTCGTGCGCAATCGGGCGTGGTCGTGGTGGTACCTCGTGCGCTACTGGCGCTTCCTCGTCTTTCGCCTGCGCCACCCCCACATCGTCACGGAGGGGTTCGTCTTCCTTGGCCGTCGCGTCCACGTCTACGCACGTCGCGGCTATGGGCGCCTGATCCTCGGCCGCTGGGTGCACATCGGCGACGAGAACCGGCTGAGGTGTCACGAGGGCACGATGCGTGTCGGCGACAAGTGTGTCTTCGGTCGGGACAACACTGTCAACTGCTTCCTCGACGTGGAGTTCGGCGAGGGAACCATCGTTGCGGACTGGGTCTACATCTGCGACTTCGATCACGTGACCGATGATGTTCATGTCCCCATCAAGGATCAAGGGATCGTGAAGTCCCCGGTGCGGATCGGGCCGGACGTGTGGATAGGAGCCAAGGCGTCCGTCCTGCGCGGCGCGTCGATCGGTCGCGGGTGCGTCATCGCTGCCCACGCCGTCGTGCGCGGGCGCATCCCTGACTACGCCATCGCGGGAGGCGCTCCCGCCAAGGTGCTCAAGGATCGGCGCGAGGTGTACGACGCCCAGGTGGCCAGGCGCGAGGCGCTGGCAGACATCGCGCGCAAGACGGCGGTGGCGTCGGATATCAACGCCAACGCGGCTCCGTCAGGGACGCAGGAGGTTGGTTGATCTGTCTGGGAGCCGCGGTGATGGCGCTGACGTGACCCGGGGTGCGCGTGCGGCCTCAGTGTAGGCGGCATCGGTGTCCTCGGCGATACGCGACCAGCCGTAGAAGTCGCGTAGTCGCGTTCGCGCAGCGCGCGCCATCCGTGCTGACCCGGCCCGGTCCTCAAGGGCGGACGTCACCGCAGCCGCCAGGTCTGCGGAGTCCCCGGGTGCGAACGTCCGCCCCGTGACGCCGTCCTCGACGAACTCCGCCAGTCCGCCGGTGCGGGAGACGACGAGTGGCGTACTCAGGGCCGCGCCCTCGATGGCGACCATGCCGAAGGGCTCGTAGATGCTCGGCACGACGAGCACATCGGCTGCGGCGATCAACGCGTGGAGGTCGCCCTCGGGAAGCCAGCCCGCGAATTCCACTGACGCGCCCAGGCGCCGCTCGCGCACCTGGTCGACAAGTCGGGATTCGTGCCCTCCGCGACCGGCGAAGACGGCGCGAAGCCCGGGATTGCGGCGTCGTAGCCGGGGGAGCGCGTCGATGAGGGTGTGCGCACCCTTCTCCCACTCGAGCCTGCCGACGAATACGACGAGCGGTCCGTGCGGGGCATACTCGTCGCGAAGCCTGGACGTGCGCGGAGCCGATGCACGCCACCTCTGCAACTCGATGCCGTTGGTGATCACGCTGATGCGCTCCGGGGGAATCTCGAACAGCGCTGCGGTCTCTGCCCGCATGTGCTGGGAGCACACGATGATGCGCTGAGCCTCATGAGCGAGCCAGTGCTCGACCGAGTGGATCGCATCGGAGAGGGGGTTCGGGAGCCATCCTTGGTGGCGACCGGCCTCGGTCGCATGAATCGTCGCGACGAGCGCGCGCGCGGACAGTGCATCCCTCAGACCGATTGCCGCGTGGGCGGTGACCCAGTCATGGGCATGCACGACATCGGCCGCGCCGATAAGGCCGGCACAGCGCAGCATCCCTGTTTGCATGCCCAGGACCCAAGCGAGGAGCGTGTCCTCGCTGAACGGAACGCGCGGCGGGTCGTGGGGGGCACGGATCACGCGTACGCCGTGAACCGTGCCCTGCGTGAGGTGGTCGTCCTGCGACTGGGTGAGGACGATGACGTCGTCACCGCGATCGGCCTGAGCGCGCGTCAGCGCATCGACATGTCGCCCGAGTCCGCCGTAGATCAGCGGGGGGTACTCCCACGCCACGTGCACCACGCGCATCGGGCGAGCATAGGCCCGCTACGCGCCCATGAAGGCACGCGCATCGAGTGAGCCGAAGGGGTGATCGCCCTCGGCGTCCGAGATGGACAGTCGCTCGGCGTCGTCTTTGCGCCCCTCGCGAAGCGCATGGACGAGTCCCGTGACAGCCCGAGCGTGCCCCTCGAAGCGGTCTCGGGCGTACCCCGCGGCGGTGTCGTGGCTGACCATGAAGGCCCAGTCGCTGGACAGCGCCAGCAGCAGTTCGCGCACCAGTTGGTCGTGCACGCGCGATCGAACACGTCGTGGGTGAGTGGTGTCGAGGGTCACCAGGGCTTCTTTGGTCAGTGAGCCCTGGCGATCAGCGATGTCCTGCGGTCCGGTCCAGATGTGCCAGTCCTTGCCCAGTCCCCACGAACTCACTCCGGGGTGCACGCGGCCAACGGGAGAGTCGACGAGTTGCCCGAGCGTGACGACCTGGACGCCGGCCTGCGGCAGGAGTTCGAGTACGCGCTCGAGCCAGAGCGGGCCCTCGTGCCACCAGTGGCCGAAGAGTTCGGTATCGAATGCGGTGACGACGTGGGCCCCATCGCTCTGATCCGCCTTGAGCGCCAGGAGTCGATCGCGTACGACGTCGACGAAGTCATGGGCATCGCGCTCCACGCGTGCGCGAGCAGCGTCGGGGTCGTACGGCGCCTTGTCCTGCGGCACGACGTTCTGACCCGTGACGCGGGCGGCGCGGAACCCCCACTCGTGATCGAAGGTGTGGAAGTCGCGGTACCAGCGATTGCCGGGGTATCCCCGTCGCGGGGACCACACTCGGTAGGTGACCTCGAGGTCCCGGCCGAGTACCCGCACATCGCTGTCGCCGAGGAGCCACGCGGAGCTCGTCGTCGCACCGGCGCCCAGCAGGCTCGGGCCATCGAGGACCACATGCGAGACTCCGGCACCCGACAGCATCGCCTCCATGCCGGGCTCCCACGCGCACTCAGGGGTCCACACCCCGGTCGGTCGCGCGCCGATACGACGCACCGAGTCGATGAGCCCCTCGCTCAAGGTCGCGCGCGCTAGCCGCTCGGGAATGAGAGGTGTGAAGGTGTGCGTGAGCGGACCGCCGAGCAACTCGACCACGCCGGCATCGACAAGGGGGCGCAACGCCGCTGAGCCGCCGGCGCACCAGTTCTCCTCGAAGTCAGCGAGGGCGAGCGAGGCCGCGGCGTACTCTCGGTGTCCCGCGCGCTGACGCTCCGTCTCGCGGGCCCCGGCCATGCCAGCGGCACGCGTCTGCCAGTAGCCGAGCCAGGTGTGCTGCGCGGAGATCATGCAGGGGGCATCCCATTGCGCGGCGACGATCGGCGTGACGCCAAGGGTGATGTCGCTGCGGTGGCCGGCTTCGGCGCGACGGCGGAGCATGGCGAAGAGCGGCTGGTAGGACGTCGCCCAGGCCTGGTGCAGCCATTCCTCGCCGACCGGCCAGGCGCCGTGGTGCGCAACCCAGGGCAGATGGGTGTGCAGCACGATGGCGAAGCGCCCGATGTGCGACGGCATCAGGCAGCCGTCGCGATCGCGAGGAGATCCTGGGCATTGGCTATTCGATGCGAGTCCGGCGCCATCGCGGCCTGATCGACATCGAAGTCCTCTGCCGTCACGGTCGCGACGAACGAGCGCACGTCATCGGGCCAGGTGCCGGCGGTCGCCGCCTCGACCTGGGCGGCAACCAGCGAGCCGCGCGATGCCTCCCAACCGGCAATCCGCGATCCATGGTGGATGCCGCGCATGTCGACGTCATCGAAGCCCGCGGCGACGAGCAGATCATGCAGTTGCTCCCCGTCGAACTCCTCCACGTGGAAGGGGTTGACCGGCTTCTCCCGCCGGCCCAGACCCGGGGAAAATGTGATTCGCTGCGGCGTTGTGACGATGAGTTCGCCTCCGGGGCGCAGTGCTCGACGGCAGTCGCCCAGGAATCCGGCGAGGTCCCACAGGTGCTCCACCACCTGGCAGCACGCGATGGCATCGACGCTCTGCGTGCGCAGCGGCATCGACGCGAGATTGGCCCGGACGACCGCGAGGTGTGGATACCTCGTCCGGATGTGACGGCAGACGTCGCCGTCGTACTCCAACGCCAGGGCCGGGCCGAGCATGGCGGCGCCGTAGCCCTCGCCTGCTCCCGCGTCCACCACCAGGCGCAATCCACGCACACGGCCGGCGATCCAGCGGTACGCCGCCTCGTGGCGGGCGAACCAGTACTCCTCGAGCGCCAGGCCGGGCACGGTCCGCTCGCCGGTGACCGGCAGAGCGCTGCCCGCATTCTCCACCGCCCCAGGGTGCCTTATGCGATCCCTGGGTTGACCGGCTACCCGGGCTGGTCCGGCCGACGGGCGAGGAGGAATACTGGCGAGTAACATGGCGGGGACCTGCAGATCAGGTTCGTCGAGATGTCGAGATGAGGAGTGATCGTGAAGATCGCCGTCTGCGTGAAGCAAGTGCCCGACACATGGGCCGAGAAGAAGCTCCAGGCCGCGGATTCGACCTTGGACCGTGAGTCGGCCGAGGGCGTGCTCAACGAGCTCGATGAGTACGCGGTCGAGGAGTGCCTGCGGATTGCCGAGGCGTCCGGTGGCGAAGTCGTCGTGATCTCGATGGGACCCGAACGCGCAGGCGAGACGATCCGCAAGGCCCTGAGCATGGGTGCGGACGCCGGCATCCACCTCGTCGACGACGCTCTGCACGGTTCGGATGCCATCGCGACCTCCGCCGCGCTCGCCAAGGTCCTCGAGGGACGGGGCTTCGATCTCATCGTCTTCGGCTCGGAGTCGACCGATGCTCGCATGAGCGTGGTCCCCGCGATGGTCGCCGAGCGCCTTGGGCTGCCGCAGGTCACCTTCGCCCAGAAGGTCGAGGTCGACGGCGGCAACGTCCGCATCGAGCGACTCACCGACTACGGCTTCGACACGGTCGAAGCCGCTCTGCCGGCCGTGGTGTCCGTCGTCGAGAAGATCAATGAGCCGCGCTACCCGTCGTTCAAGGGGATCATGGCGGCCAAGAAGAAGCCTGTCGAGACGCTCACCGTCGCCGACATCGGCCTCGACCCCGCCGCGGTCGGCCTGGGCGCGGCGTGGAGTGTTGTCGCCGAGTTCGCGGCGCGGCCGCCGAAGGCCGCCGGCACGATCGTCACTGATGACGGCGCGGGCGGCGCGCGCATCGCCGAGTACCTGTCCGAGCAGAAGTTCATCTAGGAGGCCCGGGAGATGTCAGAGATCCTCGTGCTCGTCGAGCATGCCGACGGCGCTGTCAAGAAGGTCACCCTCGAGCTGCTCACCTTGGCGCGCAGCCTCGGGACGCCGGCTGCCGTATGGCTCGGCAAGGGCGCGTCCGCCGAGAGCGTCGCCGCCCTGGGTGAGTACGGCGCCGACAAGGTCTACGTCGTCGAGTCCTCGGACCTCGATGACTTCCTCGTGGCTCCCAAGGCCGAGGCACTCGCCAAGGTCCTCGCTGAGTCTGGGGCCGCCGCGGTCCTCATCCCCTCGTCTGCCGAGGGCAAGGAGATCGCCGGCCGGCTGGCCATCAAGGCCGGCTCGGGAGTCATCACCGACGCCGTCGGCGTCGCTGCGGACTTCAGCGCCACGCAGAGCGTCTTCGGTGGCTCCACGATCGTCACATCGAGGGTGTCGACGGGGACACCCATCATCACGGTGCGGCCCAACTCGGTCGCCCCCGAGCCCGCCAGCGGGTCGGCCACCCGCGTCGACGTCACCGTCGAGGTCTCGGATGCGGCGAAGTCCGCGCGGGTCACCGGGCGCACCGTCGCCAGCAAGGGCGGCCGCCCCGAACTCAGTGAGGCCGCGATCGTCGTCTCCGGTGGTCGCGGTGTCGGTGGCGCGGAAGGTTTCGGTGTCGTCGAGGCTCTCGCGGATACACTCGGTGCCGCGGTCGGTGCCTCGCGCGCGGCGACCGACGCGGGCTGGTACCCCCATCAGTTCCAGGTGGGACAGACCGGCAAGACAGTCTCGCCACAGCTCTACATCGCCAACGGCATCAGCGGCGCGATCCAGCACCGCGCCGGTATGCAGACGTCCAAGACGATCGTGGTTGTCAACAAGGACCCCGAGGCCCCGATCTTCGAGTTGGCCGACTTCGGTGTGGTGGGTGACCTCTTCACCGTCGTACCCCAGCTCACCGAGGAGATCGGCAAGCGCAAGGGCTGATCACGCTCGACAGGTAGGCTCCCCCCGTGCAGCCAGATCGCGCGTACCTCGATCACGCGGCGACGACGACCCTCCTGCCCGAGGCCGTGGACGCGTGGGCGCAGGCGGCATCGCGCGTCGGCAACCCCTCGTCGCTGCACTCGGCCGGGCGCGCCGCGAGACGCCTCGTCGAGGAATCGCGCGAGGCGATCGCCGACGATCTCCACGTCCGGCCGAGCGAGGTCATCTTCACCTCCGGCGGCACCGAGGCGGACAACCTCGCCGTGAAGGGGCTCGTGTGGGCCCAGCCTGATCGCGGACGCATCCTGTGCTCGGCCATCGAGCACCACGCGGTCCTGGATCCGGTTTCCTGGCTCGGAGATCAGGGCTGCAAGGTCGACTGGCTGACTGTCGACGAATTCGGCCGGGTGGACCCCGAGACCGTGCGTGCCCGTCTCTCCGATGACGTGGCGCTGTGCACCGTCATGTGGGCCAACAACGAGGTCGGCACTGTCCAGCCAATCGCCGAGATCGCGCGCGCATGCGAGGAAGCCGGCGTGCCCTTCCACACGGATGCGGTCCAGGCGCTCGGACAACTGCGCGTCGATGGCTCCCTTCCCGGCATCACATCGCTCGCGCTCAGCGGGCACAAGATCGGCGCTCCCGTCGGCACCGGCGCTCTCGTCCTCCGTCGTGATGCCCGGATCGTCCCCGTGACGCACGGCGGCGGTCAGGAGCGCGATGTGCGCTCGGGGACCTTCGATGCGCCGGGCATCGCCGCGCTCGCGGTCGCCGTACGCCATGCGGTGGATCATCAGGCGCTTCACGCGGAGGAGATTTCCGCCCTGCGCGACGAGCTCATCAGCGCCATCCTGCAGGTCGCGCCCACGGCGGTCGTCAACGGTCACGTATCCGAGCGTCTCCCCGGCAATGTGCACGTGTCCTTCCCCGGCTGCGAGGGAGACACCCTCCTCATGCTCCTCGACGCCGCCGGCGTCGAGTGCTCGACCGGTTCGGCATGCACCGCGGGAGTGCCCGAGCCCTCGCATGTCCTCGAGGCCATGGGCGTCGCGCCGGCGGTCGCTCGTGGCTCCCTGCGCTTCTCGCTCGGCCGGACCAGCACGCAAGCGGACATCGATCGCGTCGTCGAGGTCTTGCCGGGAGTGCTCGATCGTGCGTCGCGCGCCTCCTCGCCTCGCGTGCGTCGGACCCGCTGACATGCGCGTCATCGCTGCCCTGTCGGGAGGGGTCGACTCCGCGGTCGCCGCCGCGCGGGCCGTCGATGCCGGACATGAGGTCGTCGGTGTCCACCTCGCCCTCAGTCGCAGCAGGTCTACCACCGGGACGTCCAAGGGCTGCTGCTCGATCGCCGATTCCCAGGACGCCCGCCGGGTCGCCGACGTGCTCGACATCCCGTACTACGTCTGGGATCTCTCCGAGGATTTCGCCCGCGATGTCATCGAGGACTTCGTCGAGGCATACCGAGACGGACTGACTCCCAACCCGTGCCTGCGCTGCAATGAGACGATCAAGTTCGCGGCGGTCCTCGACCGTGCGCTCGCCCTCGACTACGACGCCGTGTGCACGGGGCACTACGCGAGGATCGTCCCCGGTGCCGATGGGTCGGAACTTCACCGCGCCGTGGACCCCACGAAGGACCAGTCGTACGTCCTGTCGGTGTTGACCCAGGACCAGATTGCGGCAACCCTGCTGCCCCTCGGCGACAGCCTCAAGTCTCAGGTGCGCGCAGAAGCTGCCGAACGGGGACTGCGCGTGGCCGACAAGCCCGACAGCCACGACATCTGCTTCATTCCCGATGGCGACACCAGCGGCTGGCTCCGCGAGAGGCTCGGCGACCAGCCCGGCGAGATCGTCGACGCGGCGACGGGCGAGGTCCTCGGCCAGCACACCGGGGCCTTCGCCTACACGATCGGTCAGCGTCGCGGGCTTGACCTTCGCGAGCCGGCCGCCTCGGGCGCGAGGAGGTACGTCGTGGACATCGACCCGGTCGAGCGTCGGGTGTGGGTCGGCGCGGAGGATCTGCTCGCGGCCACGGTCATCGAGGCTCGTGACCCCATCTGGTGCGGTCCGGCTCCGGGGTCGGGCACCCGTGCCTGGGTGCAGATTCGGGCTCACGGAGAGGCGATGCCTGCGCAGCTCGATATCGATGACGGCGTGACCGCACACCTCGATTCGCCCGCTCGTGGAGTCGCCCCGGGACAGGCCATGGCCATGTACGACGGCACACGCGTCGTGGGCTCCGCCACGATCGTGCGCCGATGATCGCGGTCGCGCCCGCCGCGGCGACCGGCATCGGCAGCCTGCCTGGCACCGACTCGCATGAGTGGTCACGCGCGATTGCGGGGGAGTTGCCGCAGTTCCCGCACGTGCCCGAGCTTCCCGCGCGCGGTCCGGGGGCTGACATGGTCGGACGCACGATGTCCCTGCTTGCCCAGGTCGCGCCGGACCTCGCCGTGGAGACCACGCCTGTGGGGTGGCGGTTCGCTGACGCCCCTGGTCGCGTAATGGCGCGTGCACGTTCGTGGCTCGCTGAGGATCTCGACGGTATCGAGCAGGCGCTCGCCGGTCGCCGGGGACCGCTCAAAGCTCAGCTCACCGGCCCGTGGACGCTGGCTGCGTCGATCGAGACGCGGGGCGGCGAGAGGGCTGTACGCGATCACGGTGCGTGCAGGGATATCGCGGAGGCCCTCGCCGAGGCGGCTCGTCGACATGTCCACGAGATCCAGCGTCGGCTGCCCGCAGCCGAGGTCGTCCTTCAACTCGACGAGCCGTCCCTCCCGTCCGTCCTCGCGGGTGGAGTGACCACCGCGAGTGGCCTTGCGACCTATCGCGCGGTGGATCCCGCGCGCGCGCAGTCGCATCTGGGCTGGGTGATGGACGCGGTTGCGAGTGCGGACGCTCTCCCGGGAGTGCACTGCTGCCATCCGCGCGCCCCTATCGGACTGCTGCGCAGGGCCGGGGCGCTCATGCTGTCGGTGGATCCCCACGTCTTGGACGGCGCCCAGGAGGAGCCACTCGGTGAGGCCGTGGAGGCGGACGTGCTGGTCCTCCTCGGCTACGCGCCATCGCGCCCCGCCGCCGTCCCGGGCGCCCAGGCGCTCGCCGAGCGGATCGCGGGCAGTGCGCTCGAGCAGTACTCCCGCTGGGGGATCCCGGCCGAGATGGCCAACGCGTGTGTGTCGCTGACGCCCTCGTGCGGCCTGGCGGGTGCGGACCCGGGCTGGGTCCGGCTGGTCTACGCCGCTCTGAGTGTGGCCGGGCGGCTGGTGCGCGATGATGCGCCCGTGGAGGAGCAGTCGTGAGCGTGCCGAAGGCAGCGCGCACCCGATGGAGCGAACTCGTCGATTCGATCAACGACGCGCGCGACCGGTACTACCAGCATGACGCCCCGACCATTTCGGACGAGGAATACGACGCGCTCTATCGAGAACTCGTCTCCTTGGAGACCGAGCATCCCGAGCTGGCATCGGGAGAGTCACCGACCCAAACCGTGGGCGGTGCGCGCGCCGAGATGTTCGAGCCCGTCGAGCATCTCGTGCGGATGTACAGCCTCGACAATGCCTTCTCAATCGAGGAGGTCCAGGCCTGGGCTGCCCGGGTCGAGAAGGGCGCAGGTGAGTCACCCGCACTGCTGTGCGAACTCAAGGTCGATGGCCTTGCTGTCGACCTCGTCTACGTTGATGGACGCCTGCGCACCGTGGCCACACGTGGCGACGGTCGTGTCGGCGAGGACGTGACCTACAACGCATCGTTCATCCCCGGCATCCCCACGGCGCTCACGGGCAAGCGGCCTCCCGCGCTGCTCGAGGTGCGGGGCGAGATCTACTTCCCGCTGGTTGAGTTCGAGCGCATCAATGCCGAGCAGCTCGCTACCGGCGGATCGCCGTTCGCCAATCCGCGCAATGCGGCCGCGGGGAGCCTGCGGCAGCGGATCGATCGGCGGCAGGACGAGCTGGCCGAGGTCGAGTCACGATCGCGGGGTACCGATCGCGAGGAAGCCCGCCTGGCTCGCCTGCGGAGCGAACTCGCAGTTGCGACCGGTCGCCTCGCTTCCCTTCGACTGGTTGTCCATGGGATCGGTGCACACGAGGGGGTCGACTTCACCACCCTGAGCGAGGCCTACGACGTCCTCGCCGGGCTGGGCCTGCCCACCAGTGATCGCGTCCGTCTCGTGCCGGATCTCGCCGGCGTCGAGGACTACATCGGCTACTACGGCGAGCATCGCCACGACGTCGAGCACGAGATCGACGGTGTTGTCATCAAGGTCGATGACCTGGCTATCCAGGATCGGCTGGGGGCCACGTCACGAGCACCCCGCTGGGCCATCGCCTACAAGTACCCGCCCGAGGTTGTGCGCACCCGACTGCGCGATATCCAGGTCAACGTCGGGCGCACGGGCCGAGTCACTCCCTTCGCCGTCATGGAGCCCGCGAAGGTTGCCGGCTCGACCGTCTCGATGGCGACGCTGCACAACGCCCAGGAGGTCAACCGCAAGGGCGTGCTCATCGGAGACATGGTCTTCCTGCGTAAGGCAGGCGACGTGATCCCCGAGGTCCTTGGTCCGGTGATCGAGGTGCGCGACGGCAGCGAGCGCGAGTTCGTCATGCCGGTGGCATGCCCCGAGTGCGGTACGGCGCTCGCGCCCGAGAAGGAGGGCGACGCCGACATTCGCTGCCCCAACACTCGCTCGTGTCCGGCCCAGATGCGCGAGCGGCTCTTCCACGTGGCGTCGCGTGGGGCCATGGATATCGAGGGCCTGGGGTGGAAGGCCGCGATAGCGCTGCTGGACTGCGGGCTCGTCCACGACGAGGGAGATCTGTTCGCCCTCACCGCCGATGACCTGCTGCGCTGCCCGTTCTTCACCCGTGAGCCGGGCAAGGGGGAGGAGGGCCCGCAGCTCACCGAGAACGCCAAGGGGATGCTCGCCCAACTCCAGGCCGCCAAGGATCGCCCGCTGTGGCGCGCACTCGTGGCGCTGTCGATCCGCCACGTGGGTCCGACCGCCGCCCAGGCGC
>Ga0129333_10004938_pt1 | contig 12496 bp, 17 predicted proteins | sample CPB6_08_DNA_FD_94474 | JGI IMG/M metagenome (GOLD analysis project Ga0129333, IMG submission 94474) | Freshwater to marine salinity gradient microbial communities from Chesapeake Bay, USA - CPBay_Sum_0.6_0.8_DNA | ecosystem: Environmental > Aquatic > Marine > Coastal | place: USA: Chesapeake... | reverse complement strand
GACCGTCGCGGATCTGGCCGAGGTCGTGGCCGGGCGTCCATATCGCTATGGCAAGCACTACCTGCCGCACGACGCGCGCGCGAAGACGCTGGCAAGCGGCGGCCGCAGCGTGGTCGAGCAGCTCGCGGCGCTCCTCGGCGGCATCGGCATGTTCAACATCGTGCCCGACCTCGGCGTGCAGGACGGCATCCAGGCCGTTCGCCTCATGCTGCCGCGCGTCTGGTTCGACGCCGAGCGCTGCCACGACGGCATCGAGGCGCTGCGCCAGTATCAACGCGAATATGACGAGGACAAGCGCGCCTTCCGCGCCGCGCCGCGCCACGACTGGACGAGCCATAGCGCCGACGCTTTCCGCATGATGGCGGTGGCGTGGCGCGAGGAGCCGAAGGTCGAGCAACCGCGCGCGGATCGACCGCTATTGGCAGGGCCGTCCAACTCCGCTACCCTCAATGACATGTGGGCCGCGGCCGCAGCCCGATCTCGGAGCGCGCGAATATGAGCGAGTCGACCGAATACCACGCCGCAATGGGCGAGTTCGCGGGGCACATGCTCTGCACCGCCGTCGCCGCGCATTTCATGCACTGGTCGACCGACAGCTACGCCGCGCACAAGGCTTTGGGCGAGTACTACGAGGCGATCCCGGGCCTCGTCGACACCGTGGTCGAGAGCTATCAGGGCTGCTACGGGCTCGTCGGCAAGTTCGTCGCGCGCATGGACAACCCGCGCGGCAAGGGCGTCGAGGCCATGGTCGCCTATTTTCGCGACCAGAAGGACTACGTCGAGAAGCAGCGCAAGAAGCTGCCCGATCGCAGCGAGCTGCAGAACGACATCGACGCCATCGCGTCGCTGATCGACTCGACGCTCTACAAGCTTCGTTTCCTGTCCTGAGGAGGCCCAGATGGCCGGCGTGAACAATCCCTATCGGTACTTCACCGAGGCCATCGCCGCCTCGCAGTCGAACGTCGTGCTCGGCGCGACCGGCGGCACGGGCGACTACCTCCACCGCATCGTCGTCGCCGTCGCCACCGCCGCGACCTCGACGGTGTCGGTGATCGACGGATCGACCACGGTCCTCGCGATCCCGGCCAACACGCCCATCGGCGTCTACTCGATCGAGATCAACGGCGTGAGCGCCAACGGCTCGTGGAAGATCACGACCGGCGCTGGCGCGTCCGTCCTGGCCGTCGGGATCTTCGCCTGATGAGCGCCGCGTGGCAGCGCAAGGAGGGCAAGAACCCCGCCGGCGGCCTCAATGCCAAGGGCCGCGCCAGCTACAAGGCCCAGACCGGCGGCACGCTCAAGCCGCCCGTGAAGAGCGGCGACAACCCGCGCCGCGCGTCGTTCCTCGCCCGCATGGGCAACATGCCCGGCCCGATGACGAAGAACGGCAAGCCCACCCGCCTCGCGCTCGCGCTGCGCGCATGGGGCGCCTCGTCGAAGGCCGACGCGAAGGCCAAGGCCCGCGCCAGCAGCGCGCGCAACAAGGAGTAGCACCATGGCGATGACGCGCGAGCAAATGGACGAGTTCGACCGCATCATGATGGGCATGCCGGCGCGGCAAGCGGGCAATGCGCCAGTTCGCGCCATGACGCCGACGCCGGAGTCGATGGACCCGATGCTGCGACCAGAGGGCACCGCCGGCGGCCCTGTCGTCAGCTACAGCCTCGACGACATTCGTCGCTTTCTCGGCATAGGCGGCCGCCCCGCGATGTCGCCAGCCGAGATGGCCGACGCCGCGCAGATGTACGCCAACGTCCCCCCTCCGCGTCCCGCTGCTGCGATGGCAGGCCCGAGCGCCACGCCGATGGGCGCGCAGGAGATGCCCGCGCCGATGCCGCGCCCGGTTCCGCGCGCCGCGCCGCGCCCGCGCCTGCCGGTGATGCAGGGCCTGCCGACCGACGAAAGCCAGTTTGTGCCCGTGGCGCCTGGCGCGATGCCCGCGGCGACGGAAGCGATGCGGCCGCCCATTCCGCCCGTCCCGCTCGCCAACCCAAACCGCGTCGATCCGCAGATGCTTGCGCGCGCACTGATGCGCGCCGGGCGCGTCCCGCTCGGCAACGAGGCGGTGCCGCTGCCGCCGGGTTCCGAGATGCAGGTCGGGCCCGCCCCGCTCGGCGGCATGCCGGTCGAGGCGCAGGCCGATCAGACGATGCGGAGCGTGTCGCGCATCAATCCGCAGTCGTTCGGGCAGCGGTATCGCGCGGTGATGACGCGCTGATGCTGACCATCGCCACCGTCCTGCGCTCCGGCGGCGACTACCGCCCCGAGCATGTCCGTGCCCTGGCCGACATGTGCGCGCGCTTTGCGCCGGCGCACCGCTTCGTGGTCCTGACCGACACCTGCTTCGCGTTCGCCGAGGATGACGGCATGGACATCGAGGCCCGGCCGCTGCGTCGCGACTGGCCCGGCTGGTGGGCGAAGATGGAACTGTTCGAGCTGCCCGGGCCGGTCCTGTACTTCGACCTCGACACCGTGATCTGCCGCGACATCCAGCCGCTGGTCGATCTGGTGCGCCACGACGAATTCGTGATCCTGCGCGACTTCTACCGCGGCCGAAGCAACCGCAACGCCATGCAGTCGTCGATGATGTGGTGGGATGGCGATCTGTCGAGGCTTACCGCGGAGTTCGAGGCCGACCCGCGCTTCTACCTCGGCGGCGACCAGGAATGGCTAGAGCAGCATTACACCGGCGAGCTGGCGTTCTGGCAGGACGTCGCACCGCGCGCGATCGGCAGCTTCAAGGCCAGCCAGCGCACCAAGAACGAGCGCGTCATCATCTTCCACGGCCAGCCGCGCCCGTGGCAGCAGACCGAGGTGCCGTACCATGCAGCGGCGTGAAGGCTGGCACGTTCCCGACGCGGATCAGGTTGCGCTGGAGATCATCCTGCGCGAGGTCGACGACCTGCGGACCGACATCCTGCCTCGCACCGACGGCCGCCGCACCGCGATCCAGGCCGGCGGCAACGTCGGCATCTGGCCGATCGAGCTAGCGATGCATTTCGCCCGGGTCGTGACCGTCGAGCCGGACGAGTTCAACCACGCCGCGATGATGGAGAACCTTGACGAGCGCCTGCTGGGCGCCGACCGCGCGCGCGTCATGGCCTATCGCGGTGCATTCGGCGCGCAGCCCGGCACCGGCGCCATGGACCGCTTCGACCCGCACAACGTGGGTGCGCACCGCGTGGCCGACGGCGCCGAGTTCGCGATCATGCGCATTGATAGCCTTGACATCGAGGACTGCGACCTGCTCTGCCTTGATGTCGAGGGCTTCGAGCATTTCGCGGTGCAGGGCGCCGAGCGCACCATCAAGCGGTCGTGGCCGACGATCGTCCTGGAGCTGAAGGGCCTCGGCGAGCGCTACGGCGTAACCGACGTCGACACCATCACCATGCTGGCGGACTGGGGCTACATGATCGCCGGGCATGTTCATCGCGACGTCATATTCCGCAGGAGGCCGTGATGGCCGACCCACTCAAGATCGCCGAGGCTTTGGACTACTACGACAAGATCGCAAGCAAGCGGGCAAACTTCTATCCAGAAGACGGCCAAGTTGATGCGCCGGTGATGCCAACACCATCCATGGTCGGCAATCTGACGCCTTACGAAGCCATGCGCCTTGGTCAGTTCAATCAGGCGGTAAATCGCGAAGCCGTTGGTGTTGGGCCGTTCAATTTCATGGGCGCATTCGCACCTCAGTCCAATGATCCGACAAGGTCTCCAGAGGCGGAATGGCGGCAAAAGAATGCCAGCCTTTCGTTGGGCGGCGATGGCGCATCGCTGGGCGCCAGCCTTGCGGGCAATTCTGCCATGCCGCGCGACCAGATGTTCCCGACGTTCATGGCTGGCGCCGGCCCGGTTTCGGCTCTGTATGCGCCAATCAGGACGCCCATGGGCAAGGGAGCGACGACCGGCTTCGGTTTGGATGCAGGCCCGGTGAACGTGCAAGCGATCAAGACGACGCTGCCGATGATGAAGCCCACGACTTCATATGAGGCAACTGCACGGCTGGGCGACGCGCAGCTTCAAGGCTCGATAGAGCCAAGAGGTGGCGCAACCTTTGGTGCGCAATATCCCGTCGGAGACGGAACCTTGTCGTTTACCGGATCTCGCGGACCAAGGTATGAAGGCAATCGCGATTACAACGCGATGCTGCGGTATAACCTGCGTTTCTGATCGGAAGAAACATGGCCGAGACCCAGCCGACCGGCGTCCAAAAGTACCTGCAGGCGATCTCGACCTACGAGAAGGAATTTGAGCGCTGGCAGAAGCGCGCGACGAAGATCATCAAGCGCTATCGCGACGACATGCGCACGCAGTCCGGCAACGAGACTGTCAAGTTCAACATCCTGTGGAGCAACGTCCAGACGCTGATTCCGGCGGTCTATGCCAAGCTGCCAAAGGCGAGCGCGTCGCGCCGCTTTGGCGACAACGACCAGGTCGGCCGCGTGGCCGCGCAGCTGGTCGAGCGCGCCCTCGACTACGAGATCGAGCACTATCCCGACTTCCGCGCCACGATGCGCTACGCCGTCGAGGACCGTTTCCTCGGCGGCCGCGGCGTCGCGTGGGTGCGCTACGAGCCGCATGTGCGCGCGCAGGAACTCGGCATGCCCGAGGACGGCCCGCAAATCACCGAGGACGTCGACGAGGACGGCAACCAGCCCGAACCCGCCGGCGTGCCCGAGGAGATCGAGTACGAGTGCGCGCCGGTCGACTATGTCCACTGGAAGGACTTCGGCCACAGCAGCGCCAGAACATGGGAAGAGGTCACGCAGGTCTGGCGCTGGGTCTATATGACCCGCGAGGCGCTGATCGAGCGCTTTGGCGAGGAGATGGGCCGCAGGATCCCGCTCGACAGCGGCCCCGACAACCTCGACGGCCCCAACAAGCAGCGCGAAGGCACGCGCGCAAAGATCTGCGAGCTGTGGGACCGGGAGACGCAGAAGGTCTACTGGATCAACAAGGGCATGGCGCAGTTCGTCGACGAGCGCGATGACCCGCTGCGGCTGGAGAACTTCTTCCCCTGCCCGAAGCCGCTCTATGCCACGACGACGTCCGACACCCTCGTTCCGGTGCCCGACTTCCTGCTCTATCAGGATCAGGCCAACGAGCTGGACATCCTGTCCGACCGCATCGACGGGCTCGTGAAGGCGCTGCGCATGCGCGGCGTCTACGATGCCTCGCAGCCGGCGCTGCAGCGCCTTCTGACCGAGGGCGACAACAACGCGCTGATCCCAGTCGACAAATGGATGGCGTTTGGCGAGAAGGGCGGCCTCAAGGGCAGCATCGACCTCCTGCCGATCGACACCCTCGCCCAATGCCTGCTGCAATGCTACGCGGCGCGCGAGCAGATCAAGGCGCAGATCTACGAGATCACCGGCATCTCGGACATCATCCGAGGCCAGACCGCCGCGTCAGAGACCGCGACCGCCCAGCAGATCAAGGGCCAGTACGCTGGCCTGCGGCTGCGCTCGATGCAGGAGGAGGTCGCCCTCTTCGCGTCGGAGCTGATCCGCCTTAAGGCGCAGATCATCTGCCAGCTGTTCCAGCCGCAGACCATCCTTCAGTACGCCGCCGCGCAGCAGATGTCGCCGGCCGACCAGCAGCTGATCCCCCAGGCGCTGCAGCTGCTGGCCGACAAGCCGCTGCGGAACTTCCGCATTGAGGTTGCGTCGGACAGCCTCGTGCAGATTGACGAGGCGCAGAACAAGCAGGACCGGCTTGAGTTCGTGCAAGCCTATGGCGGATTCCTCGAAAAGGCGCTGCCGGTCGTTCAGCAGGTGCCGCAGGCCGCGCCGATCGTCATCGAGCTGATGAAGTACGGCATCGGCGCGTTCAAGCAGGCCGAGCCGATCGAAGGCACGCTCGACCGCATGCTGGAGCAGATCACGCAGGGCCAGCAGGCGCAGGCCGCCGCCCCGCCGCCGCCCGATCCCGAGCTGCTCAAGGCGCAGGCCGAACAGCAGGCCGAGCAGATGCGCGCGCAGCTCGACGCCCAGCTCCAGCAGGCGAAGCTGCAGGCTGAGATGCAGATCGAGCAGATGAAGGCCCAGAACGAGGCCGCGATGGAGGAGCAGCGCCAGAGGTTCCAGGCCGCTCTAAAGGCCGAGGAGCTGGCGCAGCAGGCCGAGATCGACCGCTACAAGGCTCAGCTCGACGCCGAAACCCGCATCACCGTCGCCCGCATCGGTGCGGCTGGCGCGGATGTCCCGGCGCTCGACCTCGTCAGCGAGGCGAGCAACCGCATGGCGACCGGGATGTCCGAGGACGTGCGCTCGATGATCCAGGCGATGGCGCAGGACAGCGCCCAGCGCGAGCAGCAGCTGTTGGGGCTCATGCAGGCGCTGATGCAGGCCATGGCCGCCCCGAAACGCATCGTCCGCGGCCCGGATGGCAGGGCAATGGGCGTTGAAGTTGGCGCATGATCGGCATCTGGGACGCCGGGCGATGGGACGAGGCGACGTGGGGTGACTCGCCGTACATCGTCGTCGACGACACCCATGACGGCGAATACCACGCGAAGAAGCTGCGCGAGGAGCGGGAGGCGACCGAGCAGCGCCGGCAGCGCGTCCTGGCGCTGTACGAGCGCATCGTCGAGGGCAAGCAGTCGCTGCCCGATGCCGCGGAATACGTCGTCACGCGCGCGGTCGAGGCCGCAGGGGTCGAGGCCCGCGCCGACATACTGAAGGCCCCGAGGATCGACCTCGGCCGCATCATGGTTGGATTGGAGCGCGCCTCCGCAATCCAGCGGGACATGCAACTGGAGGCCGACGACGAGGAGGTGATGTTGCTGCTATGAGGACGCGATACGTCTGGCGCGACGGCGAGATGATCGAGATCGCGGTCGCGCACCCCGGCGCGGAAGCGAAGATCCAAGTCATGCCCGACATCGGCGGCTACAAGTCGATGGCGGATGGCTCGTGGATCAGCAGCCGCTCGCAGCACCGCGAGCATCTGAAGAGGCACAACTGCTTCGAGGTGGGCAACGAGATGCCCAAGGCGAGGCAGCCGATCACGACGAACCGCGAGCAGCGCATCAAGCGCCTGCGCGAACAGTTGTGGAACATGACCGATCGGCAGGCGGACAAGATCCTGGCTGACCTGCGGTCGCAACAGCGGAGATGACATGAGCGAGATCCAGAAGGTCGACAGCGACAGCCGCAAGGAGCTGCTCGCCGAGCAGTTCAGCGCGATCGAGGCAGAGGCCGCCGCGCCCGCCCCGGAAGCTGCGCCCGAGCCTGCAGCCGAGGCGGAGCCTGCCGGTGACCGCGCGCGCGATGCCTCGGGCCGGTTCGCCAAGGCCGCTGCCGCCGGGCCGCAGGCCACCGCGAGCGAGGCGACCGGGGCCGTCGAGGAGCCCGTCTGGCGCCGGCCGCCGCAGTCGTGGAAGAAGGAGATGCACGACTTCTGGTCCAAGGCCGACCCGAAGCTGCAGGAATACGCCTACCAGCGCGAAGAGCAGATGCGAGCCGGCATTGAGCCGATGCGCGCGAAGGCCGAGTTCGCGGACGCCATGAACGAGGCGATCGCGCCCTACATGGACACCATCCGCGGCCTCGGGATCGACGCGCCGCAGGCCGTGCGCGCGCTCATGGAGGCGGACAACATCCTGCGCTCGTCGTCGCCGCAGGACAGGCTCAACTATTTCCATTCCCTGGCGCGGTCGTATGGCATAGACTTGGCCGCGCAGGGTCAGCCCGCCCCACAGGCCCCGGTCGATCCGAACTTCGCGGCGCTTCAAAACGAACTCATCAAGATTCGTGGCGAGGTGACCGGCTGGAAGCAGGCGCAGGAGGAGGCGGAGAACGCCAAGCTCCTAGACGAGGTGCACCAGTTCTCCGCGAAGGCCGAGCACTTCGAGGACGCGCGTCCGACGATGATCCAGCTCCTACAGAGCGGTGTCGCGACCACGCTCCAAGACGCATACGACAAGGCCCTTCGTCTCGATCCCGAGCTGTTCGCGGCATCGCAGCAGGCCCAACAGGCCGCAGCCGCAGCGCAGCGCAAGGCATCCGCAGACAGGGCGGCGAAAGCCGCCAGGGCAGCCGCGGTATCGGTTCGGTCCTCCACACCCGGGGCGCCCGCCGCAGCCAAGGCATCCGACCGCCGGTCCCTTCTCGCCGAGCAGTTCGACGGGATGTCCGACCGGCTCTGACCCCAACCCTCTGTAAGGAGTGCCATTCATGGCGTTCGCGAACAGTTCGATCAGCGATATCATCGCGACGAACATCCAGTCGCGTTCCGGCGAGCTCGCCGACAACGTGACGAACAACAACGCGCTGCTGCGTCGCCTCAAGGAGCGCGGCAACGTGAAGACGTTCTCGGGTGGTAACGTGATCCTCCAGGAGATCATGTACAACGACACCTCGACGAACAACACGAACTCCTACTCGGGCTACGAGGTGCTCAACGTCTCGCAGAACTCGCCGATCTCCGCGGCGCAGTTCTCGATCACGCAGTACGCCTCGGCGGTCTCGATCTCGGGTCTGGAGATGATTCAGAACTCGGGCAAGGAGGCGATCATCGACCTGCTGGATGGCCGCATGGCCGTTGCGGAGGCGCAGCTCGCCAACCGCATCGGCGGCGACATCTACCTCGATGGCACCGGCAACTCGGGCAAGAACATCACCGGCCTCGCGGCCGCGGTGCCCGACAGCCCCAGCACGGGCACCTACGGCGGCATCAGCCGTGTGTCGTGGTCGTTCTGGCGCTCGGTCGCCTTCTCGGGCGTGACGAACGGCGGCGCGGCCACGACGGCGTCGAACATCCAGCAGTACATGGATTCGGTCGCCGTGCAGCTGATCCGTGGCACCGACAAGCCCGACCTGATCGTCGCGGACAACAACTACTACCGGCTGTATCTGCAGTCCCTGCAGTCGATCCAGCGCATCTCGGACAGCGGTTCGAGCATGGCTGGCGCGGGCTTCGCGTCGCTCAAGTACTACGGCGCGGGCATGGCCTCCGATGTCGTCCTCGACGGCGGTATCGGCAACGCGGCGACGGCGAACCACATGTGGTTCCTCAACACCAAGTACCTGATGTTCCGCCCGCACGCGGACCGGAACTTCGTCCCCATCGGGGGCGAGCGTCAGGCGGTGAACCAGGACGCCATCGTGAAGCTGATCGGCTGGGCCGGCAACCTCACCAGCAGCGGGCCGCAGTTCAGCGGCGTGCTGATCGCCTAAGGAGGACCATTACATGGCCTACTCGTTCACCGAAAACCGCGCGGGCATGCTCCAGATCGACCAGACCGATGCTGGCGTGACCATGGCAAACGGATCGTCCGCGATCCCGACGCCGCCGGCCACGCTCGGCATGGTCTGCCGCGCGTTCGATCCGACCTACGGCGAGGGCGAGTTCATCCTCCTCCTCGGCGTCGCGTCCACCGAGGTCGGCTCGCTGGTCTCGTACAACGCCACCACCTACCAGACCACGCTGGCCGCCAACACGGCGAACCTCGCGGGTCCGGTGGCGGTCGCGATGTCCGCCAACGGCGCCAGCTCCTTCGGCTGGTATCAGATCGGCGGCCTCGCGGTCATGAAGAAGACCGCCGTGGCCGTCAATCCGCAGGTCGCCATCTTCCAGTCCGCCACGGCGGGCCGGGTGATGCCGACCGTGGCCTCCGGCAAACAGCTGCTCGGGGCTCGCTCCGCGAACCTCGCGACGGTCGCGTCCGGCGTGTCGACGGTGATCGTCTCGATCAACCGTCCGCACAAGCAGGGCCAGGTCATCTGACGACTGGGGGCGGCGGGTTCACGCTCGCCGCCCCTTTCTTCCTCGGGAGCATTCATGGCGCTGCCGTCGCGCGTCCTGAACTCGGGCGTCACCTCGCTGAGCACGATCGCCATCTGCGGCGACGGCGCGTCGGCAGTGAGCGCGGCGGGTTCGACTTCCAGCGACGCGACCGCGCTGTCAAGCATCTACAACCGGGTTTCCACCGTCACCGCCGGGGCTGGCGTGAAGTTGCCGCCCTGCGAGATGGGCGCCACCGTCTACCTGACCAATTCAGGCGCGAACGCGCTGACGGTCTACCCTTACGACACCGGCACTACCATCGGCGGCGCGACCTCGCTGCTCGTTGATGTAAACGCGGCAGCCTGCCTGTTTGCGGTCAGCAACACGCGGTGGGAGCAGCTACAAGGCGGCGGCGGGACCGCTGCGCAGGCCGCGCATGGGGCGTTCATCTCGACTGCAACGCAGAACGCGGCGGTTATCAACACCGCCTACCCGATCACGCTCAGCGCGACGACGCACAGCTACCTCGTGACCATCGGCTCGCCGGCGTCCCGCATCGTGTGCTCGCAGGCCGGAACCTACAATTTCCAGTTCTCGCTGCAGCTCGACAAGACGGCGGCGTCCACCGCGGCAGTCTACATCTGGTACAGGATCAACGGCGTGGACATCGCCGATTCGGCCACTAAGGTCGCCATCAACGGCAGCGACGCCGAAACCGTGGCGGCCTGGAACTTCATCCACGACCTGAATGCCAACGACTATTTCGAGCTGATCTGGTCGACGGACGACACGAACTGCTTCATCGCGGGCTTTGCGGCCGCCGCTCCCGTGCCGGCCATCCCCTCGGTGATCCTGACCGCGGTGCAGGTCCGATGATCGTTGCCGAGAACCTCGACGACGCCCTGCCAATCGTCTGCAACGCCGGCGACGACGCCATCCGTCGCAACGTCGAGGCCGCCTGCGCGCTCCCGATCCCCTGGCTGAACCTCGTCGAGGCGCATGACCAGCCCGCCATAGTGGTCGGCGGCGGCCCGTCCATGCGGCCGCTGCTGCCGATGATCGCTGCGCTGAAGGACCGCGGCGCCACGGTCTACGCCACGAACGGCACGGTGCGGCTGCTGCACTCGGCTGGCGTGACGGCCAATTTCCACGTCCTGCTGGACGCGCGGCGCGAGAACGTCGCTTTCGTCGATGGTCCCAAGGCCCAGCACTACCTGATCGCCAGCCAGTGCCACCCGCTGCTGTTTGCGGCCATTGCCGGGCATCCGCAGACGCTCTGGCACCCAGCCTATCCCGAGATCGACGAGTGGATCGGCCACCGCGAGGCAGTCCTGATCGGCGGCGGCACGACGGTCGGCCTGCAGGCCATGTCGATCGCCTACGCGCTCGGCCACCGCAAGATCCACCTTTTCGGTTTCGACAGCAGCTACTCCGAGGCCGGCGACGGCCATGCCTACCCCCAGGCGCTGAACGACGACGACGACCGGCAGGAATACCGGATCGGCGACAGGCGCTTCATCGCCGCGCCGTGGATGGTGCGGCAGGCGGTGGAATACCAGACGGCCGCGCGTCAATTGTGCGAAGGCGATGCGGAGTTGTATGTTCACGGGACGGGGCTTCTCCCGACCGTTGCCGCCCTCATGGGCAAGGAAAGGAACTGACTATGCCGATCCCCTCTCGCGTGCAGGCCTCGGGCAATTCGGGCCTCGCCACGACCTCCATCTGCGGTGACGGCGCCACGGGCCTGACGGCCACGGGCACGACCGCCGCCGACGCGCTGCAGCTCTCCGCGGTCTGGAATACCGTCGCGACCACGGCGGCATCGACCGGCGTCAAGCTGCCGCCGACGGAAGCCGGCGCGGTCGTCTGCGTCTACAACGCGGGCGCCAGCACGCTGACCGTCTACCCGGCCAACGGCTCGACCATCAACGCCGGCGCCTCCTCGCTCAGCGTCACCGCCACCACGCGCGTCCTGTTCATCGCGACGTCCGCGACGACCTGGATCAGCATCGCGGGCGCCTGATCATGCCGCTGGATAGCGACGACGCGAACGCGGACGCCAAGCTCCACGTGGAGTTCTACACCCACAAGGAGATGGGGCGTCCGTTCATCCGCATCATGGTGCCCGGCGACACGACGAACATCATCGACCAGCCGGTGCGCGATGACCACAAGGAGCGGTTTCCGCGCCAGTGGCTGCACTTCCAGATGCAGAACGAGAACGGCGACATCCCCGGCACGAAGCTGGAGGACTGGCACCACGCCGCGCCCGGCGACATCACGGACGGGCAGGTCGCGGAGCTGCAGATCCTCAAGTTCCGCACCGTGGAGCAGGTGGCCACGGCCAGCGACGCGCAGGTGATGCGGGTCGGCATGGGTGGCGTCGGCCTTCGGCTCAAGGCGCAGGCGTTCCTGCGGATGAAGAGCGAAAGCACCGCGAATGCGGAGCTCGCCGAGGCCAAGGCGCAGCTCGCGGCGCTGCAGGCCCAGGTCGCGCAGCTGATCGAAGCCAAGGGCGAGGCGCCGCGTCGCGGGCGTCCGCCGATGGACAGGAGCGCCTGACATGGGCTCGACGATGGTTCAGCTTGTCCAGCAGGTCTGCAACGAGCTGGGCCTCGTCTCGCCGTCTACCGTGGCCGGGAACAACTCGCAGGACGTCATCCAGACCCTGGCTCTGATGAACGCTAGCGGCTACGAGCTCCTCAAGCGCCACGACTGGCGCGAATTGACCCGTCCGCACCGCTTCACGGTTCAGTACCTGACG
>Ga0129333_10004937_pt1 | contig 12498 bp, 15 predicted proteins | sample CPB6_08_DNA_FD_94474 | JGI IMG/M metagenome (GOLD analysis project Ga0129333, IMG submission 94474) | Freshwater to marine salinity gradient microbial communities from Chesapeake Bay, USA - CPBay_Sum_0.6_0.8_DNA | ecosystem: Environmental > Aquatic > Marine > Coastal | place: USA: Chesapeake... | reverse complement strand
GCCAATGTCACGCCACCATTAACGCGAGCCACAAAACCACCATAGGATGTAACAGTGCCAGCCGTACCAATGGTGATGGTAAATTGAGTCGGACTTGGCGTGGATAGAACCGCAGCAGCAGTGGTTAGGTTGGGAAACTCAGTAGCTCCTTGAGCCCGCAATCCATAGACCTGAGCAATGTCGCCAATGATGAGACCATGTGGCGTGGCTGTTGTAAATGTTGCAGTAGTTGCGCCAGTCTTAACCCCAGACACAATTATTGCCGCAGGCATTGTCAACGCTTTGTTGTTGTTTGCCCGAACGCGGAATTTGTAATCAACACTTGGATCTGGACATACTTGCGTACGGATTGCGCGAGACGTTGTTTGAGCGACTGCATCAACTGCGCCGTCCACCCATTGTGTCCTATCGGCCTGCACGAACATGCGATACTCACTCGTCGGTGAGAACGAGTAGGTGTAAGGCACTGCGCCAGCCAACTGAATCGAAGCAGTAGTGTTGATCGTAGCAGATTGGTTTCCAGCAATCGTGCCAGTCGGCAGTGCATCGCCAGACTCACTGCGAATATACATCGAAGAGTTCGTGGCAGTCGCATTCTCAAAAATTTGAGAGATACCGTTTTGCGCTCGGCTCATGCGCTGCCGAATATAAACAAACCCAACTTGTGGAACTGTAGCTCCTGAATCTAAAAACGTCACCGCAGTCGTGCCAACAGTTGTAACTGTTGCAGACAAGTAGAATTCCTTGTTGGATTGAGTTGCGCCACCAGCAACAACAACCGAAATTGCAAACAATGCACCAGCGACAACAGTCAATTCGCCTGCCTGATCAAATGCGGTGTCTCGAGTCAAAATCCACGGCAGGCCGGCCGATCCAACCTGCGTGAGAACATATACACCGTTGTTTGCTGCCGTTGCCTCGTTCTTGACCAAAAGCTTTTGACCAACCGTTAATGTTACGCCATCTTGTGCTGGGAATTCTCCGTTTGCGGAGGCGGTTAGCGTTGCTCCAACACCTGAGGTGCCATTGTTGTAGGCATTTGCAGGGAGCGCTGCCGTAGTCGCTGCTGCAACCGTTACCGTCGTCGCTGATAAAGAAGCAATCGTTCCACCGGGTCCTGCGGTAGCCGTAAATTGAGTTGGGCTTGTTACTGTTGCAATAACCAACGACGGATAATTTAGCCTCGAATCTAGTATTCCACGAACACCAATCGCTCTGCCCACACTCAACCCATGGGGGACCAACGTGTTAACAGTAAGCGTGGTCGTCGTTTGAAGGATCGAATCAATTTGGATGTCAGGGATGTCTGGAACAGGAGGCTGTGTGTCGATAACCTCCAACGAGAATTCTTGCCCTAGAGTCCGCTGCGACATGTGCGCTCCAATCGACAATTCAATCGGCATCTTAAACGTGCCAACACTGTCGATTGTAGTTTCCGTCCCACTAAACAAAGGGCTTTTGCTGATTACCAAATAAGACGCTCCTGCAGCATTCCCGTCCGTAAATACCAAATCACCAGACCCAAGCGACTGGCTCCAATTTGGGTTTGGATACGTCTCAAACGCCTCGCGAAACTTGGTTGTGATGTTCTGTGAATTGACCGGCAACAGCCCATCCTGCAAAGCAGGTAGCTTGTTGTTGATCGAGTTGAGTGCCGTTAGCTGCTGGCTCTGCAAGGCGCTGCTCGCTAATGACCCAATCTGTTCAGAAGCCAACACAACAGGTTGCGAGGACGCCATCGAAGCCTGACCAAGAGCAGGTATCTTGGCGTTGATGGCCTGTAAAACAGACAACTGCTGCGTCGATGAGCCGCCGCTTGCAGCTTCGATTTCGGCAATCCCCTGCAGTACGAGGTGCCTGAATTTAGCGGTATCGAGTGTAGATGGGATGTCCATAATGAGCTGACTGGTCGGGGAGGACCCTTGCCCTCCCCGACAGTGTCAACTCATCTTAGAGGCCCGTCGCGCTCGTCGAGCAAGGCAGCGGGATCCCATCGAACGGGCAACGCTTGTACAGGACCGGCAACACATTCTGCGGCCGGATCGGCTGGATCGCCCGGCTGATCTGGTAGATGTGCTGACCGTAGTCTCCGTAGAGGTTGCAGTCGTTGTCCCGGAAGTAGGTCCACTCGAGTTCACCCATCGCAAGCTGAGGAGCGAACTTGAAGGTGCCCTCACCGGTGTAGGACTCAGGAACAAGGCGCTTGAATGCATCACCGGCGATGATGAAGCCCACTTCGTAGGGAGCGTTCACCCAAGCGGGATTCCGGCGCTGGGCAAAGCCGTTTGTGACCGCCGTGGAAACGATCGGGTTGACCAGCACGAGGTTGCCGGATCCATCAAACCCAGTGGCACGCAGGGGCTGCTGGTCGATCCCAAACGCAAACCCACGGTAACCTTGGAACTGGTAGCCCGAGATGGATTCCTCACCCAACTTGAACGATCCAGCGGAGAGGTAGAGCAGGTCTTCCTTCACGTCAGCGTCGTTGCGAAGGTTTTCGATCGCGTCGGCGCTCAGCATCACTTGGAAGAATTCGCCTTCCTTGGCCGCAAAAGGCTCAGCGAGCATCTCTTCACGGAGGAATGTGCCGAGCTTGTAGAGTGTGCGGAAGTTCAGCGGACCATCTGGCAGTGTCTGAGCAAACTGCGTGTTGATGTTCTGCATGTCGCCGGTGAGGTTGCTGCCGAACGACGCGGTCGTGTTGACGACGTATTTGACTCCAGACTGGATCAGGTACTGGTACCGGATGTCAGCGTTGATGATCTGCAGGATTGTCTTCTCAAGAGAGACCTGCGCCTGCAAGTAGCTGCCCTTGAAGGCTGTGCGAGCCTGCTTCACGCAAACACGAGGGCCGGCCCCGCGCAGTGTCTGCAATTGGAACTGGTACTCAGTGGATCCAACAACGTCAGGAGTGGCACCAACGCCGCAGAGCGTGGTGTCATTGACGAATGTGGGAGCAGCCAACGAGGCGGCCGGCACGGCCATCTCTTCAACAACGGAGCGGACCACATCAGACACATTCGGCAGAGTGCCGCCGTCGATGGAGTTGATGTAGGGCGATTTGCGGGCCAAAACGCGAGCGATCTGGCCTACGATACGGTTTACGTCTTTGCTGGCGAAATTCTGAATAGTCGCCAACGGGATACAATCATTGGGCATGGTGGTTTTAGGAGTTTCCTGAACTCACTGCCCACCCACTCAGGCAAGCAACAAGTCCAGACAGGGCAGCCTGATAGGCGACCCGTAGTTGGTGATTTGTTGCTCAAGTCGGCTGAGCGGTTTGACGACCTATTTCGGTTTACGTCCGAAAACGTGCTGCATACGGAGCAGCAACACCGAGTTGCGATAAGTTTTAGCCTACATCAAAACCGGCGCAACTGTTTTTTTATTCAATCAGCAGGTTGGCTCAAATTTAGCGCCCAATGCTCCTGCATTACAGAAGACTTTGATGTTTCACCCGGTCGAGCCCGAACATGGTCGATGCCATCTATTTCGATTGGCTTAACTCCAAGAATATCGCTTTCACTTCTAATTTTAGAGCACTCAACCAAATCTCCACTCAGGTACTTGTTTATCACGTACTGAGCATTTTCTGCTGAAACATAAAACAAACACGGCCTGCTAGATGACAGCACAATCGGCTGCTGCAGTTTGATGGCTGATTCAGGCGTGAACCCAACATTCAAGACATCATAGTCAGACATCCATCCGCCTCCAGAGGCGTGAAGAGCACACCATCGAATAAATCTTGCCACAATGAAATCAAATTGATTTCTAAGCGCCTCAACATGCCTAAGCTCTCCAACCAGCTTTTGAAGCATCTTATTGTAGCGCTGCGACACTTGAGCGTGGCTTCTATTGAGCATCACTGGCTCCCATCCGTAATGAGTCCAAGACGCTTTCCAGAGATTAGCGCAAGCAAACTCTTCATCTTGACTTATTGTTGGAATTGATTGATAGTATGAATAGATTTTCATTTTAGTACGCCTTGTACCCAACATGAGCCAACGGGATCCCGAGGTCGATGTGCGGCTGGTGCCCGCATGATTTGGCTCTTCGGCAAAACTCAATATCTTCGCCTGCTCCGTTGCTCCCGGGCTTGAAGTAGTCAAACGGCATGCCCGGAGCGGACGGAGCAAGGTCAGGGAAGCTCTTTCGCATGTCATCGAAAACCCGACGGTGAATAAGCATCGCGCCGGTACCAACCCAATCGACTGGGACGACTTTGTCCGAGAAAGCTCTCGCGTCAGACTCTAGGGACTGGTTCGAGCACATGAGCTTTCCTCCTTCCTGACGCCCAAAGTAGGCGCCCCCAACAAGGGTTTTGCCGGCTCCAATGAGACGATGCAGCACATGACGCTGCAGAGGCATGTCTAGGGCCGTCCTTGCGCTGGCAACCCATGCCTTGTACCAAGCCGCACGCCCAATAGCTGGAATGATGTCGTCATCGAGCATGAAAAGCCACTTTGCGTCCGTTTCCAGAAACTTTTGGGCGATCGTGTTTCGCGAGTGGTAGACCATGGCGTCTCCGAAGACCAAATCAAATCGGATCTGGTCTTTCCCGAAGTCCAAAGCCATGGCGACCAGCGCCATCGTCGTCACCGGGTTGCTGGTCTTGTACCAAGGGAGCCCAACAAATATGTCCCTGCCAGCGAATTCCGTTCTATACGACGGGCACCCTCCGCTGTCATGGGTCACAACGATCTCCGGAGCCTCAATTTCCTGCAAGACCGGCTCCTTGATCGGGTCTTGAGCCGTTTTTTGCGGATTTTCTGCAGTTTCAGGGGAGATCTTCGGACTTTCTTCGGCCTCAACGCGGGCGAGAATGGCCTCAATCGAATCTGGCTTTTGTTTTTTCTGCTTGGGACTTTCTTTGCTCATTTGCGTATCTTGAGGAGGCTGAACTCGCGCCACTGGGCGTCCATCTAGGCTCGAGTGCTGGCGGATCGGGGTCTGGAATGGGTTTGCTGAATCAAGCGCCGCAAGCGTGCGACGCTCCATTGGAGAAATCTTCTCTTCCATGGTTAAGACCCGGCTTCTTCAAGCCCCAAATCAATTGCGAGAGAAGAATCCATCTTGATCCTGTCAGACAGCGTCGACTTTTGAGCGGTTTGCCCTTGAACGCTAGATTTCGGCATGCGGCCAGACTGCTTCAGAAGTGAGTTTTCCTTTTTCAGGGCCTCAAGCTCCTTTTGGATCTGAGCCTTCGATGCTTGCTCTCCACGAAGCTGCTCAACAAGCAGGTGAGACATCACCGCAGCGGTCGCCACGGCCGCCCTTTCCTCAGGCATAGTTGCGTTCAATGCCGAGTTGAACTTTGACGACAGATCATCGACCCGGGCGTTGTGGGCCTGAATTTTCTGGATTTGATCTGGCGTTGCGTTTGAAGGAACCTGCTGATACCGAGCCCAAGCGTGTTCTTTGGTGACGTTCTCGAGGTACTTGTTGATGGCTTCCGTGTCGCGGGTCATCCGCTGGATAGCCTCCTGCTGACGCTGCTGCATCCACTCTTCTTGCTTTGTCGAAGACAGAGACAATTCCTTCTCTCTTGCAGACTCTGCGTCTTCTAGGCCAGCCAAAGCCTTCCGGATCCGATCTGCGTCGACGTACCCATCATCAGTCGACTCTAGCTTGTCGATGATGTTCTTGCGCCACCATGCCTTCTCAACTTTATGAGGGCCGCCTCTGTCTTGGATGGCCTTGATGATGTCATCGGGGGCTTTGTGCTTCTTGAGCAGATCGTAAATGTTCTCCGAGAGATCCCGGATCGGAGCATCATGCCGAGCCTTGAACTCTGGATCATTCTTCAGGTCGAATATCGACCGGAATCGCTTCAGTTCATCATAGTCTTCAGGGAGTTTTGGAGCCTTCTCAGACTCTTCAATTCTCCGTTTCAGCTCTTCAACCTCTGCTGCGTACTTCTTCGCCTGACTGGCGCTCTCAGTCAGCTTGCTTGTCAGCTTTCGCCAGTTTGAAACCTGCTTCTCCGACATGTTCGGAGGCATCTGGATCGCTGCGATTTCCGGATCGATTTCAGGATCTTGCTGGCCCTCCTGCTTATCCTCAACATGGGCTTGTTCCGGATTTTCAGCCTTGTCTTGCTTCGCGAAGGTTCCGTCTGGGTTTCGCCCGGCCTCTTCAGGCTCAGGTACATTTCGTTTGAAGCTGGTATCATCTGATACCGGTTCACTGGCTGCGTCTAACCCAGCATCGATCGCGTCCAAGTCAGACTGCGTAGGAAGATCTGCATCTAAACGCTCAGCTCCGCCATCTGGATTTGCCGGGGTGTATTCTGGAACAGACAATTCATCATCAATTGACATATTTTATTCTAGGTTATGTATCTAAATTACATGTTTGTGAAGCTGCCAGAAGCAGCGTCACCACTATCTTGCTTATCAATAAGCATCGCCTCCATCAATCCGATGACATATTCAGCCCCTTCTTTGTGCTTCGCTTCAAGCGCCACTGATTCAATAGTTTTCCCCAGTAGAGGAGGGATGCTTGACCGCAAAAGTCGAATCAACCTACCTCCCGTGCTTCTGTTGAAATCACGGAACCTAGCTGTATCTTGTTCGCTCCACATAGTTTATGCTGCTGTTGGTGGCCTAGGGGGATTTGCTGTTGTCTGAATGAGACCGGCTTGTGATGGGTTTGCAGATTGAACTGCTGACCCAACCTCTCGAAGTGCCGCTGCTGTCACTTGCTTGCCACCGCCGGCTCCGGCCGCCGCAGGTTGCACATCGGGAGGAGGTGGGGCCGCCTGACCCTGCGTCAGATGCTTGTGAGCCTGCTGTAGAGCCTGCTTGTACTGAGCCGCCTCATTCGACGGCATGCCCTTAGCCTCTGCGGCCTGCAGGTGACCCATAAAGTGCTCCATGGCCTTTGCTAGAGGCTCAACACCCTCAGGGGTCAACCCGCCCGGCGGGACAGACTGGATCAGCGGCATGAGCTTCTGGACCATGGTGTCGAGATGGACCTTGTCATTGTCCCTCGGCGACACAGGCACATTGTTTCCAGCGATAATAGACTGAAGCTCAAGGATTTGCTGCCGGGTCGCCTCAATAGCCAACGCCTCAACTTGGTCCTTCGGCAGGATGACCTCGTTCGCGATGCTTTGGCCCATTTTCTTGACCCAATCGAGCTTCATCAAGGCGTCTTGATTGATAGATGGGTTGCCCATGTACCGTTGGATGAGCATATCCAGAAGCTGCCCATCCTGAGCTTCAGTATCCAAAAGCAACTCAGAAGCAGGAGAATACGCCATGAGAAGGATGTCGGATGGCGGAAGGTTTTTCTCGAGCATCTCCAAGCAACAACCGATCGCCTCCTCATCGAGGTGCTCCGGCACCTCAAACGGCACGAGAAACGGAGGCAACTCTAAATTTGCTCTATCAAATGCATCGACGATGTCTCGTTTTGCCCAACTCACCTGAGCTTGCGTCTGCCGGACCATGTCGAGCTTCGTTTTGAGATCGGCGGCGGCTTTGACGTGCTCCGGGTGGCAAATCCCGCGCTGAATCCGTTCAACCCCTTGCGAGAATTGACGGGCAAAGCGCATCAGAATGCCTTGGCGAAGCTGGTTTTCAATGGCCGCAACCCGGTTGACTTCGGATGCCGTTTTCCTCCCGGAGTCCTCAATGTGGGGTGCCGGCAAAAACGTCCCAAGCTGGATCTCAGCCATGTTCGCGATGAACTGGTGAAGCTGAATAAACGACGCGACGTCAACCGGCATGCTTTGCGGGATAACCTCATACCCGTCAGAGACAATCGCCACAGGGTGATGGACCGTCAGCGGGGCCGCGTTTGGCTTCGCATTCGGGCCCTTTTTCATCGTCATCAACGACTTCAGGTAGACGTCATCGATGATCAGATTGTGAGCCTTGTCGATGGCTACATGCGTGTTGTAAAGATCGCGTCCAGCCCCGCGAGAACTCATGAGGTTACCGCTGCCGATCTCAATCGAGAACAGCGCCAAGCAGTCGGACATTTTGTTGTAGCGGTCGATCTGCGTGCAGATTTCCTCGCCACTTTTGTCGTCAAACAGGTAGCGAGAAATCTTCCCGTGCGGCTCTTTGACGAGGATTTCGCCAAGCTCAACGTACTTTGCGTCATTCTCGTAGGACGCCCCATAGGATCCCTCGCGCTGCCAGTCCTCGTATCGTCTCGCGTCGTCATCAGAATCGAGCGTTCTGCCCGCTGGCGTGGCGTTGTTGATGGCTTTGACGAGGTTTTTGATGTTCCACCCAGCCAGCACACTCATCGATTCGTTTTCGAGGATTGGAAGAAGCTCAGCGATCTGGTACCGGCGCTTTTTTGCCCAAATCGGAGTAGCATCCGCCACCTGAGGAGTCTCAATTGAGAAAAACGTGTAGTCCTGCCGGCAAAACTCCGGCTTCCAGTCGCGGAGATCGTCCCAACTCCACGCACAAAACCCAAAGACCGTGTTTTCGTGGACGGTCTGGGCAAGCATGTCATCAAACCCCTTCCAGCCTCGGATGCACTTGGTTATGCACTCACGAAAAGTCTTGGTCTTGTGCTCGGAATCAACCCCGTCCATGGGGTACTTTGAAAAGGTAATGCTCGGAGCCTGCTCGATAACCTGCCGGAACGGTGGCTGCAGCCGGCTGCACATCGTTGAAATGAACCCGGTCGAACGGTTGCTTCGCCAAGCCTGCCCCATCGATTCGAGCTTCTTCGGTGAGTATGGAGTCTCGTTATTAAGCTTCTTCTGGATGAGTTGGTTTTTCCGATTTCTCTCAACATTCTGCTGCTTCAGGCGCCTGTATGCGCTGTGAGCCTGCGTTGCATCCCGGAATGTCCTCCGGACCTGCAGCGTCTTCTCGTCAACCGTTTCGGTGGCCCCGACCGTCGGGTTTGTGACATCGAGATCGAGGATCCTTGGCTTTTCCTGATAGTCGTGAACCCGTGGAGCCTTGTCGGCAACAGAGTTTGTGATGTTTGGGTCGAATGGCTTTGACATGGCTCAAATGTTTACCCAGCAGTGCTCCGGGAGGCTCGACGCTCGCTGCAAGGCAGAGCGATCAAGGAAAATGGCGGTGCGGTTGTCGTGGCGCATGAGTCGGCACCCACCCAAAACAGCGCTCGAAGCCGTGTCTCGAGCCTGCCGAACAGAGGCGCAGAGACGATCGGTGGCCACGATGCACGACGAGCACCCGCCTCGCCAATTGACGTTCTCTTCGCACCTGCGACAGATTTTTGCCCTCTCCTCAGCGAGGTCGTCAGGGACCAAAGGATTTGGCTCTGTTGAGTGCAGAATGTTCCGGGCCCATACCCCAATGTCCTGCATCAACTCTCCGGAGGATGTAAGCGGGTTCACCGACGTGATCGACACCATGTCCACGCCGTGGCAGTACAATGGCCAATTCGAGCAGATGTAAGAGTTTACATCCCCCTCAACATCACCGATCGGCAGGTGGTTTTCTGCCCTGTAATGCTCAACAGCCTTCAAAAGATCCTCATAAGAGTACCCCTGAAGGCGAACGTCAGACTGGTAGTAGTGCCATCCTCCCGGAGGCACCATGCCTTGAATCGGTTTTGCCATATCAAATCACAAACTCATGGTGACACTTTGGGCAGATACATGTGTCCTTTGGCTCCTTTTTCTTTTCTTCTTCATCATCAATTTCAGGAACCTCAGGCGATCCAATCAACTCATCAAGCTCTTCATTGGTAAACCCAAGAACACTCAAATCAAACGCATCATCATTTAATGCGTCGATTTCCGCAGCCAAAACATCGTAGTCCCAGCTCGCCATCGATGGAAGCTGATTGTCAGCGATTGTGTAAGCCTTTATCTGAGCAGTCGTTAGACCGTGCAAAACAATCACAGGAACCTGCTCCATCCCAAGCTCATGGGCCGCAAGAACACGCCCGTGACCTGCAATGATCTTGTTCTTCTCTGAAACAAGAACAGGATTCGTGAAGCCAAACTGCTTAATCGAATCTTTTAATGCAGATATTTGCTCATTGCTGTGTTTTCTTGCGTTGTTTTCATAAGGATCAAGGTCCTTAATCAACATCATCTGCACCTCAAGCCTCTTCCTTGTAGAATCGCTCATGTGATGGGCAAATGTGAATTCTTTTACCGTTAGGCATCTTGATGCTTTTCGATGTCTTAATTTCGCACTTTTTGTACGTCATAGGATCATACGAAACAACATCAACATGACCGCATGTGTGGAGTTTTTTTGCTTTAGCTTCTTTGCTCATCTTTTACAAAAACACCAGAAGGCAGCAAGGTGCCTGTTCTGTCTTTGATTTCATTGTATGCACCTTCAAGGCATTCGTTCAGGTCAATTGCGCTCAACGCGCAGAAATTGATCAAGCAGACAAGCACGTCTCCAACTGCGTCCATTGTCTCTGCTCTGTTTCGCTTATTCACAGCGTCAGCAAGCTCTCCAATCTCAGCAATTGTTTTGAGAAGCTGTGAGATCGGAGTCGCGTTCGGGATAATCTTTCTGGCTTCGGCCCACTTGATGACAAGTGACTGTAATTCTTCAAATGTACTCATAATTTCAATGATTTAACTAATTGATTCCAATCATGCATTGCTGCAACTCTTTCAACTTGAGTCTGAGCCCTGACGATTGCGTTGCCGGCACGAATCAAAGCCCGGACTCTGGCCTCAAGATCCTCCACGACATCCTCCTCATCCATTGGATGCGTGTTCGGCTTGTACTTTTCAGAAACCACACTCATTCCTCTCCCTCCTCTTTCCCCATTGCCGATAGGACGATTGAAGTGAACCTAGAGAAAACCTCATGCAACGAGTCTCCAGTGATGGAGATTGAAGCTTTGCTTCTGTTCGCCATATTCCAGAGTTGAACTGCTGAAATGTGGTTTACCGCATGTGGACCGGAGGATCCGCAATTTTGGCAAACAACAAAAAGCAGATCATCGCCATCGTCTTCATCTCCGACATTTTCGATAGAGAAAGAGTTTTGCCGACAAAACGGACAGTCTAGTATCTCTATCTTTGTTGTGCTCATTTATATGTTTTGATTTACCCACTTCACTTTTTTCTCAGCTTCAAGCCATTTTAGGTTACCAACGTCGTTGGATATCAAATCAGTTGAAGCAAGTGATAATGTTTTAAGCAAAATCTTCAGCTTTTCGTTCTCTCTTGTAAGAGAAAAGATCTCACTATGCAACTGTGCAATCTCTTCAGGTGAATTTTTTTTGTCACTCATCGTCTATGTTGTTGTCTTGCAGGTGCATCATCAACACTTCTTTTGCAGCTTCCCTGCTGTGAGCTAGAATGCGGATGTCTTCAGAGGGAAACTCGTAAACACTAGCTCCAATCGAATCGAGTTTGCACCGAATTTCTGGCGATGAAAGATCCCAGTTTATCTGGCCCCAATCAGGCTGGATTTTTTTGATGTCCTTCATTTGAAGCCTTTGATCTGTAGCCAGAAAGCCACTGCTCGAACGCTTGCCATACACGCTTGCTTTTTGGAGATTGGCACTTCCTTGGTGTCCCATCTCTTTTAAGCCACAAAGGACCGGCATATGAGCAGTAATCAAATTGCCAAACCTTGCCGTTTACATCAATTTTTTGATCAATTGCGTCAGGTATTGAAATAAACAAGTTTTGTGATGCTTTTAATGTTTTCATCTTCCAAGCTCTGGCCTAGGTTGCGTTAGTATTCCATTTCCATAGTTAGAGCGTGAATTTAAGATGCTCTTCATCATAAGATTTTCGTGCCGAAGAATTTCAATTTCAGATATAGCTTCATGCAGTAGCGGCACCAATGGCAAATACTTAAACATAATCTGTGCCTGCTTTAATCTTTTGATCAGTGTTTCGCTTTTGCTACTTGATTCACTCATGTTAATTTGACCACTGCTCGCAAATGTCTGAGTCTTTTGTTATCTCATTGAATTTTGAGCAAATGCCCTCATTTGAGTTGTCTGATGGCCTGAAGTTTGAGCAATTCATGCACCTAGGGATGTTGTCCACAAACTCATGGTACATACACACCAAAAAAGGAGACACCATTCTAGTTGGGTCGATGACGCTTTTTGAAAGGTCATCAATCAAGAGCATGCAGGTATTGAGTTGAGCCCTGAGTCTTTGGATTTCACCGAAGCAATCCGATCCATCCCAACCATTTCCGCCGCAGCATTCACAAGGCTTTTCGCTCATCTTGATATAGAGATCGCTCCAAGGATTGAAACCACAAGACTGCGACGTGTCCTTGCTCCGATGCCGGCGGGAGGCCGCTCTTCCACGACGGCCCTGTACAGAAGCTGAAGAGATCCGCCGCAGTTGTATGCCTCAGCGTACTTCAAAGCAGCCTTCAACTCACGACCCTTCAGGTTTGCTGTCAGAACCGAGATGTGGCTCGTGACCTTCTCTACTGGCTTTTCTGGCTTTTCTGCTTTGGCGACCATTATCCGCTGAGAGCGGCCTGAAGCGGCCCTCCTAGATCCATTCTCAAAGACCAAACCCTTCTTGAAGAGGGATCTGTACCG
>Ga0129333_10004935_pt1 | contig 12502 bp, 15 predicted proteins | sample CPB6_08_DNA_FD_94474 | JGI IMG/M metagenome (GOLD analysis project Ga0129333, IMG submission 94474) | Freshwater to marine salinity gradient microbial communities from Chesapeake Bay, USA - CPBay_Sum_0.6_0.8_DNA | ecosystem: Environmental > Aquatic > Marine > Coastal | place: USA: Chesapeake... | reverse complement strand
TTCTTGGCTTGTTATCAATTGATCAAAATAACGTAATCTAATTGATTCTACAAAACTTGGATCCCAGAATCTAATTCCTAAAACAATAACTAATGTTACCAGTGCGATCCAAGGATTAAGATATATTTTTTTAGTTTGGTCTACCATTGTAAGTCCTTACTGACGAGTTATGTATTTACTAAATAAAATTTCAAACCATACAGGGGAGTTTAGAATGTACTGGGGTTATCACTTAATGTTAGATTGTAGCGGCTGTAAAAATATTGACAAAAGAGATGTCATTTATAAATTTACAAAAGACTTGATCGAACGCATAGATATGACGGCACACGGTGAACCTATTATCGAGTACCTATTACCCGGTGATCCTAAACAAGGGTACAGTCTACTACAGTTGATAACGACCAGCAATATTGCTGGGCATTTTATGGAATTAGATGGTACTGCCTATTTCGATGTTTTTAGTTGCAAAACATTTGATATTGAAATAGTTAAACAGGTTGTACACGAATACTTTCAACCTGGTAAGATGCGTGTAAACTTCATTACACGGCATGCCGATTAACTGGCTTTTCTTCTACCGCTTTTCATATTTGCTAACCAATGGGCTAACTGGCCCTTGCGACCACCTTGTTTAGCAGTTTTACGTAATGAGCTTATACTGGCTTTGGTATTAATGCCGTGGCGTTTAGCATCTCCTTTATCTTGAGGGTTACGTCCGTCGGCAAAATTTTCTACTTGTCGTGTATCACCTTGTTCGCTGACATGATGTGCTTCAAAATCTACACTGGGAAATTTTTTATTCAATGACTTAAAAACAGTGAGATTTTTTTCACTGTCGTCGTACATAGTAACTTTATTATATTTTCCTGTTTTAAGCCAGTTTGTCACATGCACAGCTTTTTTATATGCAGGAGCATCATCACCGGGTAAGTTTCCTGCTCTGTATAAGTGTACATCTTTATTGATGTCTATGCCGTGTTGTTTAAATGTTCGCCACACAGCCTGTTGATTATCAAGGTCTGCCCTGGCAGTCAGCATCACAACGTCGTGGCCTGCTGAAAGATCCTGTCTTAACTGATCTAACATTGGACCAATTGGCACCGACTCTTTTTCAAATTTTTCAGCGTTGCGGAATTCTCCAAAGTCAAATTCCTCACCTGGTTGTAATTTATAATTATTGAATTCTTGGTTAGTTAAACTACGAACTACCTGTCCGTCTTTCACTACATTAATTTTTGCAGTGGTATGAAGCAACGTATCATCAATATCAAAGATGATCAGTTGGTTAGATCCTGTTCGATTTAATTTTTCAACAAGTATATCTGCAATTTTCATACAGTATTTATTCTATCTTACCCCCGCAATGTGGGCAACATTTGTTGTCTTTAATATGTTTATGTAAAACTTCTTCCCATTCTTTTATTTCTACAATAACTTTTTTGAGAGTAGTTCTACACCTTTCTGGCTTATCTTTTTCTAATTCATCTTTTAGGCGTTTACGTAAGCGGTGGACCCGCTGTTCAAAAACACCTAAAAATCCACCGCTACTGTCGCTCATTTGATTTTTGCCATTTCCTTTCGAACCAATGCCACTACATTATCGGGCAAAGGAACATAATCTAAATCTTCTGCCATCTTATCACCTTTGTCAAAGGCCCAGTTAAAGAACTTCAACACATCTTGTGCTTCTTTGGCTTTGTCACCGTTGTTTAAATACATGATAATAAATGTAGCACCTGTAGCAGGCCAACTGGTCTTACCAGGTTGATCCGTTAGTATTTGATAGAATGACTTATCCCAGGTAGCATTTGCGGCCGCGGCTTTGAATGTTAAGTCGTCGGGTGCTACCCATTGACCATCACGATTCTGCATCTGAACCCAGTTCATCTTGGTCTGTTTAACATAAGCGTATTCAACATAACCTAAAGCACCGGGAAGTTGACGCACCATTGCCGCTACACCTTCATTGCCCTTGCCGCCAGCACCCACTCGCCAATTTACTGCTGTGCCTTCTCCGATCTGTTCTTTAAAATCTGCACTGACCTTACTTAGATAGTTGGTCCAAATAAAGGTGGTGCCTGACCCGTCTGCTCTACGAACAACCATAATGTCTTGATCTGGTAATTTAAGGGAGGGGTTTAGTTTTGTAATTGCAGGATCATTCCAACGTTTAACCTTGCCTAAAAAGATGTCTGCAATTACAGGACCAGTTAAACGTAGCTCTCCTGGTTTAACATCTTTTAGGTTAATAACCGGAACCACTCCTCCGATGGCTGTAGGAAATTGCGTGGCTCCCAAACTGGCTAATTTGTCATCTTTGAGTGGCATGTCGCTGGCACCAAAAGTGATTGTTCGGCCTTCAATTTGTCTTATGCCGGCACCACTACCTACGCTTTGATAGTTTACCTTGATGCCTGTTTCTTTGTTGTAAGCCTCTGCCCACTTTGAATACAAAGGAGCCGGGAAAGTTGCCCCGGCTCCATTAATACTTTGTGCTTGTGCTGTAACGGCAATACCTATTGTCGCCAGTAGTGTCACGAATAGTTTTTTCACTTTTGTCTCCTTGTGTGTTAAGTGATGAATATCTGTAGAACAATTCTACAAAAATATTTACTACTATATTACTACAAAAAGATTACGATATGATTACGATTTTTTAGAATTTAAAAGATTATTGTTCAATCTACTGTTTTCTCCAGAACCTATAATACATGCGATGTTATCCTGTATTTCTAATACTGTCCAGGTTTTAGTTTTAGCATTGACAAACAAAGAAAAGTTAGCCTCATTGTCAGCCTTGCCAATCCATACTGGTAGTTCTCGATAATTTTCTCCAGTTAAAAATCTTATAACTTCGGTGGTGGACGAACAGATAACTGGCTTTAGAAATTCTTGTTGAGCATTTACAGAAAACGGAAATAACAGTAGAAGTAGAATTTTTTTCATTTTAATTTACAGGATCCGTTTTTGGGATATCTACACGCTACACGTAGCGATTAAGAAGGCCAAAAATTTTGCTGTTAGGATCCTTATTGGTATTTATGGAATCAAGATTCCATTAACAAATTTGTGAAATCTAACAATAATTTGTGATGATAATTTTCATGCCATTTAACTTTTAGGCCTGTGGATGTGTTATACCAAGACTTCATACTTTCTGGATGGCAACCTATAAGGCCTACTCTACCTTGTATAACAGCCATCGGGTCATTATTTTTATAACGTGCTACTGTGTAAAATTTAGATTCGTCTCCGATTAAAGCACAGCCATCGTAGAAATACATTTCTGTATTTTCGTAATACCAACGAATAGGAACAGTTGTTCCATAACTTCTTTTAATACCCGATCTTGGACGTTTAATATATTGCAGAGCAGTGAAGCCGTCTACAAGATCAAAATAATAATGAGTGGCCCAATAGGCGCCCATACAAATGCCTAAATATCTACTACCTTGGTTTATGGTTTCTTTTATATAGTATTTGTTATCACCGATTAAATTATGAAAGGTTTCGCTATCACCAAGACCTCCAGGAAACACAATTATGTCTGCACGTCTTAACAAAGACTTATCAAATTGTGTACGGTCAAACATTGTGATATCATATTGCGAAGAAAGTGCTTCGTAAATTCCCACTGCACTTTGGGCACTACATTCTGGATGATTTAAAAATAAAGCCATTTTAGGCTTTATCTTTCTTTTAGCCATTAAGGTCCGCCTTGTGTAATTGTCACGCTACATCCGTTTAAATTTGCGCATTGTTGCATAATGCTGTACTGTTGTCCTGTGCTTCCCTGTTGCACTAAGTTAAGTATACTTGAACCGCCGGCGTTTTGCAAATTAATTGTAGCCTTCTGTGTGCCCGAACCGCTCTGTGTTACATTGGCTGTATGTCCAGAACCCGATGCGAATAAATCAATATAATGATTACCTAATCCGTATTGATATAGGTTAATATTATTTGTATTGCCGTCTACGCTGACAAAGGCTTTCTTTTCATTGTTTCCGGCTTGTCTAAGACTTAATATATTGTTATCGCCTTTGATATAAACTAAACCAAAGTGACCGCTGTTGGCTGCGCCCTCATTGCCTTGTTTAATTGCTATGTTGTTATTATCACCATTGATACCTAAACCAGCGTAGTGACCGCCGCTTTCTAAACCGTCAGCTAAACCGTTGGTAACATTACGAGCCTGCCATATTGTTACAGAATTGGTATTACCGTAAACCCCAAATTCTGTAAGATTTTTTCCAATGCCATCACCTTGTTTTATATTCAAGGTATTTGAAGTTCCAGAAATGATAGCATCTCCGCTGACAAGACCTTGAATTGTATTATTATACCCAGTTTGTTCAATAGTAATGGCATTACTGGCAGATCCTATTTTTTCTTCTATATAAATTTTATTACCAGAAACTGCATTAACACGAGACCTTGCGGATGTAACTATGTTAGTTTGATCTACTGTAATATCACTTGAGTACCAATAACTGCCTCCGCCGTCGGTTGGAGATTGTAATGCTGTATCCGGACTTCCTAATAGAGTATAAACACCGTCGCCGTCTGGGTCCCAGGCTACGCTCATTACATATTCGTTATCACCGAAGTTGTTTGACCAAAATTCTAACTTAATTATTTCGCCAGGCTTTGCAGTATATGATCCGTAACGCCATGGCCCGTAGCCACCGCCTGCTACCCATTGTCCATTGATTCTTAATTCGCTGCCGTCATCGTAGCCGACTCTAAACCAAATAGTTTTGCTAACACCGTTGTCTGTGCCTGGCCAACGCATCCAACTATAAAGGTAATTGTGATACCCGCTGCCAGTGTAAGTGTACCAATTAATGTTTCCTACTGCGCCGCTGGCAGATCCACAGCAGTCCCACCAATTAAACCACCAGCCTCCAGTACGCCCATTACCAAAGCCTATTTGATTAGCAGGACGATTAATTACGGGCCATGTAGGACGAACAGGTTGTGCCACTTGATTTCCTGGGGTCTGAGTTGCAGTTTGTCCTGCAGATAACGGCACTGTGCTGTAGGTATTAGATAGTGTATCAGCCTGTGCTGTTGTAGGATTTTGTGTTCCCGTCCAAGTAACACCTCCAGTACCACTCATGCCACTTGATCCGCTGAATAACTGTCCTGTATTGTTATCGCTACCGACAAAGAAGAAGTAGTCAGGCCCCATGTTAACAATTTTACCTGTTCCCATTGTGGCTTTAAGAACACCACTGCTGTTATATTGTTTAGCAAGATACGGAAAACTGGCATTACCACTTAATTCAAATTGAACATAATCTCCTGCGGCCCAACTTAACTGTCCGCTGGTCCAAGGAATTTTATATACGGTCCCTGGCTGTTTACTATAAATTTGACAGGTGGTTGTATTAAGACAGGCGTTAACGTTCCATTGACTGTCAGCAATTTGACTCTGACCAAATTTAATATCTGTAAGAGCGGCTTTGGCCTCTGGAGTCATACAAGACCCTATGATGCCTATTATAAAAAATAGTAAGAATGCTAAGAATCCTTTGGTATGTTTATAATTGTAGTTCATCTGAAGCTCTGGTTGATAATAATTTGTCCTGCTGGTCTACCTGCGCTGAAATTATTGCTTATAGTCTGCATGTCTTGAGTAACGCTGACCAGGACCTGTGTTCCCATTTGTAATGCTACCTGTGCTACATTACGGCCGTTCTGACTCACTGATTCAACAGCCCATCCTATTTGTTTGGTCTCTGACTTATCTTTCCAAATCTTTCTTAACCACTCTGGATCTTCTGATTTAGTTTCTGTTGTAGTAGCTGATGCGACTGTAACTTCCTCTTTGTTCTCTACTTGTGCAATGGTTGTCTTTGTGTCGTCCGATGATTCTGATTCAGACGCTTTTTGTTTTTTTGCTTCTGCAACGGCATTGTTAGCCGCTACCTGTTCATTGTCAGCACCTTCTTTTGCTTCCTCTTTCTTTTCCTCTTTCTTTTCCTCTTTCTTAGCACCTGGAACTCCAGTTAACACTGCCGCGGCTCTTGCTGCCGCAACTAAAGGAGCACCTGACATAGTAGGAGGAGGTGTAACCAAAAGATTAGTACCAATTGGGGTACTGAACAAGTTTACAGTTAGTGGCGGACTTGGAGGAGCACCCGCAGTTTCTACCATAGTTGCTTGGAAGGGTCTGTTTAGACTTACTATGTTAGGTCCGCTTTGCACGTCAATGGCTCCACTACCGCACACTAAACCTTTTACGTTAGGACCGGTTCCGTCTTCGCAACTTGGCATTAAAATAACAGTAGATGCACCAGCTTCATTGACTGCCATGACAAAGTCTGTACCTCGAACTGCAATGGCCGCAGTAGGAGTATTAATTTTTACAGCATTAGGATTGTTGCCGGCTATGGCTCCTGAAACATATCTAACTGCACCACCTGTGGCCTTTAGACCAAGTTTACTGCCACCAGCATTTTTTGGATCGTAAACAAAGTCATCAATTACAAGACTACTGTGTTCGGTCACTGATACAGTAGTGTTGTCTTTGAAAACAATTTTTACCTTACCATTTTTTGTTTCAATTTTGTCATTGGTCTGGACCACAGTTCCTTTAGCGATGGCAATTGTATCCTTTCCTCGTTTGATACTACCACTACCGCTAAGTTCTGTCACAGATCCTATGTCAGCCAGGGCCGCACCTGTGCAAAAAAGCAGACAAAGTGCAATATATTTCATGTTATACTCTTAAGGAGTAGTTCTTTGAATGATATTCCAAACGCCACTGCTACCAACAGTTGTAATTTTTACAACGTTGTCTTGTGTACCAGCTTGACTAATATTAAATCTATTGCTCGATCCATTAACGTCCATCCAGATGCTACTACCATTAGAACTGTTAGAAGTCTGTGATAGATTAAAAACGTTAAAGTCTCCAGATACGTTTAATGTTTGATTATGCTTATTACCTACAGCATCAACGTTGAACTCATTGCTATTACCAGTAACTGTAATTTGACTGTTTAAATCATCTCCAGTTCCACGGAATTGAATGGCATTGCTGTTACCAGTGAACTTCCAATTGAATGTAGCATCTTTACAGCCAGTTAATGCTGTACCGGCTGTGCTGTTACCACTGCCGCAAAGTACATCTGCAAAGTTGCTGTTACCAAGTTGCTGTAAAGTAAAATCAACTCCCTGTGTAGCTACATCGGGACTGATCGCTTTCATTGCCAATGTATTGTTATTACCTTGTTGTACAATGATTAATTTTTGATCGTCGCCACGAAGGTAGATTGCACTGTTGACAGTATAGCTTCTTGTACCACCGGCATTTAATCTATCGGCAATACCTGTGATAGATTTACTATAGGCTACATCACTACCTATGGTGTTACCACTTCCTGTTTGTGTGATGTTGACATTAGGACGCTCACCGTCTTGATCAATAAACACACGGTTAGTGGTATTTGCACCAAGGGCCGTGACAGTGTTTGCCATGACAGTCAGTGTTGGGTTGACCGGAGCTTCTGGCGTCGGTGCTGTCACTGTTGTCTGTGCAAATACTGGTAATGCCATTGCAAGTAAAAGAGTTGTAATACTTTTTTTCATCTTAGTAATTCCTAATAATAGGATCCCTGTTATTTTCCGACTCGAGCTGGAATTCCACTCCCGTCGATTATATTTGACTCTGCTGGTTTATTGTTTTTTGCAGAGTCGGCTGCTTTTTCTTTAGAAACGGCAGGTTGTTCTTTAAATTTCCAAAGACCCTGACGTTCTCCCTGTTTTATTAATTCGATAACTCCTTGTTCTATCGCAGAACGTAGAGCAAAGTTGCCCGGCTCGTTGAATGTTTGACTTGAGTCAAATTCAAATGCCTTTGTTGCCTGATTAAAAAACTTAAGAGCTGTAACACCTTCAGCAGTGCTCAATAAGTTCTTTTCAACTGTAACTGAAGTCAATACTTCTCCAGTTTGCACTGAAACAAGTCTTAGACTGATTACCACAACATCTTGAGTGTATTGTGTATAAGGTCCTACTCCTAACCATCTTGCTCCTGTGCCTCCGGTTAATGTATTAGAATTATAATCAATAATACCACCTTCAAGTATAACACCTGCTAATGCTAACGGTGGTAACATCTTAGCATTGGCACCGTCATAGATTTCACGGGTCTGTTTAATCATTTGACGTTCTTTTAATAAGTTGTCAAGACCTACACGCTCAACTACAGTAAACCACTGTCTATTACCTACTTCGCTCAGTGTTTTCATTAGATAGCTTTCTGCGCCCTGTGTCACAGCAGTCGAAAACAGACTTAAGGTATTGCTGGGTTTACGTTGCCCAGTTAAATCTTTAAACTGATAAACTGCAACTGTAATCGGTGGGCTTGCCGGTGAAGGTACATTATTAATTGCTAACAAAGGTTCTACCAGCTTTGGTTCACTGACCAACTGAGGATCCATGTTTGGACGAATAGTGTTGCAACCTGTTAGTAACAAAGCTGCCAATGCAATAATAGTTAACTTATGTTTCATCATATTAGAATCCAAAACTTGCAATAGGAACAGTTACCTTTGTCACAGTACCTGCTTTGTCTACTACTGTTAGAGTAACTTCTTTGTCTGACTTGACCCAGGTAATGGTGTTTCCATCTAAGGTAAACACTCCAGAAGTTGGATTAACACAACCGGGAATAGACATACCATCTGCACCTGCGCACTTATTAGCAAACAAGTTTGTGCTTAACTGGCTGGCAATTTGTGCATACACCTGGCTTGTGAATAAGCTAATAAAACGTGCCATTGGCGTGTTTTGTGCTTCAGCCAGTAGGCGTGCTTCTTCAGACTTCTTCTGACTTTCTATGTTATCTCTACGTGCTTTTTCTACGCTGTCAATGGTTAGAACATGACTGCTCCAGTTTATACCATTGAAGCTTGGACTCTTAAATTGTTGAACTAATTCTGCATTAGCACTTGTGATGCTAAACAGAAGACAAAGTCCTATGAGTTTTTTCATACGGCCTCCCCTATTTTAATTATTTAAGGGGAAAAACTGTAAAATTATCTGCTTACTTTACCAGTAAGAAGTAGGCCATGCCTATGTAAGTTAGTTGATGTGCTAATTGATCAAGACCAAACTGATTCCAGAACAAAGGTTTGGTATTATCTTTACAGCCATATTTGACTTTGGTGTAATCAATTAGATAGTGTAACATGCCTTCTATTAATACTGCTAAGATAATTGCAATTACAGTCAGTTGATAAAAGTAGGAAAATGCAATTAAGGCCACAAAGGTACACCACATATGATCCCACGAGTGGCTCATGCCGACTGGGTCTAACCATATACCTTTTTTCACAGTCTGCATGTATGTCTGAATTTTAAAATCAGCATACCAATGCTTAATCTGCAGGAGCACTAAAAATAGTAGTATATCCATGCAGATATTTATAATATTGTATGTTAATGAACTTAGCTTATGGCGTTAGCAATTTTGCTTAGTAAAGGACCTTTTTCGATGACGTTTCTTTGATACTTTCCGCCTTCTTTTGTTTGTAAATAGGTCCTAATTTGAAATAAAATACCCTGTTCTTGATCCTTTACGTATAGTTTTGGATTTTCTCCGGGTACAAATTCTGCATTAAATTTAAGGTTTTTCATTAAAGGTAGCAGATTATCGAAGCGTAAAACTTCGTATTTGCCCTTGGTTCCAAAACTCACTACACGTACATTCGGGTCGTCATTGGTTGCCCAGAAGTTCAGTGCTTTGTTTAACCGCTGTACAAATTCTGCTTCTGCCTGGTCGTTGGTTATATTTTGATTTATTATCTGTGCGGCGGCATTATATATCTTACTGGCTGCTTCTATCTGATTACCAGCAGCCTGCATTGCGTCATATTCCTGTTGTTGACCACTGATGTCTATTCCTAAGTGTCCGAATAATTCTTTCATCGCCTTGAACTTACTGCCACTGTGTTGAGCAAACTGTTCTGCACCTGCCTTTAAACTGATAGGTAACAGCTCTCTCTTTGTCTGGCCAGTTTGTGGATCACGTTCTAAAGTATAGACATCGGACTTTCTTTCTGTCTGTGCGCTTAGTCCATCACTGATGATACCGATTTCATCGGGCTGTCCGTTTTTATAGAACTGCTCGGAATACTCTGTACCATCCTTGCTGTTTACATAGTTTACAGGACTCATAGCCCACGACGTTAATTTTGCCCGCATCTTAGGATCCATTAATGCATTCTTAACGTATCCTTTGACCTTTAAACGGAACCATATCTTATCAGTAGCACCGCCAACATCTTTGGCCTTTACAAGATAATCTGTATCTGTTACTGGTTGTAGTTTATCAAAAATATTCCAAAGGTCGTTGACAGTTACCATGCCAATGTTTCCGCCTTCTCTTTTGATGAGCTTTGCAAACATAGCCGCACCTAACAGTCCCTCGGCAGTATCGCCCTTGTTTGGCATTTTCTGTGCCTGTTCTTGTCCGGGGACAACAGCAGGTCCTATTCCGTTTAGGCCACCCTCAATAGAGCTTTTCGATCCCTGTAATTCAATTACTGTACCGTCTTTGCGTTTTAATTTAAATGCTTTTTCTGCTTTACCAGGCAACCTAACTACAATTTTTGATTGCTCGTTTTGATCGGCGATGGTTAATTCTTCAGCTGGGTTAAAGTTTTTTAACTGCTGTTGAATTAATGAACTGATACTCTGTCCAGCCGCACTTCCGCTCAGCGACATTCTATATCCAGGAACGTACTGATTCTTTACAGTTTTAAAAACACTGGCTTCACTAACTCTGGTAAACTCTTTTGCTCGCATAATAGAATATTTATTTTATCTCTGGAAATAGCACTTCCTGGATAAAATCCTTTACCATAGACTCATCTAACCCAAGACTGGCCATAACCCTTGGAGTATGAGGATTTTGCTTCTGGTAATAGCAATAACGATTCTGTGCCATATGAAAATCGGCACCGCTTTCCTGAGTTAGTCCCACATTAGCAAGGTAATAGTCAAGATTGTCTAAGCCAAGTTTAATTAATTGATCTAATTCTTCTTCTTTATCTACAGCACCAATTGCAATAAAACTATCACTGAAAATAGCTTCAGCCCAGTCTGGTAAATTGCGTTCTTTTTTCCAAGCTAAGTTTTTAGTTTGATTATCGAACCACCGCATCATTGGATGATTCGGATCTCCCGAATTACTAAAGTCGTGGAAAGCACCACTTACTTTATTAGGGCCGCAGATAGTATCAAATCCATATATAGGACTTGAATCGTGAGTATGCGGAAAAATACAGACGTGCATCATCCATAGCTTTTTTGTTTCTCTGGCATCTACAATATCAATATGTGCTCTACGATATCTTAGGCTTGTGTAAACGTGATTGGCCCATGGAAACTTTTTTGCATTAGGTTCTTCTACTGATTCTCCGGTGCTTTGAAATTTTTTAATTATTTCCTCTGAGCAAGCTATCATCTTATCAAAGATCAATGAGGTCATCATATTCCTTCATAATTTTAATGGCATAGTTAAATGCGAGATTAGCTTCATCTGCCATGTCGTCATCAATCAGTATTCTAACTTTCTTAATAAGCTCTGGAGCATTTTCGAAGTCTAAACTTTTATGACTACCTGGCATAATCTTTTTAATCATCTGCCCGCCGTGCAGATCTCCCAGATGCCATGTATAAAGATGTGCTATTATTTTACGACTATCTGGATATAGGTTAATGAGGTATTGATAATATTCAAGAGTCGACTTCCTATATTCGTGCGTAGAAGATCCTCCGGTCATAACAAGATAATCTTCGTATAATAGATAGGTACGTCTAATATCTTGCATGTTAGATAGCAATCCCAATGCACCAGCAACCCCCTCAATGGCATTATAGATCAACGTTTTTTGATGTGTAAAATCTGCCCAAACATCTAACGGCATTTTTTTCTTAAAGACAGCCTGCATGAATTTTGTATTTTCTGCGGCGTCATGACTTTCTTTAGTGAGCTCTTTTAGACTCATTCATGTTCTCCATCGTATTTTGCTATTACTGCGCAGGCTGATCTTCCTGCAAACCCAAAGTTATTTTTTAAAGCATATTTGGCCTTAATACTTTCTTTGGTAGTGGGTAAATTCATTCCTGTGTTCAAAGGATTAGTTAAACCTACAATTGGCGGAGTCATTTGATCCCTTAATGCCAATGTGGTGTAAATGCATTCTGCCAAACCGCTTGTAGGTAACGAATGTCCTATTTGACCTTTATTGCTGATCATAGTCCTATTAGGAAACAAATTTTTCATTAATGCATATTCTATGTCATCACCTTGTGGTGTTCCGGTGGCATGGGCGTTGATATATTCGATATCGGAAATGTTTATACCTGCATTTTTAACTGCTTTTAAAGTTGCCAACGTCTGTGAATGTCCGGCCAGGTCTGGATTTAAATCATTAGAACTATCACTGGACATACCTACTCCTAAGATAAGACCATGTATGTG
>Ga0129333_10004934_pt1 | contig 12504 bp, 7 predicted proteins | sample CPB6_08_DNA_FD_94474 | JGI IMG/M metagenome (GOLD analysis project Ga0129333, IMG submission 94474) | Freshwater to marine salinity gradient microbial communities from Chesapeake Bay, USA - CPBay_Sum_0.6_0.8_DNA | ecosystem: Environmental > Aquatic > Marine > Coastal | place: USA: Chesapeake Bay... | reverse complement strand
GCAGTCGGTCGGTGAGGTCATGGCGATCGGGCGGACGTTCCCGGAGAGCCTGCAGAAGGCCATGCGATCCCTCGAACAGGGACGCGCCGGCCTGAACGCCGATCCCGCCGAGGCGGTCACGGACGCGCTCGCCGACGAGGAGCTCCTCGCAGCCCTCGCCGTCGCCACCCCGGACCGTCTGTTCCAGGTCGAAGCGGCCTTGCGGCGGGGAATCGACCCGGCACGGGTCTACGACGCCTGCCGGATCGACCCGTGGTTCTGCGACCAGATCCTGCGGATCTCGCAGGCCCGGGCCTCCCTCGCCGCTGCCGGCGGACCGGACGCACTCGACCGTGCCGCGTGGCGCCGGGCCAAGCGGCTCGGCTTCTCCGATGCACAGCTCGCCTACCTCTGGGACGTCCCCGAGGGGTCCGTCCGGGCGGCTCGGGTCGCGGCAGGGGTCGTCGCCACCTTCAAGACCGTCGACACCTGCGCCGCCGAGTTCGAGGCCGAGACGCCGTACTACTACTCGACCTACGAGGAGGAGGACGAGGTCCCGCCCTCCACCCGGCCCGCCGTCGTCATCCTCGGATCAGGTCCGAACCGGATCGGCCAGGGCATCGAGTTCGACTACGCCTGCGTGCACGCGTGCTTCGCGCTGCGTGACGCCGGGTTCGACGCAGTGATGGTGAACTGCAACCCCGAGACCGTGTCCACCGACTACGACACGTCGTCCCGGCTGTACTTCGAGCCGCTCACCCACGAGGACGTGCTGAACGTCATCGAGGCGGAGCAGCGTGCGGGCCGACTCGTCGGTGTGATCGTCGCCCTCGGTGGCCAGACACCCCTGAAGCTCGCCGACCAGCTCCCCGCCGAGCTCGTGCTCGGTACCGCGCCAGAGGCGATCGACCGGGCCGAGGACCGCGAGCACTGGAACGCCCTGTGCGCCCGGCTCGAGATCCCCCAGCCCGCGGGCGGCACCGCGACGACCGTCGAGCAGGCGGTCGAGATCACCGGGCGGGTCGGCTTCCCCGTGCTCGTCCGACCGAGCTACGTGCTCGGCGGTCGGGCCATGCAGATCGTCTACGACGTCGACCAGCTCCGCACGGCCATGGCCGAACTCGCCCTCGCGGGCAGCCTCGGTCGGGAGGGTGGGCTCTCCGCCGAGCGTCCCGTGCTCATCGACCGGTTCCTCGAGGACGCGGTCGAGGTCGACGTCGATGCCCTGCGTGACCACACCGGTGCGTTCCTCGTCGGCGGGATCATGGAGCACGTTGAGGAGGCCGGGGTGCACTCCGGCGACTCGGCGTGCGTGCTGCCGCCGGTGACGTTGTCGGCGGAGACCCAGGATGTCCTCGCCCGACACACCCGGGCCCTCGCCGACGAGCTCGGTGTCGTCGGCCTCCTCAACGTGCAGTACGCGGTGAAGCTCGGCCAGGTCTTCGTCATCGAGGCGAATCCCCGGGCGTCGCGGACCGTGCCCTTCGTCGCGAAGGCGACCGGGGTGCCGCTCGCGAAGATCGCCGCGCGGCTCATGGCCGGTGCGACGCTCGCCGAGCTCGAGGGGGAGGGGCTCGTCCGACCGCCCGTGCGCGGGCACGTCGCCGTGAAGGAGGCGGTGCTGCCCTTCAACCGGTTCCCGGAGGCCGACGCCGTGCTCGGTCCGGAGATGCGGTCGACGGGCGAGGTCATGGGGATCGACGCCACCTACGGGATGGCGTTCCTCAAGAGCCAGCTCGCCGCGGGGACACGGCTGCCGTCCGAGGGCAACGTGTTCCTCTCGCTCGCGGACCGCGACAAGGTCGTCGGCGTCGAGGCCGCCCGGATGTTGCGTGCGCTCGGGTTCGGCATCGTCGCGACCACCGGGACGGCCGCGGCCCTCCGCGCGGCCGGCATCGAGGTCGACCAGGTCGTCTCCAAGGTGGGGGAGGACGACGGGGTCGACGCCGTCGACCTCATCGGCTCCGGTGCGATCCACCTCGTGGTGAATTCCCCGCGGGGCCGTGGCTCACGCGCCGACGGCGCCCACATCCGGGCCGCGGCCGGGCGCCACGGCATCCCCCTCGTGACCACCGCTGCGGCGGCCCTCGCCGCGGCGAACGGTCTGCGCGACCGGCGGGAACGCCCGCTGACCGTACGGAGCCTGCAGGACTTCCACCGCGGGGGCCCCGCCCAGATGGCCCTCGAGATCCGATGAACGACACCACCGGTCCCGCGACGCCGGTGGCGCCGAACGAGGTCGACCTCACCACCGAGGTCGGCTCGGTGCGTCTCGACGCACCCGTGATGACGGCGGCGGGAACCGCCGGTCACGGCGCCGAGCTCGGTGCGTACCTCGACCTGCGGCGGCTCGGCGCGGTCGTCGTGAAGTCGCTCGCCCCATTCCCCTGGGAGGGCAACCCGGCGCCCCGACTGCATCCCACGACCGCAGGGATGCTGAACAGCGTCGGCCTGCAGGGTCCCGGTGTCGAGCGGTGGATCGACGACGACCTGCCCGGTCTGCGTCGCAGCGGGGCACGGGTCGTCGTGTCGATCTGGGGTCGCACCGTCGAGGACTTCGCCGAGGCCGCCCGGATGCTCGCCCGTGCGCCGGTCGGCTCGATCACCGCCGTCGAGGTCAACGTGTCGTGTCCGAACCTCGAGGATCGGAACCGCATCTTCGCCCACGACCCGGTCAGCACCCGCGAGGTGCTGCGGGCCACCGCCGTGGCAGGACTTCCGCGCTGGGCGAAACTCAGCCCGAACACCGACCGCATCGTCGAGGTCGCCGAGGCGGCGCGTGAGGGCGGGGCCGAGGCGGTCACGGTGGCGAACACCGTGCTGGGGATGGCGATCGACGTCGAGACCCGCCGCCCCGTGCTCGGTGCCGGCCGCGGCGGGCTGTCCGGTGCGGCCGTCCACCCCGTGGCGGTGCGCGCGGTGTTCGACGTCCACGCTGCGCTACCCGACCTGCCGATCATCGGGGTCGGTGGTGTCTCCCACGGTGTCGACGCCGTCGAGCTGCTCCTCGCCGGCGCCGTCGCCGTGCAGGTCGGCACGGCCAACTTCGCGGACCCGCGGGCGTCGGGGCGGGTCCTCGAGGAGCTCACCGTGTGGTGCGCCGACCACGGCGTCGCAGCCGTGCGCGACCTCGTCGGCGAGGCCCATCGGCGCTGACCGCCGGTGCTCCGGGGTGTCGGGGACGGTCGGGTAAGGTCGGGGGATGCCGAATCCCCCCGCTCTCTCCCCCGAGCAGCGAGCGCTCGCCCTCGAGAAGGCTGCCGAGGCCCGGCGTGTGCGCGCCGAGCTCAAGGAACGGCTGAAGATGGGCTCGCTCTCGCTGCCCGAGATCTTCGAGGCTGCAGAGACCGACGACATCGTCGGGAAGCTGAAGGTCCTCGCCCTGCTCGAGTCCCTGCCCGGGGTCGGCAAGGTGAAGGCGCGCCGCACCATGGAGGAGATCGGGATCGCGGAGACGCGCCGGGTCCGCGGTCTCGGTGAGCAGCAGCGGCGGTCGTTGCTCGCGGCGTTCCCGGGCGGCCGCTGAAGCGTCTCGACCATCGTGCCGTCCCCGCTCACCGTCGTCGTCTCGGGCCCCGGCGGAGCCGGGAAGGGGACGATCGTCGACCGTCTCCTGTCAGTCGACCCGCTGCTCTGGCTGAGCAGGTCCTGGACGACTCGTGCCCGCCGACCCGGTGAGGCGCCGGATGCCTACGTCTTCGTCGACCGGGCCACCTTCGAGGCCCGCATCCGTGACGGCGGGTTCCTCGAGTGGGCCGAGTTCCTCGGGAATCTCTACGGCACCCCGCTCGTCGACCCACCCGAGGGCCGTGACGTCGTCTACGAGATCGACGTGCAGGGCGCCGCGCAGATCGTCGAGCGTCGACCGGACGCGCTGCTGGTCTTCGTGGAGGCACCGACACGTGCCGCCCAGGAGGCACGGCTGCGTCGTCGCGGCGACCCCGAGGAGGTCATCGCCCAACGGCTCGCGAAGGCCGACGGCGAGGCCGCCCGGGGCCAGGAGCTCGGGGCGCTCGTCGTGGTGAACGACGACCTCGACCGAGCGACGGCCGAACTCGTGTCGCTCATCCGGGACGCCCGCGCCCGACGCGGCTGACCGCGCTGTCGGCTGCAGGAGCGGCGCTGCTAGCATGCGGAGCCGTTCTGCGGCGTCCGCAGTGCGACTCACCGGAGGCGCTCCCTTGCCCACTCGTCACGACACGATGGTGAACCCCCCGATCGAGGGGCTGCTGCACCGCACCGGCTCCAAGTTCCGGCTCGTGACGGTCGCATCGCAGCGGGCACGCCAGATCAACGCCTACTTCGGGCACCTCGGTGACGGCCTCGGGGCGATGGTCCCGCCGCAGGTCACCTCGCTGGCCCGCAAGCCGCTCTCCATCGCCTTCGAGGAGATCGACGCCGACAAGATCGTCGGGATCGACGGCGCAGAGGCGCGCGCCGCCGAGGAGGCCGCCCTGGCCGACATCGCGGCCGCCGAGGCTGCGGCCGCCGCCGACGCCGGCGAGGACTGAGTCCGGGCGCCCACGGTGACGGGGCTCGAGGGGAAGCGGATCGTCCTCGGCGTGACCGGGGGCATCGCCGCGTACAAGGCGGTCGAGGTCTGCCGTCGTCTCGTCGACGCCGGCGCGCACGTCATCCCCGTGCTGTCCGCCGGAGCGGAGCGCTTCGTCGGAGCGACCACGTTCTCGACGCTGGCCTCGGAACCGGTCGTCCGCTCGCTCTGGGACATCGGGGTCGACGCCCCGGTCCCCGGCCGGCACACGAGCCCGATCCCGCACACCCGACTCGGCCAGACGGCGGACCTGATCCTCGTCTGCCCCGCCACCGCCCGGCTGATCGGTACCTATGCGGCGGGCATCTCCTCCGACCTGATCACGGCGACGCTCATCGCGACGACCGCGCCGGTGGTGATCTGCCCGGCGATGCACACCGAGATGTGGGACCACCCGGCGGTGCAGGACAACCTGACGACGCTCCGCCGGCGCGGGGTCCACGTCGTGCCGCCGGCCGAGGGGCGTCTCGCCGGTGGTGACCACGGCCGGGGTCGTCTCGCCGAACCGGCGACGATCGTCGACACCGTCACAGCGGCGCTCACCCCGCCGTCGCTACGGGGTGTGCGCGTGCTCGTGACCGCCGGCGGGACCCGCGAACCCATCGACCCGGTGCGCTTCATCGGCAACCGCTCCTCGGGCAAGCAGGGCCACGCGCTCGCAGACGAGGCCGCCGCCCGTGGTGCCGACGTCCACGTCGTCACGACCGTCGACCGGCCGCTCGCCGAGGGTGTCCGGCGGACGCGTGTCGACACCGCGCAGGAGATGCACGACGCCGTCCTCGGTGCGCTGCCCGACGTCGACGTCGTCCTCATGGCCGCGGCGGTGGCGGACTTCCGCCCGGTGGGGGTCGCAGGCGACAAGATCAAGAAGGACGCCGGTGTGCCGTCGGTCGTGCTCGAACCGACGCCCGACATCCTCGCTGCGATCGGTGCGAGCCGACGGCCCGACCAGGTCGTCATCGGTTTCGCGGCGGAGACATCTGCGGTGCGCGACCACGCCCTCGGCAAGCTCGAACGCAAGCGCATCGACGCGATCGTCGCGAACGACGTCGCGGCGCCCGAGGTCGGGTTCGAACACGACACCAACCAGGTGGTCGTCCTCGTGCGTGACCCGTCGGCAGCGGACGGCGTCCGCGAGTTCGAGGTGCCGTTGCGTTCCAAGCGCGAGGTCGCCGCAGCAGTGGTCGACGTAGCCGAGTCGTTGTGGAACGACCGCCGCGTCCCGCCCACCCGCTAAGTTCTCCCCGGTTCGACGGTCCGCACCGATGATGCGGAGACACGGCACAGCAGCGAGCGGGCGAGGAGCACACGATGGCGAACTGGACCTTCACCTCGGAGTCGGTGACCGAGGGGCATCCCGACAAGATGGCCGACCAGATCTCCGACGCCGTCCTCGATGCGATCCTCGAGAAGGATCCCATGAGCCGGGTGGCCTGCGAGACGATGGTGACCACCGGCCTCGCGATCGTCGCCGGTGAGATCACCACGAACGCCTACGTCGACATCCCCCAGATCGTGCGTCGGACGATCTGCGACATCGGCTACGACAAGGGCGTCTACGGGTTCGACGGCAACACCTGCGGTGTGATGGTCGCCCTCGACGAGCAGTCCTCGGACATCGCGCAGGGCGTCGACGTCGCCGAGGAGGTCCGTGGTGCGGCGGCCGACCCCGATGCCGAGCTCGACAAGCAGGGTGCAGGCGACCAGGGGATGATGTTCGGCTACGCGTGCGACGAGACCGATGCGCTGATGCCGCTGCCGATCCACGTCGCCCACCGTCTCGCCGAGCGCCTCACCGAGGTGCGCAAGTCCGGGGCGATCCCGTACCTGCGCCCCGACGGCAAGACGCAGGTCACCTTCGAGTACCGCGACGGCGAACCGGTCCGCCTCACGACGGTGCTGATCTCGACCCAGCACGCCGACGGCGTCGACCGTGACACGATGATCCGGCCGGATCTCATCGAGCAGGTGATCCGTCCCACGATCCCCGAGCGGTTCCAGGACGACGACTACACGGTGTGGGTCAACCCGACCGGTCGTTTCGTGATCGGCGGTCCCGTCGGTGACGCCGGCCTCACCGGCCGCAAGATCATCGTGGACACCTACGGTGGCTACGCCCGCCACGGCGGCGGCGCCTTCTCCGGGAAGGACCCGTCCAAGGTCGACCGTTCGGCCGCCTACGCGGCGCGCTGGGTGGCGAAGAACGTGGTTGCCTCGGGTGCGGCCCGACGTTGCGAGATCCAGGTCGCATACGCGATCGGTGTCGCCCGCCCGCTGTCGATCATGGTCGAGACGTTCGGCACCGCCGTGGTCGACCCGCAGCGGATCAGCGACGCCGTCCAGCAGGTCTTCGACCTGCGACCCGCCGCGATCCTGCGGGATCTCGGACTCCGGCGACCGATCTACCGGCAGACGGCGGCCTACGGGCACTTCGGTCGCACCGGTGACTTCCCGTGGGAGCAGACGGACCGCGTCGGCGACCTTCGGTCGGCTCTCGGTCTCTGACCCCGTTCGGACCGCGGGTCGGTCCGGTGACCGCGACGACGTCGACGGTGGTGCGGGTCCTCGTCGACCTGCCTGCCCTCGATCGTCCCTTCGACTACCTGCTCCCGGACGCTCTCGCCGAGGGCGTCGGCGTGGGGACGATCGTGCGCGTCCCCCTGCAGGGCCGGCGCGTCCGCGGGTGGATCACCGAGATCGGGGCACCACCCCCGCCCGGTGTGACGCTCCGGCCGATCGCACGGGTCAGTGGCATCGGGCCACCACCGGATCTCGTGGACCTCGCCGACTGGGCGGCGCGCCGCTGGGCCGGGCGGCGGGTGACGTTCCTGCGGGCGGCGAGCCCGTCACGGAACGTCCGTGTCGTCGTGCCGCGTCGCCCGACGGAGGCACGGGTTCCGGCTGCGGTCGATCCCGTCGTCGCTGCGGCGTTCGAGGGGGCGTCCGGCGCGGTGGCGGTGCGCTGGCCGCCGGCGGTGGACCCGTTCCCCTTCGTGGTCGAGGCCGTCCGGCGCGGCCAGAGCCTCGTCCTCGTCCCGTCGGAAGCGTGGGCGACCTCGATCCGCAATCGTCTCCGGGAGGCCGGTGTCGCCGCGGTCGGACCGGACGACTGGGTGGGCGCTGCGGGCGGCGCGACGGTCGTCGGCGGTCGCGCCGCGGCGTGGCTCCCGCTGCCGCACCTCGCTGCGGTCGTCGTCGTGGACGAGCACGACGAGCGCTATCAGGACGAGCGGGCACCGACGTGGTACGCCCGTGACGTCGTCGTCGAACGGGCCCGTCGGGCCGGCGTCCCCGCGGTGCTGCTGTCGCCGTTCCTGCGGTCCGAGACCCAGGTCGCGCATCGGACGATTGCGCCCGATCGGGCGGACGAACGGAACGGCTGGCCGACCGTCGAGGTGATCGACCGGCGCGGGCTCGACCCCCGGGTCGGTCTGTACCCGCCGCGCATCGTCGACCTGCTCCGTGGCGGGGGACGGGTGGGCGTGGTCTACAACCGGACGGGACGTGCCCGGCTGCTGTCCTGCACCCGGTGTGCGGTGCTCGTGCGCTGCGATCGTTGCGGGGCCACCATGCGCGCCCTCGGTGACGGCTCGCTCGATTGCCGGCGGTGCGGCGCTGGACGTCCGGGCGGCTGCCTCGCCTGCGGTGCCACCCGACTCGCCGTGCGCCGTCCCGGCGTGGCGCGCATCCGGGACGAGGTCGAGGCGCTCACGGGTGAGCCGGTCGTGGAGTTGACGGCGACCACCAGCCCGCCGATCGGTGACGAGCGACTCTTCGTCGGCACCGAGGCGCTCCTCCACCGCGTCGGGTCGCTCGACACGGTCATCTTCCTCGGACTCGACGAGGACCTCCTCGCGCCGGTGGTCGGCGCGTCGGAGGCGGTCCTCGCGCTCGCCGTCCTCGCCGCACGTCGAGTCGGTGGACGCGCCGGCGGTGGCCGGATCGTGCTGCAGACGTCGGTCCCCGACCACGAGGTCGTTGCCTCGCTCCTCGACGCCGACCCGACGCGCTGGGCGGCGGCCGAGATCGAGCGGCGCCGCATGCTCGACCTCCCTCCGTTCCGCGCCGTCGCACGGATCTCCGGTGCTGCAGCCGACGATTTCGTGGCCCCGATCACCGCGGGCGGTCCGTCCGCGGTCGGTGTCCACGTGCTCGGGCCGAACGACGGTGCCTACCTCGTCATCGCCCGCGACCACCCGACGCTCGAGGAGGCACTCACCCTGGGGGAGCGAACCGGTCGCGTCCGGGTCGAGGTCGACCCGCTGCGGTTCTGAGGCCGTCGTCCACAGTATTCCCCACAGCATGTGAGTATCTTTCGATGCATGACCGGTCCTTCCTCCGGTGATCGGGGTGTGTCGGCACCCTTCGAGGTCGAGATCGGTGTCCACGGTGGTCGGGCGCAGCGGGTGCGGGTCACCGCGGCTCCCGACGCGTCGGTGGACGCGCTGCTCGCCGCCGCGCAGATCGTGGCCCCGGGGTCGGTGACGGTGGACGGGGTCGCCGTGGAGCGGTCGGACCTACTCGTCGACGTCGGGCTCGTCCACGGGTCACTCGTCGAGGTCGATGCACCCGGGTCGGTCGACGTCCCGGCCGGACCGTGGGCGCTGGCCGTGGTCGGCGGTGCGCGTGGTGGGTTGTGTCTGCGGGCAGCGGGATCGTCGGGTGTTGCGTTCGCGGTGGGGGAGTCGGTGCTGACGATCGGCGGCGGGAGACCGGTCGTCCACGGTCGGGACGGTTCCGCCCGGGTGGTCGGGTCGCCCGACGACGACCCGGACCGATCGTCCGGTCCGATCGTGCGCTTCGACGACGGCACCACGGTCAGGATCGTCCCGGCCGCGGTACGTCCGGAACCGGGCGCGCGACCGGGCCCGTGCGGGTCCGTGGTCGAGGGTCCGTGGTTCATCTCGTTCCGCCCGGCGCCCCGTGTGCCGGTGCAACGGCGACCGGCCACCCCGGTACGGCCGCCGACGGACGACGCAGCGCGTACCGGACGGCGCGGGCTCGACCCGGCCGGGCTGGTCGGCCTCGTCGCGTCGCTCGGCCTCGGCATGGTCACCGTCTCGGTCCTCGGGGCCGGACGTACAGTGCTGCGCGCTGCCGTCGCCGTGCTCGTCGCTGCACCTGTCGTGCTGCGACTGGGCATCGAGCTCCGTGCGGCGCGCGTGCGCCGGCGAGCGCAGGGCGAGGCCGCGGCGGCGTGGTCGGCGAGCTGGCGGCTCCACGCGACCGATGTCCGACGCTGGGCGCGGGTGCGGGCCCCCGACCCGGTGGTCGTCGAGGCGATGGCCCGGGGGGCAGCTCCGGGCCGGTGGGTGCGACGCGTCGGCGACGAGGACGTCGACGAGGTGGCCGTGGGGGAGGTCCGCGCCACCACACCCGCCGAGTCGGCCGAGATCTGGGAGCCGGTGCTCGTCCGCGTGGGTGTCCTCGGCGTCGTCGGTCCACCGGTCGCGACCGCAGCGGTCGCGCGCTGGGTCGTCGCCCAGTTGGTGGTGCACGGCCCACCCTCGGCGATCCCGGTCGATCTCGCCGGGGTGGAGGGCGACGCCGACTGGTCCTGGGCGGCCTGGCTCCCGCACGCCGAGGCCGCCGGTCGTGCATCCGACTCGTCGGCGGTCGTCTCGCTCGGTGCGGTCGGGTCGACCACCCGGCGCGCCGTCGTGACCGCGCGCAGCTGGGACGACCTCCCACCGCACTGCACCGTCGTCCTGGACCTCGCCGGGGGCCCGGGTCGTGCGTCCTGCACGGACCTCGTCACGGGGACCCGGCTCGACGGCGTGCGGATCTGCGGTCTCGACGTGGAGGCAGCCCGCCGCGTCGCCCGTGCGCTCGCGCCGCTCCGTGAGTGCGGCGACGCCGCGGGTTCGCCTGCGTCCGTCTCGCTGTCGGACGTGCTCGGGTTCGATCCCGCCGACGAGGCGTCGGTGCGTGCTGCGTGGCGCTCGGCGCGGCCCGCCTCCTGCGTGGTCGGTCTCGGCCGGACGGCCACGAGCGTGCTGTCCCTCGATCTCGTGCGCGACGGACCGCACGCGCTCGTCGTGGGCACGACGGGATCCGGCAAGAGTGAACTGCTCCGGAGCTGGATACTCGCCCTGGCCGCGAGCGTCCCACCGTCGCTCCTCACGTTCGTCCTCGCCGACTACAAGGGCGGCGCGACCTTCGACGGGCTCGCGGCGCTCCCGCACGTCGTCGCCACGTACGACGACCTGCGCGGTGGCGCCGACCGGCTGGCCCGCGGGCTGCGCGCCGAGCTCCGCCGGCGGGAACGCCTCCTACGTGACGCGGGGGCCGAGTCGATCACGTCGGATGCTGCGGGATCACTCGGTCTCCCACGTCTCGTGGTCGTCGTCGACGAGTTCACCGCGCTCGCGACCGAGCGACGTGGTGATCTCGACGAGCTCGCCGACGTGGCGCGTGCGGGTCGCAGCCTGGGCCTGCACCTCGTGCTCGCGACCCAGTCCGTGGACGCTGCACTCTCGCCGCGGCTGCGGGCCAACATCGCCGTGCGCATCGACCTGCGGTCCTCGACCGTCGACGGCGTGGAGCACGAGCGGTCGCCGCGCGCGGAGAGAACGACGTGGCCCGCCGGGCGCGCACTCGTCCGGACCGGGGCAGTGCCCTCCGTCGTCGCGCAGGTGGCACGGGTGGTGCCCCGACCGTCACCTCCCGGCCCGGGCCAGGTCCGTCGTGTCGATCCCGTCGTCGGTGACGGTGGTGCGGCGGCAGAGGTGGCGCGGGTCGTCGACGCGATCCGTGCCGCCGCGGACGGCGCCGTGGCGGCGGTGGGCGCGTGCACGCCACCGTTGCCCGACCGTCTCGACCGGCGCACGCTTCTGACCTCGACGGCGTCGCACCGGAACGGTCGACGGGAGGGATCGCCGCCGATCTGGCTCGAGGACCGGCTCGACGACGGCGTGCAGGTCGGCGGTGGGCCGGACCTGCACGGCGGTGGAGTGGTCATCGTCGGTCCACCGGGAAGCGGTGTCGACACCTGTGTGCGTGTCGTCGTCGGCGCGGCGGCACACACACAGGGCGACGGCACGGTGCACGCCTACCTCCTCGGCGATGTCGATCCCGGGTCGAGGCTCGCACTGCGTGGTGTCGAGATCCTGCGACCCGGTGACGACGAACGGGTCCTGGCCCTGCTCCGCCGGGTCCGCGACCCCTCCGGAGGGGTCGGGTCACGGTCGGGTCACGCGGACCGGATCGTGATCGGTGTCGAGGACCTCGCGGCCTCGCCAGCGTCGTCCGGCAACCTCGTCGCGGAACTCTGCGAGGCCGCGCTCGCAGGGCATCCCCGGGGTGTCCGACTCGTCGTCGGGTCCACCGCGCCTCGTGCCGTTCGTGGAGCGCTCCTCGGCGCCGCCGCCGAACGCATCCTCCTCGGCGGGGTCGACCCGTCGGACCTGCTGCTCGGCGGACCGCCGCTCCCGTACGGTCCGCCGGGCCGGGCCTTCCGGGTGCGGACGGGGTGCTGGGTGCAGTTCGTCGACCCCGACGACGACGGGGCGGCGGAGCCCGCCGGTGCGTCGCCCCCGCCCCTCCCGATCCTGCCCGAGGTCGTCGGGTGCGCTGCGCTCGGGGCGGCGGTGCGCCGTGCGGGTGGAGGGGTCGTGCTGCCCCTCGGTGTGGGCGGAGATCCGCTGGGCCCGCTGACCGTCTCGGCGGGCCCCGGCGACGTCGTCCTCCTCGTGGTGCGCACGTCGGTCACCGCGACTGGCCTGACCGCGGCCCTGCGGTCGGTGGTCGCGGGCGTCGGCGTGTCGATCTTCGACCTCGTCACCGTGGACGGCCCCGGGGACGACGCCGCCGACGCGGTGCACCGTGGCCTGGATGCGGGCCGACCTGTCGTGGTCGTCGTCGCGCTCGATCGCCTCGTCGCGCCGTTCGGACACTGGGTCACCCGTCTCCCGGCCGCCGTGGTCGCGGTCGAGGAGACGGTGGCGGAGCGGGCGGCGGAGGCGTTCGGATGG
>Ga0129333_10004933_pt1 | contig 12504 bp, 23 predicted proteins | sample CPB6_08_DNA_FD_94474 | JGI IMG/M metagenome (GOLD analysis project Ga0129333, IMG submission 94474) | Freshwater to marine salinity gradient microbial communities from Chesapeake Bay, USA - CPBay_Sum_0.6_0.8_DNA | ecosystem: Environmental > Aquatic > Marine > Coastal | place: USA: Chesapeake... | reverse complement strand
GGCGTTACCGGCGGCAAACGCATTTTGTCCGGACGCCATGCAGTATTGTCCAATAACCGCCGAATACTGACCGCTGCTGGTTCGGTTCGTGTTACTCAGCCAGTTCAGATTCAGCGACTGCGAATGCGCCGCCGTGCTGGCCCCACTGTTGACGTGGTCAATGCCGCCCTGATAGGAAAAGTCGAAGACCGGCGTGGCGTTGTTAGACAACCGCAGCAGATTGGCCCCCGCTGTGGAATATGTGACTTGCGTGTCGAAGGTGTAAGCGTTGGCTGAAGCACCATTGGCAACGTCTGAATCAAACGTGCCGACATCGGTGCGGAACTGGCCGGTCATGTCCACCGAGCCGTCGGCTTTGAAGTCGCCGGTACCGGATACGGCTTGCCACGAGCAGGTGCCGTCGCCATCTTCGCGCAGGAATTTCGTTCCGCCCACTTCGCCAGTGCTAAGGATGGCAGTGCCCTCTACCGAGGCTGCCGCTGCGGCCTCCAGAGAAATCAACCCACCGGCATTGTCGTAGGTCAAGACGTAGTTGTCTTGTCCTGCGCCTACCGCCTGATCGGCATCAAAGGTGAAGTTACCTAGCAATACGTTGCCAGTGCCATTAGGCTCGATGTCAACGTTGCCACCACCAGCGCTGGTTATTTTCTTGCCGTTAACGTCCAGCGCTCCACCAAGTTGCGGCGTCAGGTCCTCAACCACATTCTGCAATGCAGAGGCGGCTAGTGCTCCTTGGGCTGCCGTGGCGAAAGCGGCGTCGATAACGCTCCACGCGATACGCTTAGATACGCCCCCGTCGTTTACGTACATCTGGTCCGTTGGATCTGGTTCTACAGCCAACGCTGTGAGGGATGATAGTTTTTGGTCGGCCATTAGGTTACTCCAGAATTAAGTAGGATCCATTCTCTAAGAGAAGGGCATCGCTTCCAGCGAGATCTTCATAGGTTACACCAGCTCCAGCATTATACAGGGCGGTGATAGTCGCAGCCGATGGTTTTGCAGACCATACACCAACCTCGTCTAACAGACCATCAAAGGAAAACGCGCCGATTCCATACTGGTGTAGCTTAAAGGGAAGAAGTCCTGAAGCGTTGATGCCGGTTGCGTGAGGCGTAGTTCCCTCGCTGGAATCATCAATACGAAGTCCAATCTCGTTGGCAGTAGCATCGTGCCACGCTACGAAGTGATGCCATGCTCCGGTTGATGGCGTTGTCCACGTAATAGAGGTTCCTCTTACTTGCCATAGAACATTGCCGGAGGCCGGTGGTGTCCACAGAATGTAACCATCCGTGAAATCATACGTTGAAATGATACCGGTATTAGCAGTGATGGAATTAAAATACACCCATCCCGTAATGCAAAAGTCTACGTCTGCCGGGAACAGCAACGGAGCAGAGCCGACGGCAATGCTAAGGGCCGATGAAGTACCGCCTGCGGTAGAGCTGGCATTACCCAGTAGACCAGCAGCAGAACCTACAGTCGCACTATCAGCGAGATCGTAGTTGTTGGTATGTGAGTCAACTCGTGTAAGACCAGACCCCTCGTCGAGCTTCCACCAAGCAATCAGGTTGGTAGTACCTATGCCACCCTCTAAGAGAAGGTGGTCTCCAACGTCTGCAGTGACGCCGCTCCCTCCGGAGCTTGGGTGCTTGTTGATCGACCGAGTGACCTTCTTTACAACAGGCCCCCTGACCGTGTAGGTTGTCTCAACCATGATTAGCGGTCGATCGCTACGCCCCACGCGGCAGTACGCGTTGCGACGCTAAGGCGATACTGGCCCAGTCCTACGATGACTTCCATAGTTCTCGTAGCCGAGAGCACGATATCCCCGTTGTCATCCGTACACGTAACCCACGTACCAGCAGGATCAAGCTTTTCTAGCGTAGCGGTATCTGCCCCAAGATTAGCATCCGGGTACAGCATGACGGTTACTTCCTCTCCGCGCCTAACCTTGAACGTGGACGTGGTAACAGAGTCCGTAGTTCCCGTTGCAAGGATAATTACCTGTGTTGAGTCTCTGTTTCCAACTTTTTGGTTCATGATAGGATTCTTCCTGTTAAATTAAAGTTTAGGCTGCTATGTATGAGCCATGCAGAACCAATCGTCCGCCCGCACTTATTTGCGTAATCGTAAGGTTTGCTGGGCCTGCTGTGGCGTTCCAATTAAGTAGATCAATGCGTGTGTTGCCTGCCGACATTATCCCAACCACATAATCCCTGGCCGTTACCGCAAGACTGGCCCCGTAGGTTACAAAAAACGCTCCAGTCGATCCGGCTGCCTTGGCGTAAGGAAGCCCGGAGATAACGGCTGCATCGGTGCCGGTTAGTGTTCCAATGGATGTGATTTCAACGTCAATCCAGACATGCACCACGTCGCCAACTTTGCGATACTTGCCGTTTTGCTGGGCGTAGGTTTGGCTTTCAGCGTCACTTAGCGATGTGTCCTGAATCGTCGGCGTAAACGTGCCAGACTCAACCCACACCAGCGCCCGGTCATTACCGGCGTCGTCCGTAAAGTACGGAGTGTTGGGCGTGGCATTTTTTGTCCAGAACTGGCCGTAGGCAGCTACATCGGCCTGCGCCGCTGCCTGCTCGCTCAGGTAGATCGAGGAGCGGGGGACGCCACCAAATCTTGAGAGGTTAGCCATGTCTTAGGCGTCCGTAGGCTGGTCGGATGTCCACTCAACTTCGACGCCAAGCAGTTTTCCGGCACCAGTAAAGGTATCAGCTACGGCAGAGCCTTGACGCATCAGGATGAAGCTAATCAACTTATCGTTCGCTACGCTACCATGCGTCACTGCTGCACTCCAGTCAGTATATTGGATTCTGTTGACAACGCCACTCGACGTATCATCCACCACTTGCGGAGTACCAATAGAATCCGACGGAGTTTCAAGATCTCCTACGGCGGTAGCTAATGGGTATACGACCCATCGCACTACTCCAACGTTGGTCGTATCAGCAGCCCAGATCCACCGAAAGCGGAAGGTTCCGAGATTATACCTTGGCTGCATCGGGACGGTCCAATACACATGCTTGTCGACCGTAGCGCTCATGGTATAGTAGTTAACGCACCAGTAGGACGTGACAAGCGTTGCTCCGCCAACATAAGTTGGCGTGGCGCTTGGTCCCATTACCAGATCAACACCCGGACGCAAAAACTGTCGCTGCGTTCCGCTGGTTACTGCCTTGACCTCGGCCTCATTTAGCCCCGGCCCCGAGAACGGCGTGAACTTCCACGTCGAGCCGTTGTACACGAACATATACATGCCGTTGTCAACGTCGAGATTTTCGTCCGCCGCTGCCCCGTTGATGGTGGAGCCGTTGCGGGCGATGGCTACGTTGGTGGTACCACAGTTCTGGCCCACGTCCCGGATGATGGCTACATCCCCGGCAAGGGGAGACGCCTTGAGGGTGATGGTGAACGCACCACCCGAAGAATCCACCCCGACATCCTCGTCCGCCGTTATGGTGTAGTTGGCGGTCTTTACGGAGGCATGGAAGCCGAGGCCTCCGCCGAATCTTGAGATATTAGCCATTGGCTAATCGTCCGTCGGGGTGTCGGTGGTATACTGCATTTCCATCACCAGTAACTCTGCACTCCCAGTGTAGGTATCATCTGTAGCTGCACGTTGAAGCCGTATAAATACAGGCGTGTTAGACGTCGGGCTACCGTCAATAGTAAAGTAACTGGACCACGGAGAAACATGAACGTAATCCACAGAACCATGCGTTGTCTTTGTGGTGGTGACGTAATTAGTTCCGTAAGCTGGCATAGCTGCGCCATCCGCAACGGCGGTGGCGTAATGTTGGAATATCACCGTTCCTACGTTATTCGTGCTGCCGATGAAGTGCTCTCTAAAGCGAATCTGCCCACCATCCCAACTTACCGGAGGAACCCACATCACGTAAGCCCAGTGGTAGCCATCTGTTCCAACAAAACTAAGGCCTTCTGGAGAGGAGTCATACGTTCCACCGGCCTGAACCCTTGTCGTCTCGCCTACGGTTGCTCGAAAATCGTAAGGCAGGAACTGCAGGGTAACTAGCCCCGACGTGAGATCGATGACCTCGGCCTCATTCAACCCGCCGTTGACAATCGGGGTGAACTTCCATGTGCTGCCGTTATAGATGAACATATAGACGGCGTTGTCTACATCGAGGTTTTCGTCGGCCGCCACGCCGTTGATCGTGCTGCCATTGCGGGCAATCGCTACGTTGTTAGTGCCGCAACTCTGGCCGACATCTCGAACGATCGCCACGTCCCCCACGCTCGGTGTGGCCTTCAGGGTGATCGTGAAGGCGCCGCCGGAGGAATCGACGCCGACATCCTCATCTTCTGTGATGGTGTAGTTAGCCGTCTTAACTGATGCGGCTAAGCCTCCGCCGCCCGGTGGTGTATTCTGCGGATCGCCATACTTGATAACGTCGGTGTTGTACTTACTTACGCTCACGAGGGATTCACATGCTCAGTAATGACAACGTATTCGTTAGCTGACGTAGTGATCGCGTGGAAGCCACGAGATCCAATGACATCAGGATTTACCCATCCAGAGATCGTCTCCCAGCCCGTGCCATTCCACTTCAGCAGGGTTGTATTCGCCAACGTACTGGTGCAGATCGTAAAATCGTATTCAACGTAGAACGGCTCCGCCGTTACCGTTGCATTGTACACTACCGGGAAGTCTGTATACGGAACGAGCTTGTCGTGATTCAGCTCGGGAACAGGATATCGCGGTGATGGTACGATGCTGGCCATTGCTACTCGCTCACTGGAAGCTGGTAGTCATCCGTGCCGTTACGCACGTTACAGATGTCGATAGATGCTGCTTGCTCAACAGACAGTATAGCCACATCTGCCCAAGTAGGTCCCTTGAGTGGGGGTTTCTGACACTTGTAAACAGTCTGGCTAGGAGTCGTCTGACAGCCAGCCATGATAACGAAGGATAGACTCAGGAGCGCGTTCCGCAGCACATCCCGAGGGAGGCGCAACTTCTTCTTCACTTGGCTCTGGTCGGTTCTCGATAATTTCGGCTGCTTCATCTCTGTCACTTTCCAAGTCCTCAATAACTGATACCGCACCATCACGAATAATTCCTATCACTCTGTTTTCTAGACCCCTGCGATCGTACTCAGCGGCCAACAGCCCGGCACAGTATGCAGCCTTGGCTTGCAAATTCTTGATGTACCAGATGCTCCCAGAGATTGCTCCGGTAAAAGCTACGGTCATCAGAATGGCGAGCCATCCGGACATCCGCGATACTAGAAATTTACCCAACAAGCTCATCATACCACCGTTTGATTCTTTGTACGTACGCCAAGGTTTCTGCGGAGTGTTTCCCAGTCACTTTCCTCAAACATGGGGAAATGCTTTTCCAAGAAGGCTTGTTCTGGCATTTTATCTGAGCCGCTAAAATGTTCCCTGCTCCCGCATTGTACGATGCTTGGGCAAGCTGCAGTCTCTCCTCGTTCGTTCTCGGGGCCTTCCAAAACTTCACCATCCTGTTCATATAAACCGCCCCAACCAGAATGTTTACCTTCGGGTTGTAGGGCGAGGCGATTATCCCGAGCTGGTCTGTGATATCTTCCCACGTACGGGGCATAACTTGCATGATCCCTTGCGCCCCAGACGTCGAAACTGCGTTTGGATTAAATAGAGATTCTTGATAACCTTGTGCCTTAAGCCACCGCCAATCATACACAGGCAAGTATCGTCCTGAGTAACGGGCGAAGTGATCGTCATACTTCTCAGAGAATAACCCGGAGAAGAGGGGCGAAGAGGATAGCAAGAGCAATGAGCCTACCCACAAAATAAATAGATAGCGCAATGTTATCTCCTGCGAGTTCTCTGAACTCTTGCTTAAAATCAATCCCTAGGGCCCGATCCATCAGGCGAAGGGTACCCCACCAAACTCCCGCTATGAATGCGGCGGAAAGGGCGAGGTAAGTAAACTGGTAGACTATTTCGAGCATGCCTCTAGGCCGAGGTTGTACATCGTCGTTTCGTTTTCGTGGATCTGGGCGCTTAACTCTTGCATGTATACTTCATGGTACCCAAGTCGCCACGCCACGCCGTAGAAGGCTAGGCCGCAGATCGTTAACAGAACCATAGCCCACGCAGCGAACATCCCAAGATCTGGCTTACGCGTCCGAGCGATGTCGAGCTTGCTCGCTATATCCCGGATGTTCGTATCGAGGCCTTGCAACTGGCCCGCCAAGGCGGCCAATGCGCCCTGTGTCCTGATGCTGTCCTCGTGCAAGGAGTCCACAACTCTTTCGAGGTGGTCTACTCTTGCCGGAACGCCTTCTAGTGACATACTAGCTTCCCTTGCTTCCCTTGCTTCCCTGCTTGGCATCTATGTCCCCTATTAAGTATTACGAGGTACGTGCCTCGCACTGGTCGTCTTTCCGAACGATTTTGATTTGATCTACAAAGAAGAACGATGCTCCATTTTCGGGATCTCGCCATAGGTCCGCCCGATGGGCGACGGCGAAGGTCTCGAAGTTCTCCTTATCCAAGTAAACTGTAGTAATATTCGACGTCCCTTGGGTACCGTACATTGATAGCCTCCCTCGAAGCTGGTGTAAGTACAACGCCAATACCCGGCGGGGATACATCTTTAGGAATGACAACCGGTGCCGGGAATACATCCGCAAGATCACACATCTCTTGGACGACAAATTGTAGGTCCGGTTCGTAAAGGAATACTTCGTCGGCTGCTTCGTGATAAGGATTGAGTCTATCGCCAAAGAGCCAATGGATCTGACGCTCCGTTACGAACTGGATAAACGATTCTTCTTGCGGAACATTTTCCGTATTCCGGAGGTAGAAGTGGTAGTACCAACTTACCATCTGGGTATACGGGTCCCGCGCTATGGTATAGCGGGGTAGGGTCGAGGATCCGGGTGCCAACTCCTCCGCAGTATTATCTATCTGCTCGGGTTCGACGTGGTGGATCTTAGACTCGACCGACCCCGGAACTTGCCGAAGGGCGGCGGCTATTGCCTGACTGCCTGTTCGGGGGGTGGCGAGAAATATAAACTTATTAGGAACTACTATCATCCTCGCCACAAGGCTCGTCGCCACAGAGCATGATCGAGAACTCGGTACCGCGTACGCCCATCAGGGCAACCGGGGTGCGGACCTTGTAGTTCTCCGGGTTGGTCTTGGCCATTGATCCGGTGATCACGCGCAGGCCGCCGGATACCAAGCTAAGTGTGGCGGCGTCATCTACGCTACCGTCGTACAAGTACTGCTCGATGATCAAGGTAGAATCCGGTCGTACTGTAACCTTAGCCCCATCAGTAAATTGCAATACGGCGAAGCTGCGATCGCTGGTCAGGATTTCATCCTTCTCGTAGACCAGATCACCTTGCTTCAGTTCCCTTGAACCCCCATTGGTGATTGCGATCACCTCGCCACGCGAAGCGATAAGCATACCGGCGCTATCTTCCGCGTGAGTGACGAGGGGGAAGAGAGCAAGTGCTAAAGCTATTAGCCCCCTTTTGGGGAACGCCATCTTCTGAATATCGCCCACATGAGTTTTATACTCCGGAGCGGTGACTCCCCGCATGCTATACATTGTAAAATCCCGGGGCCTTGCCCGGCGTGCTCAGGTTCGTCGACTGATAGTGTACGTCTGCTGTCAGGACGAAGATTGAGTCCGCGTTGTTTACTCCGCCGTTCGTTACTCTCCGCAAACGCGTCATCAAGAATCCATCCGGTTCGGTGATGGCAGCTCCACTTATGGCGACGGTTTCCGTAACCATGTGCCGATACGCTACCCCGGGACCTGCCGCTTGTGCATTAACCAAGGTACCTGCCGTGCCGAAGGCTGCTTGGTTGAAGCCAGCGGCGTACGCGTAATACCATTCCCATTTGACTACTTGCGTGGCAGTTCCCGAAGGAAGCCAGTGAACGTGCAGGTAAAAGTCCGAGCCGGGAACGTAGTCGTGCGGGATGTGGTACGGGATCCAGCATTCGTCATTCACATCGAACTTGTACGCGTAGAACGGTCCCGCGTTGATAATCGTCCACGTCGGATTAGTGGCCCCTGTCCGCGTATCAATCTGGCCGAGGATATCACGCCAGCCGTATTCCGGAGTCGGCCCCGGAACGCCCGTGTGCCTAATACCCGTACCCGACATACCGTCGGTGACGATATCTTCTAGGTTCTGGAAGTCGTAGTAGGTTTGATCGTACGCCTCTTGGAGGGTACGCTTCTGGCCTACGCTAAACTCCTGAGCGCGGTTAATCTCCCGCCGGATATCTGTCGTCGACACTTGGGGCTATTCCTTCAGTTGGGACAGGCGGGCGCGGAGCTTATTCTGACGGGAGAGATTCGTCATCTTATCCTCGTCTGAACGGAGCTTCTTGTACTCCTTCTTCAACTCCTCGATCTTGGATTCGAGTTCATCCCGAACTACAGCCGAGTCGAAGTCCTCCTCGTAGGAGTCCTCCTCATCCTCTTCTTCTTCCTCGAATACCGCCTTACCGGCGGAACGGACGGCCTCAATGGCCTTCTCTGGACGGGAGTATTCCTCTCCCATTTCTTCGGCGTAGTCTTTACGTGTAGGCATGGTGGTATATCTCTTAGCTTATATTAGCTTATATTAGCTTAGTGAGCATCTGTCGGGGCGGCTAGACAGATGCGAACCCCGTAGCCCGCCATTCCCCCCTGTAAGGGGTTCGGCGGGCGAAGGGAACATCTATTAGCTATTAGACTTGCGTCTTTCGCAAGTCGTCTGACTTGCTCAAGCTTTCTTCTTACTCTCGAAGCCCTCTTAGGAGGGCGAGAGAGTTAGAAGAACTCATCGAAGTCCCTCTGTAGAGGGACGAGATGATAGCTCCTCTAAATAGTTAGACAACAGAAAACCCGAAAAGTTCACATCTTTACGTAACTTTACACTTCAAGCCGGTTTCTTTACAATTAACGTCTCCTCCGCAAGCCTTCCTCGAACCCCCTGTGGTACGCCTGTTCGACGGACCTGTGGTGGCTGTCGAGGCACATTGGGGGCCACGGGGCGTAGCACTGATAGATCGCGTCGTAGCAGTAGCCGTCCTCGAAGCCTTGATCAAACGCGTCGCACTTAGCGCCTGCACTTAAGGGTTGGCTCAATACCATGAAGATCACGACGATAAGGGCTAACGTTATGAGGAACGCCAGCCCACGAACAATATTCCCCCACAATCGGCTCGTCCAATTGATTCCCATCTTCTTCCTCCTCCTCCAACGTATGTCTATTCCAAAACAAGGCTTCGGCAAGTCCTTGATTCTCCTTGAGAAAGGAGTAAAGGCCTATTGCCAAGCCGTCAATCTCGTGCTCCTCGAACTTCAAGCTGAGCATCCCCTCGATCAAATGGATCAATTCGTGAAGGAATGTAGCTCCCGTGACATCGTTCCCCAGATTCTCCCGAAGCCGAATCCGTAGGTCCTCCGAGTAGGTGTGCCCTAAGTCCCCTCCAATGTCCTCGGGCTTGGCGAACTCTAGGGTGGCTAGGTGAGAAAGCAGAGTAAAATCAAACACATTAGTCACAAGTAAGCTCCTGGCCGTTGATTCCAATGTAGCAGTTGTCGACACTCCACGGCCCACTCGTGTCCCGTCGCATCATCTGGGTGTCGCGGAAGTACACCCCACCCTTCAGTTCCCACGCGGGCTTGAGAAAACCCGTACGATAGTCCCGGGCGCGTGGCGCGTGGTCCCACATATCCCACCACGAGTGGAAGTCGAAACGCCACTCTTGGCCCCGTAGCTCGGCCCTACGCTTCGCTCGATGATAAACGGCTGTCGGAATGCGCGCCCGTAGGGCTCGTACCCGATTCAAGTGCTCCTTGTTCTTGGCGTGGTAGCGGGCTTGGGCTTGGCTCCGGAGGTGGATTCGCTCCAAGCGCTGGTCGTCCTCCTCGTACGCTTGCTTGACGGCGCGCTTAATCGACGCCTTGGACGGCGGGGAAGGCTTCTTGATTCTCCGCTTCCCTCTGTCGGTAGCTACTTGTTCTAGGATGTCCTCTAACCCGGCCATATTATCTGGGGTCCTTAATCAAAAAGCGTCCTCCCGTATCTATTTAGACAACGGAAAGGGCCCAAAGTTCCCCTACTGTCAAGATTTCTTTACATATCTTTACATATCTATACATTCGTTTCCTCATTCGCTTCGCTCATCCCGGGCCGATCGTGGCGAGATTCACCTGTTTATGGCGGATTTGACCACATAATTCCCTTGATCTGGGATACCCAGCTAGAGAAAGTTGGCCCCGCATAGAGTCTGGGTCCCCTATACATACGGCGCGCTAGCTAAGAGCGGCAGGTGGGGGGTGCATTCGATTGCATGGGCGAGCGTTCTGGCGGAATCGGGCATCATCCCAGTTTTTTCACTGTATACTATAAGTAAGCCGTTGCGCTGCTTCGGCTTCGTCTAGTACATCTGTACTAGGCGCACCATCAACTGGAGTACATTGAAATGACGAGCACTAACCTAAACGTCCTGTCCGCCACGCAAGCCAAAGCAATGGGCGCGACCTTCACGGGTCTTCTCAAGGCCGAAGGATCAGCCGTCGCTGCACGTCGCGCTATGGTTGTCATGGCATTCGCTACCTGTCGCGATGACTACGACCTCGACCCGGCCGGCGATGACTTCGCGATGACATGCGACGCCGTGATCCTTGACATGCTGGCGGATATCCAAATGGCAAACGACTTGCCGATCGGCTGGAACTATAGCAAGGACCGCCAGAACTGCGAGAACGGGACCATCGGATTCTACATCGGCAAGGCGGGCCCAGTCATCGCGGGCGCGCTGCGGCTGGACCTCAACGCTGCGAAAGCGAAGGTCAAGAATCTGAAGGGCAAGACCATCGGCGAGAAGATCACGCACGCAACCACGATGGGCGACAAGCTGTACACTCGCTCCAGCACCAAGGCGCCTGCCCGTGTGACCGACTCGACTCACGACCTCGTGGCACCGCTGGTGCAGTTCATCAAGGAGAACGGTCTTAGCGCAAGCCAGACGAAGAAGGTGGTTGCGGCCGCGATCGCGTACGGCCAGAAGTTGGTAGCCTGAACTAAACCGACTACCGACGACTAAACGGGGCGCGCTTGCGCCCCGTCTTTTTTTTAACCCTGCAACGCTAGTACACGTGTACTAGGAGGAAAAATGGACCATTTCACGGCAAAGAAATTAAGCGACTTGGAGCGGCTGTTCCAGATGGCAATGCAGAACGCCGAAAACGCCAGACTACCGGCGCTCCGCGATAGGATGCTAGAGTACGCAGTAGAGTACGAGCAAAAGATCAATAGCATGTGGGACAACCTCAAAGGGAGGCAAATGTGAGCACAATAATCCGAATGCAGCCACAGCGCCAGAGCAGACGGCTGGATAAGATCGCCCACCTTCAGCGACTGATCGGCTCATACAATGAGCAAATCATAGAGCTTGAACGTGAGAACGCGGTGCTCAAGAAGCAACTCAAGACCGCAGAACATTCCATCGCGTCCTTGACGGGCTGGAACCGCGATGAGAGGTGCTAAGATGATCGAGAAATGGGGAACGGGCTAGTGAGCAAGGCAACTGTCTAGTACATCCGTACTAGTTAAACGCTCTGAGGGCCATTTGAAATCACGTCTCGTCGATGGCCTTTGGATAACACCGTGAAGTAAGGAGAACTGAAATGAGTTGGAAGGATTGGTTACGCGCTATCGCAGATGGCGTGGGGCTGTTGCTCTTGATGATCCTGCTTTGGTTGGCTATCGTTGTAGCGGAGGCGTTGTTCTTCAACGTGCAGCTATGATTTATCTCATCGGGATCATCGGGACTGGAGCGATTATCGTATGGTGGTACATCCCGTGGAATGTGCGTGAAGGTCTAATGGACTTCACCCAGATGGATGACCTCTGCATGTTCTCAGCGGCACTGCTATTGGCAAGCGCACTGTGGCCCTTCTTCTGGACATTAGCAGGAGTCGTGGTGCTGGTGCGCTGGCGTGCTAGGGCTGTGAAGGATAGGATTGTATGAAACGTGTTGTGTTTGTTGTGTTCGGGGCATACGCTATAGCGATAGCTGTGGCGTATGTGGTTACTCACTGGTTCTAGTACACTCGTACTAGAGGAGGAACGATGGACCTTGGGTGCAAGGATAGACCAGAAGGCAAGGAGATTTACGAACTTACGACTCGGCTCGTTGCGTTGCTCAGTACGGATGAGCAAGAACTTACGCAACGCTATCGGCGCAACGTAGCCAACTGGCAATGTGATACTGCCAGAAAAATCTGCGAGGAGTTGCTAGAAGCATCCAGAGCAGACGGTCTTGGGGGCTGTTGGTTATGTCAATCATAGCAAGGAGAACGTCATCATGCCCAACATGAGAGAAAGAATCGAACTGCGTATCGCCGAAGTGGGTGAGCAGATCGAGAAGATCGACAAGAAGCGCGACGAGTACATGCGTCGTGGGGAGTTCCTCCCCGTGTCATTCGAGGAGGATGAACTGGTAGATCGGTGGAATAGTCTCAAT
>Ga0129333_10004932_pt1 | contig 12505 bp, 9 predicted proteins | sample CPB6_08_DNA_FD_94474 | JGI IMG/M metagenome (GOLD analysis project Ga0129333, IMG submission 94474) | Freshwater to marine salinity gradient microbial communities from Chesapeake Bay, USA - CPBay_Sum_0.6_0.8_DNA | ecosystem: Environmental > Aquatic > Marine > Coastal | place: USA: Chesapeake Bay... | reverse complement strand
CGAGTCTAGCGAAGCAGCGGAGAAACGGGCAGTTGAGCGCCGAAGTTTTGCGCGCACCAGATTGGCAGATCGAGGGTCGTGATTGGCCTAATCGCGATTGCAGTCGCTTTGTCGAGGCGAGCGGCTTGCGTTGGCACGTCCAGCGCTGTGGTGCGGGCCCGGTTTGTTTGCTCATCCACGGCACGGGAGCCTCGACGCACTCCTTTCGAGATCTCATCCCTTTGCTCGCAACTCATTTCGATGTGATCGCGATGGACTTGCCGGGTCACGGCTTCACCTCGCGACCTGTCGCGATCGAAGGGCTCTCGTTGCCCGGGATGGCGCGATCGCTCGCGGGTTTACTGCGTGTGCTAGAGGCACGACCCGCGCTCGTCATCGGGCACTCCGCGGGAGCGGCGATCGCAGCCCGTCTCGTCTTAGATCGTGAGGTCGAGCCACGCTGCCTCGTCAGTCTGAATGGCGCTCTGCTTCCGTTGTCGGGCCTCAAGCATCCTGCGTTCACGCCGCTCGTACGTGCCGTCGTGAGTAGTCATTGGTTACCGCGTTGGTTTGCCAAGCGTCTGGAGTCACCGCGAGAGGTGGATCGTCTGCTCGAAAGCACCGGATCGCGGGTCGATGAGCCTGGGCGCGAGTTTTACGGCCGACTGTCGCGTTGCCCGGGGCACACCGGCGCTGCGCTTGCAATGATGGGCGTATGGGACTTGAGACCGCTGGAGCGTGAACTCGCGCAGCTCGCCGTGCCCTTGCATCTGCTCATCGGTGGGCAAGATCGAATGATCCTGCCGGGTGAGGCCGTCAAACTCAGGCGACTGGTTCCGTCCGCGACGGTTGAACAGTGGTCTAACTTGGGGCACCTGGCCCACGAGGAAGCGCCGGACCGATTGGCCGAATGGGTGCTCGAGCGGGCTAAGGCGGACGGTATTGTAGTTCCATCCTGACACCGCACATTGTATCGTGCCGCGGACACTTTTGATCCGAGGCCCGTCCGACGTGACCGTCGATCGATCCCATCCGTTGCGCCGAGCGCTGCACGACGAGGTACACGCGCGACCGCCATTGTCGTTGCCGACACCCTCACGGCTCACCTGTCTTGCGCTGATGTCGACCGCGGACGAGCTTGCGAGAGAGATCGCTTTACTCGGCGAGATAACCTCGTTTCACGGTTTGTCGCCACCAAAAGCCGACGCGGGACATTGCGTGATCGAAGCGGCCGGATTTCGGCTCAAGTGGGAGCGTCACACCGAATACTCGCGCTACGTCATCGCCGTGGATGGGGCGGGTAGCCATCCGTTCTCAGAGCCGGCGACGGCGTCCCTGCCGCGGGATTGGCTCGAAAGATTGCCGGGCCAGATGCTCTACGCCGGCCACGCTGAAGTGATAGGCAGTAGCGCAGAATCAGGCGAGAGTCTCGTGACGATATCGAGCGACAGCTTTGGCGGCCGAGCGCTGGTCGGATCCGTGATCGCTGGTGGTCTCGCCACGGTGCTCACCGACTTTCGGATTGACGAGCAAGGCTTCAGTCGCTTGCTTTTGATCGATCGTGGTATGACGCCGGCGCAATGTGGCCGCGCTGTGCAGGCCTTACTCGAGGTGGATACGTATCGCCTCTTGGCGCTGCTCGCTTTCCCTGTGGCGCGCGAGTTGTCGCCACAGTTGGCACGCGATGAACGTGAGCTCTCCTCGATCGCCAACGAGCTTGTGAACATCGACAAGACACAAGAGCCGATTTTGCTCGAACGCTTGACGCGTCTACAAGCCGAGATCGAACGTTATGAGGCGGATCATCACTATCGTTTCGGTGCCGCTGAGGCCTATCACGAAATCGTCCAGCGCCGTCTCGAACAATTGCGCGAAGAGCGCGTCGACTCGCTGCAGACGATGCAGGAATTCATGGAACGACGTTTGGCGCCCGCTATGAATACTTGTGTTGCCGTGATGGCACGCATGGAATCCTTGTCGCAGCGCGTCACGCGTGCAACGCAACTGCTGTCGACCCGTATCGAGATCACCCGCGAAGGACAAAACCAACAGCTGCTCGAGTCGATGAATCAACGCGCGGCAGCGCAGTTGCGACTACAGGGGACGGTGGAAGGGTTGTCGGTCGCTGCGGTGACGTACTACATCGTCGGACTGATTGGTCATTTGGCTGAAGGTCTCGAAGGCTTTCATTCTCTACCGAGCGCAGGGGTGATCACTGCAATCAGCATCCCTGTGGTGGCGTTGCTCGTCGCCCTAGGGGTGCGTCGAATTCGGCGTACCGTCGAGCATCAAATGGAGCAAAAATTATGAGTCACGCCATTGTCATCGGTAGCGGTTTCGGTGGATTGGCTGCGGCCATTCGTCTCGGTGCGCGTGGGTATCGGGTCACTGTGCTCGAGCGTCTCGATGGACCGGGCGGGAGAGGGTATGTCTATCGCCAGGATGGATATACCTTTGATGCGGGTCCGACGATTATCACCGCACCATATCTGTTCGAGGACTTGTGGCGAATCTGCGGCAAGCGCCTATCTGACGATGTCACCTTGCGTGCGCTTGATCCGTTTTACGAGGTGCGCTTCGACGATGGTGACGTGTTCCGTTACACCTCCGATCTCGCGCGCATGCGCGAGCAAGTTGCGCGCATCGAGCCGCGCGATGCGCCGGCATTCGATCGATTCCTCGAGCGTAGTCGCGAGATCTATGAGGTCGCTTTCCGAGACCTTGCAGAGCAACCCTTCCATGAGCTCGGCACGTTGCTGCGTGCCGCACCCGATCTGATTCGCCTAGGTGGATATCGATCGGTGTATCGCGAGGTCAGTCGCTTTTTCCGTAGTGACAAGTTGCGCACTCTCTTCAGTTTTCATCCCTTATTAATCGGCGGAAATCCGTTAACGACGACGGCGTACTACTGCCTCATCGCCCATCTCGAGCGTAGCTATGGCGTGCACTACGCCGAAGGCGGGATGGGGTCTTTGGTGCGGGGTCTCGTCGGTTTGATCGAGGGGCAAGGCGGTCAGCTGCGATACAACTCACCCGTGGCCGAGATCCTCGTTAAGGCTGGTCGTGCGTGCGGGGTGAGGCTCGAGAGCGGTGAGATCATCGAGTCCGATATCGTCGTCTCGAACGCCGATGTGGCGACGACCTATGAGCGGCTGCTCGGTTCGACTCCACGACGTCGATGGACCGATGCAAAGCTTGAGCGCGTGAGCTATTCGATGAGTCTGTTCGTCTGGTACTTCGGCACGAACCGACGCTACGAGGATGTCTACCACCACACTATGGTTCTTGGCCCTCGCTATCGCGAACTGCTCGACGATATTTTCAAGCACAAGCGTCTTGCCGAGGATTTCAGTCTCTATCTGCATCGACCGAGCGCGAGTGATCCGAGTTTGGCGCCGCCGGGCTGCGATTCATTCTATGTCCTCGCGCCTGTCCCGCATCTTGATAGCGGCACGGATTGGCGGGCGCAGGCAGAGCCTTACCGAGCGGCCGTGCAGCGCCGTTTGGAGTCGACCGTGTTACCCGGTCTCGGTGATTCGCTCACCACATCCTTGATGTTGACCCCACTGGACTTTCGCGACCGGCTCGCCTCGAAGAAAGGCGCTGCCTTTGCGATGGAGCCGAAGCTGTTCCAGAGCGCTTGGTTCAGACCGCATAACAAAAGCGAGGAAGTCGAAGGGCTCTATCTCGTCGGCGCGGGCACTCACCCAGGCGCGGGTCTGCCGGGGGTGGTGTCGTCGGCGAATATTCTTGATCGGATCGTGCCGCCGCCTTCGGTATCGCGCTAGGCGAAATCGCGCTAGTCCGTATCGCGAAGCAAGCAGGCGGCGGCCAAGCGCCCGGATAAGGTGGCCATCGGGACGCCAGGTCCGGGATGAACACTACCGCCCGCAAGATAGAGTCCCTGGATAGGGGTGCGCGCAGTCGGCCGCGCAAAGCTCGCGAACGCACCGTGGTTGGCTGAGCCATAAAGGCTGCCGCCAGTGGCTGGAAATAACCGCGCGAAATCTTGCGGTCGTGTCGCGACGAGATGTTCCGATTTTCGCGAGACGATCAAGCCAGACGTTTCGAGTCGCGAGAACACGCGTTGCTCCAATTCCGCAAGCTCGTTGTCCGTGAGTCCGTCGTGATCGCCATCGGCAGGCGCGTTCACGAGCATCAAAACTCGCTCGGCATCACCCGCTTTCAGTGGAGAACTGGCCTCGCCACGATCCTGCGCGCAAAGATAGATCGTCGGTTGAGTGGTGATTTTCCGTCGCTCGAAAACGTCGGAAAACTCGCGAGGGTAGTCGTCGCCGAAGAACACGTTGTGATGAGCAAGATCGAAACCCCGGGTTGGAGCATCGATGCACCAAGTCACTGCCGAGAGCCCGCGCTCCGATCGTCGACGGGCCGTTACGGCACGGCGCAGGTCTTCTCCGAGCAGGCCATCGGCCAGCGCTTGGGTATCGCCGTTGAAGATCACGTTGTCCGCAGGAATGAAGTCGCCATTCTTAAGATGAACGCCGGCGATACGGCCGGCTTTGATCTCGATGCGCCGTGCTCCGTTCCCCAATCGCAGGCTTGCACCACAGTGCATGGCCAGTGATGCGAGTGCCTCGGCGACGCGACGCATACCACCTTCCACTAGCCACACACCCGATTGTTCGACATGTGCGATCAGCATCAAGGTGGCCGGTGCTTGCAAGGGTGAAGAGCCGACGTAGGTCGCATAACGGGCGAACAGTTGGCGCAGTCGCGGATCCCGAAAGTGCTCAGTCAGCGCGCGCCAGAGCGTAAGCCACGGTGGCGTTCGCCACATCGTGAGCATGCCGGCGAAACCGATTTCGCGCATCAAGCCGCTTGTCGTCGGTCGTGGCGACATCATGAACGGCTCACGCAGACACTCGTGTAAGGCGCCGGCGCGATCGAGAAATTCCCCGAAGCCGCGCGCTTCGCTCGCGCCTGCGAACGCAGCGATCGCGTCCATCGAGAGCTTCGGATCGGCGTGCAGATCAAGAATGGCCGGATCGCTGCCCCAGACGTGTCTTGCGAGTAAAGAGGCCGGATGCAGGCGCAGTTCATCCTCGAGTCTGCGGCCGGCATCAGCGAACAGCGACTCGAAGACGTGGCGCATCGTGAATACGGTGGGGCCCGCGTCGATCGCTCGGCCTTGTGGCTCGAGACTGCGAAGCTTGCCGCCGACGTACGGCGCTTTCTCGATTAGCGTGACGGCGCGGCCACTGCGTGCAAGATCGATGCTGGCGGCGAGGCCGCCCATACCGGCGCCGATTACCACGGTGCGTCGCGTTGTGTTCAAGCGTTCCGCGGCCGTTGCCGTGTGATGGCGAATCGGTGGTAGATAATCAGCGTCAGCCCGACGATCAAGGGGATCGACCACAGACCTGGATGCAGCGCCAACGCCGGAATGGTCCGCACGGCGCCGAAGGCGAAAAAGGCCGTGTAGACGGAGATCCCGGCACCCACCAGTGCTTTGATGTGTTCTTTGAGCCAATCAAGCGGTGCTGGTTCGGGCTTCAGGATGAACCAAAGATTGGTGGCGACGGTAGCGATACCAATGGCTGGCATACCGAGCATCAAAGGTTCGTTGATGCGCAGCGATTCGACGAGGCAGGCGAGCGAGGCGATCGTGAGCAGCGCCTGCAAACCCAAATTTCGCCACTCGCGATGGCCGCGATGGCGCTCTCGATGCTGTATGCAGGACCAGCCGTACCACGCGAGATTTACGGTGAGGATGGCAAGTCCGAGCATCATCCAGCCGAAGATCCCGCGTATCCATGGCGGATCGGTGAGATGCGGGTGCGTCCCCTGCGGATCGATCAGGGTGCAGATGCTAACGCCGATCGCGGCCGACCCGGTTGCCAGCATGGTCCAGGTGAACACCCGACCCCAACGGCGGTGCAGGGGGCTGCCTTTTCGGCCTATGACGGGAATCCAGAACGCTACGAGGCCGAGGCTGCCAAAGAGAATGTGCAGCACGACGAAGGCGTGAAACAGGCTGACTACCGTCTCGGTCACCCGGTTCATGCTGCCAATCTCACGCTCTAGTGTAAAGTACGGTTGACGTATGTACTGTCCACCGAGACCGCAGCCGCTCGCGGCACTGGTGTCCTTGCTGCGCGTCATGGCGCGCGGTGACGGCGACCTGCTGAGTCTTTTGCCGGCGAAGGCCTATCGGGTCGAAACCGGCTGGCTCGGCTATTCCCGTCGCTCTATCCTCATCGTCAACGCACCCGAGTTGCTGCGCGATGTGCTGACCGATCCCACCGGTATCTATCCCAAGAACGACCTGATGGTCGGTGCGCTCGAGCCGCTGGTCGGCAACTCGATCTTTGTCTCGAGCGGATCGATCTGGAAGCGTCAGCGGCAGATGATCGATCCAGCCTTCTCGCACATGCGCCTTGGTAAGGCCTTTTTGTCGATGTCGGCCGCACTCGATGACTACGAGCAGCATCTCGATGAGAAAGCGGCGCGCGGTGAGACGTTTTCGCTCGATCTCGCGATGAGTCATCTGACCGCCGACATCATCTGCCGCACCGTGTTTTCCACATCGCTGCAGTCCAAGACGGCGGTTGATGTGTTCGAAGCCTTCACCGTCTTCGAACGGACCTGCGCGCAGGTGGAGTTGAAGCGACTCATCTTCGATGAGCCTTTTGCGAAAATCCCCCAACATCCGCTCGTTCTCGAGGCTTGCGAGCGCATTCGGCATCACCTCGGTGGTTTGGTCGATACCCATCTTGGCGAGCGAGCGGATAGTTACGACGACATCGCGAGCGCCGTCATCGAGGCTCGCGACGTCGATACGGGGATGGGCTTTAGCCGAAAGGAGTTGCTCGATCAGCTCGGTGTGATGTTCTTAGCCGGTCACGAGACCACAGCCAGCGCCCTGATTTGGGCGTTCATGATCCTCTCGGTACAGCCGGCCGTGATGGCGCGTGTGCGCAGCGAGGTCGAGGCCGTCGCCGGTGATGGTCCGATCAGTCTCGAGCAGGTTCGGCGAATGAGCTTTGTGCGCAACGTCTTCAAGGAAACGCTGCGACTGTATCCACCGATTACGTTTATCCCGCGGGTGGCGACCGAGGCGGCGCAGATCGGACGACATCGCGTAAAGAAAGGCGCCATGCTCATGATCGCGCCGTGGACGATTCATCGGCATCGGGACTATTGGTCAAACCCCCACGCCTTCGATCCCGATCGTTTCTCCACTGAGCGCGAACACGAGCTCGTACCCGGTGCGTATTTGCCCTTTGGTCTCGGCCCGCGCGTCTGCGTCGGTGCGGGATTTGCGCAACTCGAGGCCAGTTTGATTCTCGCGCGTCTGTGTCGTCGCTACGATTTCCAAGTGCACGACGTGCAGCGCATCCGCCCGGTCGCACGATTGACCACCCGGCCCGCTGAGCAGGTCCGAATCAACGTCACGAGGCGGGCATGACCACGGTGTTGCTCACGCTCGGTCGACTGCCGAAAGCCCTCGAGTTGGCGCGCGCTCTGCGATCGGCAGGCTGTCGCGTACTCGTCGCCGAGCCTTTCGAGCGTCATTTGACCGGGGCCTCTCGCAGTGTCGAGTGCAGTTTCCGAGTGCCAGCCCCCGCGCTCGATCGAGAGGCTTATCTACAGGCGCTCGCTGACATCGTTAGGCGAGAAAAGGTCGACATCGTTCTGCCGGTATCCGAAGAAATCCTGCATGTAGCCGCCCTGCATGAGCGCTTGCCAAAGACGGTGCGTATCGCCTCGATGCCGGTAGCGTCTTTGTTGTACGTGTATGACAAGCAAGCGTTCATCGCGCGTTGTAACGAAGCAGGCCTGGCGGCGCCGCTGACTCTGCCACTAGCTCACGAGTCGGCTGTCGAGCTCTCCATGGCAGGACCTACTGTCGTCAAGCCGCGCCACTCGTGTTCCGGTCGCGGTGTGCGCTTTCTCGAGCGCGGCGCTGCGATACCGACGCTCGATGAGCCTGCGGTGATCCAAACTTTTCTAGCGGGGAACTTGCTCAGCACCTTCGGTTTTGCGCGTCAGGGCCGTCTACAGTCGAACGTGGTCTATCGTGCGGCCGTGCTGCAGGGAACCGTGGCGGTTTGCTTCGAGCGGATCGACGCTACGAGGGCGGTGGAGGAGTGGATTTCGCGATTCGTCGCTCATACTGATTTTGACGGATTCGTCTCGTTCGATTTGATGATGGATCAACAAGGTGTCATCTGGGGCATCGAGTGCAATCCACGGACGACGAGCGGTATTCACTTCGTCCGCCCCGCAGATCTCGCTCGCAGTGTTCTGCAACCCGATGATCCGCAGCCCTGGCGCTTTAAGCCAGAGCGTCTTTGGCAACAGTTTTATCCCTGCCTCACCGAGACACAGGCATCAATGTTTAGTGTTCGTTTCAAAGATAATATTCGAAATCTTTGGAAGGCCAGAGATGTCACTTGGCAACGGGATGACCCATGGCCATTCCTCGGGATGCCGTGGACGTCGTGGCCTATTATCGAGCGAGCGATGAAACATCGTTGTACGTTCGGTGAGGTAGCGATGCGTGATTTAGAGTGGCGAGAGACAGCGGAGAACCGCCTATGAATGCCAAGCTCGCGAGTGTCGAAGATTTCGAAATCTGTCGTGAGTTGATTCGCGTCGGCTCTAAAACGTTCCATGCGGCTTCATTCCTGCTACCACAAAGAGTGCGCGAGCCCGCTCTGGCCCTATATGCCTTCTGTCGAGAAGCCGATGACGCGATCGATCAGTCGGATGATCCACAGCGTGCATTGGTTGAGTTGAATAACCGGCTAGATCGCATGTATCGCGGCGAACCTATTGATCGCGCTGCCGACCGAGCCATGGCTGATGTCCTAGCGGAGTTCAGCATTCCGCAGGCTATTCCTGCAGCCTTGCTTGAGGGCTTCGCTTGGGACGCGTCCGGTAGGCGTTATTCCGACCTTCGCGGACTGCAGGACTATGCGGTCCGGGTGGCGGGTACGGTCGGCGTCATGATGTCGCTGTTGATGGGAGTACGTGCGCCGTGGGCGCTCGCGCGAGCAGCTGAATTGGGAATCGCGATGCAGTTATCCAACATCGCGAGGGACGTCGGCGAGGATGCTCGCATGGGGCGCGTTTATCTTCCCGAAGACTGGTTGCGAGAAGCAAACTCGTCACGTGAAGCGCTATTGGCCGCGCCCATCTTCAGCGAGTCCATTGGACGAGTCGTCGATCGATTGCTCCAGTCGGCCGAGGCACTGTATGTGCGAGCTGCGGCCGGCGTGACCGCGTTACCGCCGGAGTGTCGACCCGCGATTCACGCAGCGCGACTGATGTATGCCGAGATCGGAAGAGAAGTATTGCGCCGGTCGGGTGATTCGATAACACAACGGGCCGTGGTATCGGGTCGACGTAAGGCACTATTGCTGGCGAAAGCGATTTCCGTCACCGCGATTGGTGCCCCTCCTCAACACGAGAGTTGGCCGGTTATGCCTGCGGCGGTTTTTTTGATCGATGCGATAACGGCGCATGATGCGGTACGAGGTATCCTTCCCGATCCTGCCGTCGCTGAGTCGATCTTGACCCGTGATTTGGTGCGGTTGCTCGTGGTCATCGAGCGGTTGGAGTCACAGGAGAGGGCTGCGTTAGAGCAGGCTACGTGAGCGCACTCTCGGCAGTCTTACCGGCAGCAAAGCTTGCACCCACGACCTCGTGAAGCGATGCAGCGAGACGCTTTCGTGAAAGCTCTCGATCTGCTCTCCGTCGTGAGTGGTTCTGATGAGAGATCGCGAATAGAAAGGCGCGTTCTCGAGAGTTTCGATCACGGTCGGTCGAGTGCCTAGATCGCAGCGAGTATGTCTCTCGATGCCCCACATCGTTTTTGTCATCGGATGGATCGGCGGCGTTGTTCCTGCGCGGACGCTACCGTCCGAGGCGAAATCCAGTGACCAAGAGCGGTTCGGGCGGTCTTGCGCACCGACGGTGTCGTACATTACTCGCGTGCGGCCTGCGCCGTGACTGCGCGACCAGTTCCAGGATTCGAAGTCGCCTTCGAGCGGCGCTAGGCCTTGGTTGGCATCGAGATAGGCCGAGCCTTGCCAGCTCAAGGCGGGTGTGTCGAAGCTCACGCTGACGCGGGCGAGCGGTGCGATTGGCCACCAAAGATGACGAGCAGCGTCATCAAGCGGGTAGGGTGTGGCATGTCTGACGGTGGGAGTGACGCGGATCTGGCCACGCAGTGTTTGTGGCCAGGGTGAGGTTTTCTCGTCCACGTCAATGTGCAGTTCTTCGCCGCTCCACGTCACGCGACTCGGACCGATGATCAGTTGATGCTCATCGCGGGTCACCGCCGCGGCGTCGCGCTCGGTCATGGCCCAGCGACGCCCTTGCCCGCGATAGAGCACCACATTGAGAGCGGAGTGCTGCAGCGGATCGACCGGCCCGCGACGTCTCGCGCGCGCATACCAAGGGGAGAAGACGCAGCCGAGCATGGCGATGGCGGTGAGACCGTATCGCCGACAGTCGCTCAAGGCGTCGAGGTACCACCAGGCATAGCCATTCGGTGCCAGCGACGCGGCAAAGTCCGGGCCGGTTTGACTCACTACCGGGTGGTGTCTATATTTCATGACACTCTAGTGTGACAATCTGAACTGACATTCGCCAGCGATCAGATCTCTCACGCAGTTCGCCGAGCAGGTGCAGGCATGAAAAATGCGTCCGGATCCAGAATCGAGCAAGCCCTCGAAGTGGCGGTCGAGTCGTGTGAATCCTTAGGCTGTCCGCCCCGTTTGGCCGCGGCCATCCGCTACGCCGTATTCCCCGGTGGCGCGCGGATCCGTCCGCGTCTGTGCCTCGCGATCGCCGCGGGCTGCGGCGAGCCGCAGTCGCCGCTCGCGGAGGCGACCGCAGCGTCCATCGAATTGCTGCATTGCGCATCCTTGGTTCACGACGATTTACCCTGTTTCGACGACGCTGAGTTTCGTCGTAATCGACCGTCGGTGCATCGCGCGTTCGACGAGCGCATTGCACTGCTCGTCGGGGATGCACTGATCGTGCTGGCATTCCAGAACGTGGCACGTGCCTATGCTCAGCATCCGACGCGATTGCCCGGTGTGGTGCTTGCGCTCGCACGAGCCGCCGGTGCGCCGGGCGGTATCGTGGCGGGGCAGGCCTGGGAATGCGAGGAGACGACGCCGCTCGAGGAGTATCGTCGGCTGAAAACCGGCGCGCTGTTCGTGGCTGCGACCGTGGGTGGTGCGCTCTCTGCAGGCGTAGATCCGACCCCGTGGCGCGAACTCGGTGAGCGACTCGGTGAGGCCTATCAAGTCGCCGACGATATCCGTGATGTGCTTGGCACCGATATCGAGCTCGGTAAGCCTGCACATCGTGATGCCGATTTACTGCGCCCAAGCTGTGTCAATGAATTGGGCGTGGCCGGCGCGGTCGCGCATTTCGAGTCGCTCATTCGTGCCGCCAACGAATCCATTCCCGATTGTCCGGGTGCGGAGTTCTTGCGCGATCTGCTCGACCTCGAGGCGCAGCGCTTGTTACCTGCCGCGCTGCTCGAGCGCGTGGCCGCTTGATCGGCGGTTCGACAGGCATTTCGACAGGTTCCTAGGGGAGTGCAACTACCGGGTTGGCTGCGGGATCGCTGGCGTCGCTGGCGCAATGCGAAACTGCTTGATCCGCTGGTTCAAAGAAAGCTCTCTGGATTCTGGATCACCCGCCGGCGCGCGCAGCGCGAGGCCGCCGAAACTTTTGATCTCGTTGCCGGGTTCGTGTACTCGCAGGTGTTGCTCACCTGTCACCGCCTCGGCGTGCTCACGCAGTTGCGCGATGGCCCCGTGTCGCATTCGCGCCTGTTATCCACTCTCGATTTATCGCCGGAGGCGGCGCTCACGCTGCTGCGGGCGGCCGAAGCCTTGGATCTGCTCGAGTGCGACGCTTCGGATCGCAGCGAAGTGAATTGGTGGTTGGGCTCCAAGGGAGCGGCGTTACTCGGCAACGCTGGCGCACTCGCGATGATCGAGCACCATGCCGTGCTGTATCGCGACCTCGTCGATCCGGTCGCTCTGTTGCGCTCGCCACGCGGCAGCACTGAGCTTGCGCGCTACTGGCCGTACGCAACGGCCGATACGCCATCGGGCGCGGCTCCTGAGCAGATTCAGGCTTACACGGCGCTAATGGCGGCCTCGCAGGGGCTGGTGGCCGACGAGATCCTTGATGCTTACGAGTTCGGTCGGCATCGTCGCATTCTCGATATCGGCGGTGGCGACGGCACTTTCTTGCGGCAGGTGCGCAAGCGGGCTCCGCACGCACAACTGGTGCTCTTCGACTTGCCAGCCGTGGCCGCTGAGGCTCGGCGGCGATTTGGCGAGGCGAGTAGGGTCGAGTGCGTCGGTGGCGATTTCGAGCGCGATGCGCTGCCCGCCGGCGCGGACCTCATCACCTTAGTGCGCATTCTGCACGACCACGACGACGGACTCGCCAAGTCGCTTTTGCATCGCGCAGCAGCAGCGCTCGCACCGGGTGGGTGTCTGATCGTCGCGGAACCACTGGCGGG
>Ga0129333_10004931_pt1 | contig 12505 bp, 14 predicted proteins | sample CPB6_08_DNA_FD_94474 | JGI IMG/M metagenome (GOLD analysis project Ga0129333, IMG submission 94474) | Freshwater to marine salinity gradient microbial communities from Chesapeake Bay, USA - CPBay_Sum_0.6_0.8_DNA | ecosystem: Environmental > Aquatic > Marine > Coastal | place: USA: Chesapeake... | reverse complement strand
CGACGCGCACTCCATGGGCGCTCGAGTGTCTCGTCGAACACCTTACCCCCGAACTCGTCCATCAGGATGAGGTCGAGCAGCATCGCAACGGCGCGCGGGTCTTGCGAGCGATCACCCTCGAGAGCCCGGAACCCGCTGCGCTACAAGCCGAGTTCGCACGGCTCTACGGCGTGGGGTCTGACGTCCTCGAATGCGTGAGGGGCGTGGAGCCCCGTTGCATCGGTATCGAGATCGCCGTCGCCGACCTCTCCGCCTGGTTGGCGACGCGTGATGCAGAGTCTTGCGTGTCTAGCGGGGCCGGCCGGTTGACCGCCTCGGGTGCTTTCGAGATCGAGCTCGAGACGGCGCCAGGTTCTCGCGTGCGACTGACTCAAGCCTGAGATGGCCGATCGCGTCCCCGCGCTGCAGCAGGGGGCGCCGTCGTGTACCATCGCCGCTCGCCAAATCGGCGGGAATTTCCGGCTTTTTTCCAAGTGATGGGCTTTCAGATGGACGAGCGTTACGAACCGGCCGCCGTCGAGCGCGCCGCGCAGCGGTACTGGGATGACTCCCGCAGTTTTGCGGCCAAAGAAGACCCTGCCAAGGACAAGTTCTATTGTCTTTGCATGTTCCCGTACCCCTCCGGTCGACTGCACATGGGTCACGTGCGTAACTACACGATCGGCGATGTGCTGTCGCGCTTCGCGCGTATGCAGGGTAAGAACGTGCTGCAGCCGATGGGCTGGGATGCGTTCGGTTTGCCCGCCGAGAATGCCGCGATCGCCAACGGTGTCGCGCCGGCGAAGTGGACGCGCGACAACATCGCCTATATGAAAAAGCAGTTGCAGTCGCTCGGCTTTGCGATCGACTGGGACCGTGAAGTGGCAACCTGTGATCCGTCTTACTACCGCTGGAATCAGTGGCTGTTCCTGCGTATGCGCGAGAAGGGGATCGCCTACAAGAAAACGGGTGTGGTCAACTGGGATCCCGTCGATCAGACCGTGCTCGCCAACGAGCAGGTGATCGACGGACGCGGCTGGCGTACGGGAGCTCTCGTCGAGAAGCGCGAGATCCCGATGTATTACCTCAACATCACAGCTTATGCCGACGAACTGCTCGGCGATCTCGCTGCGCTCGAGGGTTGGCCGGAGCGGGTGAAGTTGATGCAGGCGAACTGGATCGGGCGCAGCGAGGGTACCGAGGTGGCTTTCCCTTATGCGGCCGACACCGAGTCGCTGCTCGCAAGTGCAGGAGCGCTCAAAGTATTCACCACGCGAGCCGACACGCTCTTCGGCGTGACATTCATGGCGGTCGCCGCCGAACACCCGCTCGCACTCGCCGCGGGTGGGCGCGATCCGGTCCTGCAGGAGTTCATCGACGAGTGCCGTCGTGGCAGCACTATGGAGGCGGACGTCGCCACCATGGAGAAGAAGGGGCGGCCCACGGGACTGCACGTGCTGCACCCCTTCACCGGCAAGCCGATCGAAGTGTGGGTCGCCAACTACGTACTCATGGGTTACGGCGAGGGTGCCGTGATGGGCGTACCCGCCCATGACGAGCGCGACTTCGAATTCGCAAGTCGCAACGGCATCGATATCGTCACCGTGGTACGACCGAAAGACGGTGCCTGGACGCAAGTCGAAGCGCCGTGGCAGGAGAGTTTTGGCGACCATGGGATCACCGTGAACTCCGGCGAGTTCTCCGCTCTCGAGTCGAAGGCGGCGGTCGATGCGATCGCAGCAGCGCTCGAGAAGAAAAATTTGGGTCGCAAGCGCGTGCAGTTCCGTCTGCGCGATTGGGGTATCTCGCGCCAGCGTTACTGGGGTTGTCCGATACCGCTCATCCACTGCGAGCATTGCGGCGAGGTGCCGGTACCCGATGAGCACTTGCCCGTGGTGCTTCCCGAAGATCTCGTGCCGGACGGCAGCGGCAACCCTCTCGGCAAGACGGCCTCCTTCTGGAAGGTCGATTGTCCAAGTTGCCGTCGAACAGCGCGGCGCGAGACCGACACGATGGACACCTTCGTCGACTCGTCTTGGTACTTCCTGCGCTACGCCTGTGCCGACAACGGTACGGCGATGGTCGATGATCGGGTGCGCTACTGGCTGCCTGTTGACCAGTACATCGGCGGCATCGAGCACGCGATCCTGCATCTGCTCTATTCGCGTTTCTGGACGAAAGTGATGAGCGATCTCGGTCTCGTCAGCGTGCGCGAGCCGTTTGCGAATTTGCTGACGCAGGGGATGGTTCTCAACCACATCTACTCGTATCAGCCCCTCGAGGGAAGGCGGACTTATGTCAATCCGCTCGATGTCGATGCCGAGGAACACGATGGCGTCCAGCGCTGGTACGCCACGCGCGAGGATGGTTCGCGCATCGAGGTCAGCTACGACGGTCTCGGCACGATGTCGAAATCGAAAAACAATGGTGTCGACCCGCAGAGCCTGGTCGCCAAATACGGCGCCGATACGGCGCGGCTCTTCATGATGTTCACGGCGCCGCCCGAGCAGTCGCTCGAGTGGTCGGACGAGGGCGTACAAGGCGCTTTCCGTTTCATCCGAAGACTTTGGGTCGCCGTATACCAGCACGTTAGCGGCGGCTCGACGGTGACTTTGAATAAGAGCGCACTCGATCCGGCGCAGAAAGATCTACGCCGTGCCGCACATCAAGCGCTGACGAAGGTCACCGACGGCATCGGCCGCCGCCGTACGTTCAATACGGCCGTGGCTGCAGTCATGGAGCTGCTCAATGCGATCTCTCGCTTCGACGACCGTTCGGAGCAGGGGCGCGCCGTCGTACACGAAGCGCTCGAGATCGCCGTGATCGCCCTGTCGCCGATCGTGCCGCACGTCTGCCACTCGCTGTGGCAGTCGCTCGGCCACCCGGAGCCCATCGTCGATGTTGCCTGGCCTGCAGTCGATCCCTCGGCGCTCGCGCAGGATTCGATCACGCTCGTCGTACAGGTGAACGGCAAATTGCGGGGCCAGATCACCGTGCCGATCGGAGCTGACGAGACGACGATTCGCGAAGCTGCACTCGCTGAGGAGTCGGTCCGCAAGTTCGTCGGTTCGGCGACGCCCAAGAAAATCGTCGTCGTGCCGCGTAAGCTCGTTAACGTGGTCGTCTGATGCAGCGGGCGCCTCGTCGGGGTGGTTGGCTGCAGAGCCGCCTGGTACTGTCACTTGCAGTGGCGCTCGGCATGCTCGGCGCCTGCGGCTTTCGCTTGCAGGGTCAGGCGCCGCTTGCCGAAAAGTGGCGCGTTCTCGAGATCCGCGCCGTCGACGAGCAGAGCGATTTCGTGCGTGCGATCCGCCGTGGGCTGCAAGGCGCGAAGGTTCGCATCGAGACGGGCGCCCCGGCGGTGCTCAGCATAGAGCGTGACGAGCTCATCGAACGGGTAGCGTCCGTGTCGGCGCGCAATGTGCCGCGCGAGTACGAGCTCACCTATATCGTCCGTTTTTCGGTGCGTCTTGGTGACGAGCAGCGCGTACAGGCCGAGGATGTCCGAGTCTCGCGCGATTTCAGTTTCGACGAACGCATCGCTCTTGCTAAGGATCGCGAGCGCGAGCAGTTGCGTGCGGCGCTCGCCGAGGAGGCAGCCGTCATCGTGCTGCAGCGGCTCGCAAGCCTGCGTTGAGTCGCCGATGCAGCTCATCGACACGCAGCTGCGCGAGGCGCTCGCCGCGCTGCTCGATCATCACGGCCTCGGCATCGAATACGTCGATGCGACGGCGACGATTCCGGGGTCTTATTGGGGTGATCGGGAAGCAGGCCTCATCGGCCGGAAACTTTTTCTGCGTGCGGACACCCCGCTGCACTCGGCGCTGCACGAGGCGGCTCATTTCGTCTGTATGGACGAGTCACGACGTATGCAGTTGCACCGCGACGCAGGGGGCGACATCGCCGAAGAAAACGCCGTTTGCTATCTGCAAATTCTTTGGGGGGATCTTCTGCCGGGCGTCGGTGCCCGCGCCATCATGGCGGACATGGACGAGTGGGGTTACACCTTCCGGCTCGGTTCGGCAGCGCGCTGGTTCGCCGAGGACGCCGCTGAGGCACGCGACTGGCTGCTTGCACGCGGCTTGATCGACGAGGACGGGCGAGTCCGCTTCAGAGAGCTGCGTAGCGATCCGTTGCCGCGATGAGTTCGCTCAGGATGCCGGGCTCGAAGGCCGAGTGTCCGGCGTCGGCTACGATGCGCAGGTCCGCCTCCGGCCAAGCGCGGTGCAGATCCCAGGCGCTTTTCATCGGACAGACGACATCGTAACGACCCTGCACTATGGTGCAGGGCAGGTGGCGAATCTTCGGCACGTCATCGAGTAGTTGGTTGGGCGTACGCAAAAAGCCGCCGTTGATGAAGTAGTGGCACTCGATGCGCGCGAACGCCTCGGCTACCGCGCTCTCCTCGAATTTCGCCACGTAATCGGGATTCAGGCGCAGGAAACTCGTCGCGCCTTCCCACACCGACCACGCACGCGCCGCCGCGGCGCGTACCGCTGCATCATCGCTCGTGAGTCGACGGTAGTAGGCGCGCATCAGATCGCCGCGCTCCTCGGGCGGGATCGGCTTCACGTATTGCTCGTAAAGGTCGGGGTAGAGCGCGCCCGTGCCATCTGGGGTTTCGTAGAACCAGCGAAACTCCCACGGGCGTACGAGGAAGATGCCGCGCAACACGAGTTCCGTGACCCGGGAGGGATGCGCCTGCGCGTAGGCGAGTGCGAGCGTGGAGCCCCACGAGCCGCCGAACACCTGCCATCGATCGATGCCGAGATGCTCGCGTAGTTGCTCGATGTCCTCGATGAGATGCCAGGTGGTGTTGTCGATGAGGCTTGCGTACGGACGGCTGTGACCGCAGCCACGCTGGTCGAAGAGCACGATCCGGTAACGCGTCGGATCAAAGAAACGGCGCATCCGCGCATCGGTGCCACCGCCCGGGCCGCCGTGGAGGAAGACCACGGGCTTGCCTACGGGGTTGCCACTCTCCTCCCAATAGACTTCGTGGAGATCTGATACCCGCAGCCAGCCGCTGCGGCGAGTTTCGATCGGCGGGTAGAGTTCGCGTGTCATGACACTTCAGCGGTTGATCATCGGGCCGAGCGGAGCGCCTCCGACGAGATGGACGTGAAGGTGGTAGACCTCCTGTCCGCCGTGCGCGTTGCAATTGATGATGAGTCGGTAGCCGCTGTCGGCGATGCCTTCGCGCTTCGCCAGATCGCGGGCCACCGTGAACATGTGGCCGATGAGCGCTTCGTCGCCATCGAGGATATCGTTGGCGGTCGGAATGGCTTTGTTGGGGACGATGAGGATGTGCACCGGTGCCCGCGGGTGGATATCCCGAAACGCGGTGACGCGATCGTCCTGGTGAACGATGTCGCCGGGGATCTCGCGGGCGATAATTTTCTCGAATAGCGTGGGCATGACGGGATGCTCAATATTTGTAGATTTCGACCTTGCTGCCATCGAGCTGATAGGCGGAGGCGCCGAGGCGCGTGGTCTTGTTGGTCGTCTTCATGCGACCGGTGATCCAGTAGGCCTCGTAGATCGAGTCGAGCGCGACACCCTTGTTCATGCGCACGTAGACGATCTGATTGGGCGGAGGCGGTGGTACGTGGATGCAGGCGCCGAAGTAGGGCACGAGGAAGAACTCGGAGACGAGACCGTCCTTGCCGATGTCGAGCGGTACGATGAAGCCCGGAATCTTGACGGTGTCGCCGTCTAGAGATTTGTTCACCGAGAAATCCATCACCTGCTGCGCGGCGAGGCCGCCTTCACCGAGATAGTCGTGCGCGGCGGGCGGTGGGCCGGCGAGAAAGCGAGAGCGTGCATCAGGCGGGATGAGTTCGTCCCAGTCGATTTCACGCACCGCTCCCGGTGTAGCCGCGGGCTTCGCCGGCGCCGCGGGCACGGGCGTGCCGACCTTGGGCGGTGTGATGCCCTGAGCCGTGGCAGCGGAGATGCTAAGCAGCGCGGCGAGTAGGACGAGTGAAACTGATTTTTTGATGTGCATGTCGTCAGACCCGGATGGTGAGGCCATCGCTCAAAGTATTGCGGTAGGCCCGCCAGGCCGGCAGCGCACCCATGAGGATGGCCGCCAGGATGATCGTGCCGAGAATCGCTAGATCGTAGCTCCTCAGACCGCCCGGATCGAGGAAGATTCCGAAGCGGCGCTCGAGCACTGGCTGCGCCGCGAAGATGAGGCCGTAGCACAGGGCGATGCCGGCGGCGACACCGGCGCTCGCCAGCAAGCCCGCCTCGGTGACGAGCAGGGTGAACACGTGACGCGGTCCTGCGCCGACGGAGCGCAGGATGGCCATCTCGCGCCGACGTTCGTTGAGGCTGGTGAGGATCGCCGTGAGCATGCCGAGCAGGCCCGCGAGCACCACGAAAGCAGCGACGATCATGAGTGCCGTATCGGCGATACCGACGAGATTCCACATCTGCGTGAGCGCTACGCCCGGAATGATCGCAAGCAGCGGCTCCTGGCGGTATTCGTTGATGGCCCGCTGCATGGTGAAGGTCATGACTTTCGATTCCATACCGACCATGAAAGCGGTGATCGATTGCGGCGTGAGATCGAGTGCGCGCGCTTGCTCGGCGCTGACGCGGGCGCCGGGCAGCGCCTGCATACCGCTTTGCCAGTCGATGTGGATCGCGGTGATCGCTTGAAGACCGACATGCACGGTGCGATCGATCGGCGTGCCCGTACGCTCGAGAACCCCCACCACCGTGAACGGCTTGTCTTCATGCTCTGCGAAGCTCACGTTGCCAAGGCCATGCGCGATCACGATCGCGGATCCCACCTGATAGCCGAGCTGGGCGGCGACGTCTGCGCCGATCACGGCATCGTAGAGATCGGCGAAGGGTTTGCCGGATGCAAAGCGCATCTCGCGATCGCCCGCAAAGCGGTAATGACGGAAGTAATCGGGCGTCGTACCCATGACGCGGAAACCGCGATGCGAGTCGCCGAGCGATATAGGGATGGTCCAAGACACATCCGGGTGGCGGGCAATTTTTTGATAACTCTCCCAGCTGACGTTTGCCGTTGCATCGCCGACGCGGAATACGGCGTAGAGCAGCAGATTGAGCTGTCCCGAGCGTGCGCCGACAATCAGATCGACGCCCGACACGGTGTTGGAAAAACCCTCGCGGGCAGCCGAGCGCATTTTTTCGACCCCGAGCAAGAGCGCAACGCTCACTGCGATGGCGCTGATGGTCAGCAGGGCGGTGGTGCGCCGATTGCGCAGCGAGCGCCAGGCAAGCTGCAGCGTTTTCATGCGTTCACCGCCGCACGGGTACTGCCGAGGGCTACGCGGTTGATGTCGGCGAGCGAAACTACGCGGTCGAACATGGCGCCGAGCGAGGTGTCGTGACTCACGAAGAGAAGCGATGCACCCTGCGTGCGACATTCGGCCATCAGCAATTGCAGGAAGTCGCCGCGCGCATCGTGATCGAGCGCCGAGGTCGGTTCGTCTGCGACGATGATCTCGGGACGGCCGAGCAGCGCGCGCGCTGCGGCGACGCGCTGTTGCTGGCCTATCGAGAGTTCCGTGACCGGGCGGCTGAGGTAGTCGTCACCCCCGAGCCCTAGCGCCGCGAGCAGTCTGCAGCCCTCCGCGGCGAGATCGCCACCCGGAATACGCAGGGCGCGCGCGGACGAGAACTGCGCGGGCAAGAGCACGTTCTCGAGCACACCGAGATAAGGGATGAGATTGAACATCTGGAAGATGAAGCCGAGATGATCGCCGCGGAATCGGTCACGACCGGCTGCCGACAGAGCGGTGAGGTCGGTGCCGAGCAGGTGAATGCGACCCCGCGAGGGCGTGAGCACGCCGCCGACGAGTCCGAGCAGCGTGCTCTTGCCGCTGCCGCTCGGGCCGCGCAAGAAGACACGCTCGCCGCGTTCGACGTAGAAACGCTCGATGTCGATGACGGGCGGTTTGCCGGGCCAGGCGAAAGAAAGATTTTCGGCTGCGATCGCCGCGTTCTCTGGCGAGAGGTCTGACACCGTATTACTTTAACGAAACGCGCAGGTTTCCGGCGGTGAGATCAACTTGTCGCTGTACCGTGGCGGTGATCACGTTGACCTCGGCCTTCTCGACCTCGAGCAGACGGCGCAAGGCCCACAGCTCCACCCACTCGATGGCGCCAGGATTGGCACACTCGAAATTGAAACGTGCCCGGTAGTCGGCGTGCCCCTTTCCGAAAGTGGGTGGCGTGAAGTCGACGGCCTGCAGCCGACAGCCTGCAGGGCGCGGCACTGCGACGATGTTGCGGCCGCTCGCGAGCCACGCGTTCGCCGTCTCGATTGCTTTGCGCTCGGTTTCGTTGCGCGGCGATTTTTCGAAGCCGACGACGTTGTCGGCCGGCGCGTCGAGTTCGACCACGAGCCGGCGACCCTCGAGGGCGACGTTGAAGGTGGCTGCGCCGTGCACGTGCTTGCGCTGCTCGAGCGAGTCGTGGTCATGCCCGTCATCACTGCGGGCCACCGAGATCGTGGCGAGGAGCACGAGGACTGGGGCTGCAAGGACTGCGATGGCCGAGGCAAATGGCGAACGTACGAGAGACTGGGTCATGCGGACTCCTTGGGCGAAAGCTGCCTAAAACTGTGTTACTGAATTACATTAACGATATTTTATAACGTTAAATCGTTTTACCCAAACCCCTGTAGGGCGCCGCAGTTCGCTCCCCGGCGGCTTCCCCGTTTGGCACGATACCCCCACCCACTCCATGAAACTCTCCCTCGACAACCTTGGCGTGCATCTTGCGCAGGCGGCGCGCAAGGGTGGACCCGCGTCCGCCTATTTGGTTTCAGGCGACGAGGACCTGCTCGTCGGTGAGGCCTGTGATGCGATCCGCAGCGCGGCGCGTGAGGCGGGGTATTCGGTTCGTGAGGTGCATTTCCCCGAGCGTGCGTCCGACTGGGCGGACATCCTCGCGGCGGCAGGGTCGATGTCGCTGTTCGGCGACCGCAAAATCCTCGAGCTACGCTTCTCCGGCAAAGCGGGCAAGGAAGGCAGCGCCGCATTGCAATCTTTGCTCGAAATGGCGGGGAAGGACACTCTGCTGCTCGTGATCACTCCGCGCCTCGACCCGGCGACGCAGAATACCGCATGGGTAAAGGCGATCGAGTCGCAAGGTGCATGGTTGCCGATCTGGGAGATCGGACCGCGACAACTCGAGGGCTGGCTCGCGGCGCGCATGCGCGCGGCGGGACTCGAACCGACGGCCGATGCACTCTCGCTGCTCGCCGCGCGTGTCGAGGGAAACTTGCTCGCCGCGCAGCAGGAAATAGAGAAACTCAAACTGCTCGTGCCTGCGGGCCGCGTCGATGCGACCGCGGTGCTCGAGGCCGTGGCCTCGAGCGCCCGGTATGACGTGTTCGCCCTCGGCGAAGCCATGGTTGCGGGCGATGGCGTCCGCGCGCTGCGGATTCTCGCGGGACTTCGCGGCGAGGGAACGGAGCCCACGCTGGTTCTCTGGTCGATTACCCGAGAATTACGAAATCTTTGGGTACTGCGCCGCGGTGATGATCCGGCACGTCGTCCCGGACCCCGCATGAGTTCACAGCAACTTGCGGCACTCGAGCGGGCGCGGCCGCGTGCCGCGCGGCTGCCGTTTGCGCGTCTGTCCTCGCGGGCACTGCGCGCCGACCGCATGATCAAGGGCCGTCTCATCGGGGATCCGTGGGATGAGCTGACCTTGCTCTGCGCTGAAGTCTGTGGCGTTCGCGCGGTGCGTTGAGGTGAGAATGACGACTGCGTACGCTCCGCCCATCGGTATCTTCGGCGGCACTTTCGATCCGATTCACTTCGGTCATCTGCGCACGGGTCTCGAGCTGAAAGAGGCTCTCGGCCTTGCCGAGCTGAGATTCGTTCCGGTCGGTAATCCGGGACATCGCGACCCACCGCGCGCACCTGCGGCGTTGCGGCTCGAGATGGTCCGAAGGGCTATCGAGGGTGAGGCCGGCTTCGTGCTCGATGATCGCGAGATCCGGCGTCGCGGCATCACGTACACCTTGGATACGCTCGCGGAGTTGCACGGCGAATATCCTGCAACGCCTCTCGTCTTGCTGCTGGGCATGGATGCGTTTGCCGGATTCCTCGGCTGGCATCGCTGGGGCGACGTGCTCGACTGCGCACATCTCGCCGTCGCCACTCGACCCGGCTGGAGCGCGCCGCTCGCGGGCCCGCTTGCCACGCTACTCGCCGAGCGCGGAACGTCCGACCCGCGGGTGTTGCATACGAGCGCGAGCGGACGGATCCATGTGCGTGCGGTCACCTCGCTCGAGATTTCCTCCACGGAACTGCGGGATCTCTTGAAGGCGGGCGGTGATCCGCGATTTTTGGTCCCGGAGCCTGTACGCACCATCATCCGCGAATCGGGATGCTATGCTGATCCTTGACGAGTTCAGTCGTCTCACGGAGTGACCGGCCCCACGCATGAAAAAAACATCGACGTCCCCCCGCGCCCGCCGTTCCAGCCCGGGCAAATCCGCCCCCGCCAAATCACGCTCTCCGGCTGCCCCTCGCAAAGCCGCGCCGCGTAGCAAGAAACCCGCCAAAACTTCCACATCGGCCTCGAAGCGCCCGGCCGTCGTGCCGCCCGCATTGCCGGTGGTTCAGGCGGCGCTCGTCGATATGAAGGCGGTGGATATTCGCGTCCTCGATGTCCGCGGTGTCAGCGACGTCGCTGACTACATGGTCATCGCGAGCGGTACCTCTGACCGCCATCTGCGTTCGATCGCCGATCGAGTGATACAAATGGCCAAAGCCGCCGGGCAGCGTCCGCTCGGTGTGGAGGGCGAGCAGCAGGGCGAATGGGTGCTCGTCGACCTGCCCGATGTCATGGTGCATGTGATGCTGCCGCGCACTCGCGAGTTCTATCAGCTCGAACATCTCTGGGACGCTTCACGCGCTGGCCGCGCGCCGGCGTAGCGGCGGGTTTTTCGCGAGGGAGTGCGGCCATGCGGCTGCGGGTCATCACGGTCGGCACTCGACAGCCGACTTGGGTCGATGAGGCCGTCGACGACTATTTGCGTCGATTCCGCGCGCCGTGGCGTGTCGAGCTCGTCGAGCTTGAGGCTGCCTCGCGCAGCGCGCAGCGCGGTGCTGCTGCGGCGATCGAACGCGAGGGTGAGCGCGTTCTCGGCAGTTTGCGCGAACGCGAGCGCATCATCCTGCTCGATGAGCACGGCAAAACGCTCGCGACACGCGAGCTCGCGTCGCGGCTGACGCAACTTGCCGCGGAGACCCCCGATCTTGCGTTGCTGATCGGTGGACCCGATGGCCATGCGCCAATCGTGCGCGCGCGTGCCGCGGAGAGCTGGTCGCTCTCGCGACTCACGCTACCGCATGGCCTCGCGCGAGTGATGCTGGTCGAGCAGCTCTACCGCGCGCAGACCCTCGCCTCTGGCCATCCTTATCACCGCGAATGAAGCCGATGCGAACGAGAGAGCCTTTGCCGCCCGTGCTGTGTCTTGCGTCGGCCTCGCCCCGACGGCGCGAGTTGCTCGAGCAGATCGGTGTGCCGCATCTCGTACAACCGGCGGATCTCGATGAGACGCGACGTGGCGGTGAGTCGCCCGAGGCCTATGTGCTGCGGCTCGCTCGCGCCAAGGCCGAGGCGATCTTTAAAGTGCGACGGGATGCATCGGCTCTGCCGCTGCCGGTGCTCGGTGCGGACACCACGGTGAGCATCGAGAACGAGTTGCTCGGCAAGCCCGTCGACGAGACGGATCTCCTAGAAATGTTCGCGCGTCTCTCAGGTCGCGAGCATGAAGTCTGGTCGGCTGTTGCGCTTGTTTCGGCGCGCGGTACAACGTCGTGCTCGGTTTGCACTCGGGTGCGTTTCCGTGTCGTCGAGCCGGTCGAGGCTCGCCGTTATTGGGCGAGCGGCGAACCGTGCGACAAGGCGGGCGGCTACGCCATTCAGGGCTACGGTGCGGTGTTCGTGGAGCGGATCGAGGGCAGTTATTCGGGGGTGGTCGGTCTGCCGCTCGCGGAGACGGCAGCCCTGCTGTTCTCCGCCGGTATCCCGCTGTGGCACTCTGGGACATGAGCGCGGAAATCCTCATCAACGTCGCACCCCGCGAGACCCGCGCCGCCCTGCTCGAGGGTGGTGTGCTGCAGGAGCTGTTCGTCGAGCGCGCCAGCCGGCGCGGCATCGTCGGTAACATCTACAAGGGGCGCATCACTCGCGTATTGCCCGGTATGCAGGCGGCTTTCGTAGAAGCGGGACTCGCGCGCACGGCTTTCCTGCACGTGCACGATATCGTCAGCGCCGATACTCGCTTCGATGCGCAGACCGTAGCTGCGTCGGGTGCGTCGGGCGGACCGTCGGGTTTGCCTTCCACAGTGCGCGAGACTCAGGTCGACATCCGTCGGCTCGTCAACCCTGGCGATGATCTGATCGTGCAGGTGGTGAAGGATCCCATGGGTGCGAAAGGCGCCCGACTCACGACGTTCATCTCGCTGCCCTCGAGATATCTCGTTTTCATGCCGCGCGGCCACGGCATCGGTATTTCCGG
>Ga0129333_10004930_pt1 | contig 12505 bp, 9 predicted proteins | sample CPB6_08_DNA_FD_94474 | JGI IMG/M metagenome (GOLD analysis project Ga0129333, IMG submission 94474) | Freshwater to marine salinity gradient microbial communities from Chesapeake Bay, USA - CPBay_Sum_0.6_0.8_DNA | ecosystem: Environmental > Aquatic > Marine > Coastal | place: USA: Chesapeake Bay... | reverse complement strand
GAATATGTTTTTCCAAGGGAGTTTTAGGTTCAACTGTAAGTGCGTAGCAGGAGAGGTGCGGAATAGTAAGTGACAATGCCGTCTCAATATTCTTTTCCCACTCCTCTGTACTAAGTCCTGGCATACCGTAAATCAGATCAATAGTGATATTATCAAAATGCTGTTTACTTAGCCTTAAGGCTTCCATCGATTGCTGTGCATTATGCGCCCTATGCATCCATTGCAGATCTGCTTCTCTGAAACTTTGTACACCGATGCTGAGTCGATTGATACCTACTAACTTCCACTGTTTTAATTGTTCTTCATTGATATCATCGGGGTTTGCCTCCAACGTAATTTCTGCCAGCTCATTGATTGGATGAAATGCGCGAATAGCTTGAAGAAGATCGTTTAAATCTTCTGTTGACAATAAGCTGGGCGTGCCACCGCCGAAGTAAATTGTATCTACCACTTCTCCTGATAAATAGTCTACCCTTAAGTTAATTTCCTGTTGAAGAGCCTGTAGCAATGCCTGTTTGTGCTGCAGCGAAGTAGCAAAATGAAAATTGCAATAGGAGCAGGCCTGTTTGCAAAAAGGGATATGGATATAAATTCCTGCCACAATAAAGAATAAAAATTAATTTGCAGTTTAGAATATGCGTGCGCTGCTATTGCAAATATCGATACACCAAGTGGAAGGAAAGGAATTTCTTTTTTATGGGTTTATAGGCCTTCTGCTTTTTTTAGCGATCATTCGGCAAGTTTTTCCAAAGTACTTCACCGATTTATTTCGATTATTTTTTCGAACAACACTCAAGCAACGTCATTTGTCCGAGCAGTTGACTCAAACACCTCTTCCTTCTTTTTTACTTAATATTCTTTTTTTTATCGTAGCAGGCCTCTATTTGACTATTTGTTTGGAAAGTATTCATCGAAATCCTTTTTCTAGTTATTGGTTATTATTACTGTGTATGACGGTAGTGGTGGCAGCTGCCTACTTGCTAAAATTTATTACGCTTCAATTAAGTGGATGGTTATTTAAGGCTGGCGATGCAGCGTCCTCGTATATTTTTACGGTGTTTACGATAAATAAAATGGCGGGTCTATTTCTTTTGCCATTACTTGCACTCATGGTTTTTTCATCGAAATGGCTATTCCCCATTTCAATGGCACTATCTTGGGTATTATTAGGAGGATTATTATTGTACCGAATCGGGCTTACCTATAGTGTGGTGCGCAAACAGGTTAATATAAGCGGGTTTCATTTCCTTCTCTACATTGCCGGCTTTGAAATTGCACCTCTGCTGGTGCTCTACAAACTGTTTCTCTTGAATTTTAGTTAAAAGATTCTATTTTTGCACCCAATTAGTAGGGACTACATGAGCAGTAAAGGGGGCAAAAAACAAGACGAGTTGAAAGTAATCAAGCATATTTTGATTACACAGCCTCGTCCAGAAAGTGAGAAATCACCCTATTTTGAACTGGCTAAAAAATACAATGTTCAACTAGAGTTTTGTCCATTCATTAAGCTGGAAGGTATTTCAGCAAAGGATTTTCGTCGTCAAAAAATTGATATTTCTTCTCATACCGGTATCATTTTTACCAGTCGAAATGCTATTGATCATTTTTTTCGTCTTTGTGAAGAAATGAAAGTGGCAGTTTCGCAGGATACAAAATACTTCTGCATTACAGAGGCTGTAGCGCTTTATCTGCAAAAATTTATTCTTTATCGAAAGCGTAAAGTTTTTTATGGCGCTGATGGCAGTAATAAGAGCTTGTTTGATGTGATCAACAAGCATAAGGCCAATGAAAAGTTCCTGTATGTCTGCTCTGAAAATCAGCAAGACAATGAAATTGTCACTTGGCTCAAGAATAACAAATGTGAGTTTGTGCTTGCTTTTATGTATCGCAGTATCAGCTGTGATGTAAAACCACTTTTACAAAAGACATCATTTGATGTGATTTGTTTTTTCACCCCCAGTGGTATCAAAAGTTTGTATGACAACTTACCTGGGTTTAAGCAAAATGGTTTAGTGTTAGGCGCTTTTGGTAGCAATACAATTCGTGCAGTGGAAGAAAAAGGACTAAAACTTGAAATTGCTGCGCCTACTCCAAAAGCACCAAGCATGGTCTCGGCGCTAGAGCAATTTTTAGCAGCGTCTACGCGTAAAAAGTAATAGTAAGTCTAAGTATGTCGCAGGCTACTCCCAACCTTTTGATTCGGGAAACGAGTCCTTACTTGTTGCAACATGCATATAATCCCGTGTACTGGTATCCCTGGGGAGAACAGGCCCTGCAAAAGGCATTTATTGAACAAAAGCCAATTCTTGTAAGCATCGGATATGCAGCTTGTCATTGGTGTCATGTGATGGAGCGAGAAAGTTTTGAAAATGATCAAACTGCTTCATTCATGAATGAACATTTTATCAATATAAAAATTGATCGCGAAGAAAGGCCAGATCTCGACCACATTTACATGGATGCTTTGCAAGCCATGAACGGAAGTGGAGGATGGCCGCTCAATGTTTTTTTAACTCCGGAAGGAAAACCGTTTTATGGAGGCACTTATTTTCCTCCCATACGAGCTTATAACCGTGCTTCATGGACCGAAGTGCTGCAAGGCATTCAACAAGCATGGCAGCACAAAAGAGATGAGATTTATGCGCAGGCCGAAAACCTAACCTCACATCTACAAAAGTCTAATGCATTTGGTATTTCTGCGCCAACAGACGAAAAGCTTTTTACGCAAGACACACTCACTGCAATCACGCAAGAAGTTTTGAAAAATGCAGATACGCAATGGGGCGGTTTTGGAAACGCACCAAAATTTCCACAAACTGCAACAATTACTTATTTGCTTCGGTATTGCCATTTCACAGACAATGAAAATGCGCGTGCACACGCATTACTTACTCTTGATAAATTGGCACAGGGAGGGATTTATGATCAGGTTGGAGGAGGATTTGCACGATATTCTACTGATAGTGAGTGGTTGGCTCCGCATTTTGAAAAAATGCTCTATGATAATGCATTGCTAGTTGCAGTGTACAGCGAAGCCTATCAGCTTACAAAAAAAGAAAGTTATCGATCTGTAATTGCTAACACGATCGAATTTGTAGTCCGTGAGCTGATGAGTGAAGAAGGAGGTTTTTATGCCGCACTCGATGCAGATTCTGAGGGTGTTGAAGGAAAGTTCTATACCTGGTCCGAGCAGGAGATCGATGAGCTACTTGGGGATAAAGCTTTTCTATTTAAAGAAATTTATAATGTGCAATCGAGCGGCAATTGGGAGCACACCAATATTTTGTGGTTACCAGTTTCGGTAGAGGAATACTGTCGAAAGCATGGACTAGAGGAGCAGGACATACAGGTTCAACTTCAGAACTGTCGTCACCTTCTATTTGAAAAAAGAAAATCACGTATTCGGCCCTTACTGGATGATAAAATCATTTTGGGTTGGAATGCGCTATTTAACAAAGCCCTCTCAAAGGCTTATGCTGCAACTGGCGAAGAGTCCTACCGAACGCTAGCCATTCGAAATATGCATTTTCTCTTTTCAAGATTTCAAAACTCGGAGGGTAATTTTCATCATACCTACAAGGCAAAAGCATGTTACCCAGCTTTTTTAGAAGACCTGGCTTTTTTAGCAGATGCGCTGATGTGTTTACAAGAAATAACTAGTGATACCGATTGGCTTTTAAAAGCGAAAGAGGTTGCTCATCTTTTGATCCGTGATTTTTCAGATGAGAATTCTCCTTTTTTCTTTTACACGCCCGCCTATCAAACGGATGTGATTGTTCGAAAAAAGGAGGTATATGACGGGGCAGTTCCATCCGGAAATTCTGTAATGGCGGTGGTTTTACACCGACTTTCGTTGCTATTTGACCTACCGGAGTGGGGTCAGAAAAGCCAACAAATGGTTAAAATCGTAGGCAATGCAATAAAACGGTACCCCACTTCTTTTGGAAATTGGGCCTGCGCACTTCAGGAAATAACATTGGGAACCAATGAGATAGCAGTAGTTGGCCCAAAAGCAGCAAATACGCATTTCGCGATACTAAAGGCCTATATTCCACATCGGATAGTAATGAGTTCTGTCAAATCAGATGACCGGTTTCCTTTACTCAGAGGAAAGATAACAGATTCATTATCAACAATATGGATATGTAGGGATACTGTGTGCTATCCACCTGTCAACTCTACTTCTGCCCTGCTTGAATTGGTTAAAAACAAGGTCGGCAATAATTTTTGATCAACGGTCGTTTATGTCCGAGGGTAGAATTGCCCATAGAGTCAAAAAACCCTGATCCCTAAAGAAAAAAACACTCAAAGCGTTATATTTGTCCTTCCCCATTTAAGTGTATGAAAATGAAGAATCTTTGGTACTCATCCCTAGTCTTAATTGCCCTGCTTTCTTTGACAAGTTGCGGCATACTGGGAGGTAAAAAAAACAGTGGCGGCGCAATGGTTAATGACGGCATGCTTCGCGGTGTGTCAGCAGGTTCTCGCTACGCTCTTCCCAGACCCCCTGGCATGGTTTATATTCCACAGGGTAACTTTCATATGGGTCCCAGCGACGAGGATCCCTCCTACGCATTTAGTGCCAGAAACCGCTCCATTTCAATCTCTGGTTTTTGGATGGATCAGACTGAAATTACCAACAACGAATACCGTCAATTTGTACAATGGGTGCGCGATTCTGTAGTTGCACGTAAAATGGGTTATGTAAAGGCGGGTCCTGATGGGGAAGAGCATGTAGATTGGAACAAGGTGAAGACGTTGAAGTGGAATGATCCCAAAGTCATGGAACAACTAAGTAGTACCGACATCATTTTACCTCCCAATGATCGCATTTTTGGTAAAAAAGAAGTTGACCCTTCAAAGATTATTTATCACTCTGAAATTTTTGATCTGAAAGAAGCTGCAAAACGAGAAAATGCTGGCAAGCCTCGTTCTGCATTTATTGTAAAAAAAGACACTCCTATTTACCCAGACACGCTGGTTTGGATTCGTGATTTTACTTATTCTTACAACGAACCCATGACAAAGCGTTATTTTATGCATCCTTCTTTTGGAGATTATCCAGTGGTAGGAGTTAGCTGGAAACAGGCTGTTGCTTTTTGTGAGTGGAGAACACATTACCTCAATGCGTATCTTGATTCAAAGAAGCGCTCACAGGAATCAGATTTCTGTTTGCCAACTGAAGCACAATGGGAATATGCTGCGCGTGGAGGCCGTACTCAAACTATGTATCCTTGGGGCAACTTCTATCCTCGAAATAAAAAAGGTTGTTTGATGGGCAACTTTAAGCCTGGCCGTGGTAACTACACCGAAGATGGTGGCTTTTACACTGTGCGGGCAGATAGCTACTGGCCTAACGATTTTGGTTTATACTGTATGGCTGGAAATGTAGCAGAGTGGACATCTAGCATTTACTACGAAGGCCGAAATAATTTTCAGCATGACATGAATCCAGATGTTCGTTGGAATGCCAAAGACGATGATCCGCCTTTGATGAAGCGTAAGATTACCCGTGGGGGAAGCTGGAAAGACGTGGCTTACTTCATTCAAAATGGTACCGCTACGTACGAGTACCAGGATTCAGCAAAATCATACATCGGTTTCCGTTGTGTAATTGATCTTCCGGCAACTTCAATGAAATAATTTTTAATCGTACTTATTAACTAATCACAATTTAAAGATTCAACAACATGGCAGCAGCGATTCCTTCCAAAGTAAGCAAATGGGTAGACGTTGGCGTATCATTTGGTGCAGCACTTGTAATCTGGGGTGCTCTTCGTAAAATCATTCATGCAGGAGATGCGGATATTTGGCTTTGGATCGGACTAACTACCGAGGCTTTGATCTTTGCGCTCTATGGCGTATTGTATATAAAATATCCTGCGGTTGAGGATGCCTCTCATAGTGAGGAGCAGCTTACTGTAGCGGGTAAAATGGAAAAAATGATGAAGGATGCTGATATCAACCAGGATGTGTTAAAAAAACTGGGTGACAGCTTCAAGCAATTGACAACTACAGTATCAAACATCAATACCGTAACCGATGCAGCTGCCGCCAGTTCTGAATTAGCATCTAAAACAAAAGCGGTTTCAGCTGAGTTGGATAAAGTAAAGAATGCATACACTTCTGCTGCAGAGTCTGTGACTGCATTTAACAGTGCAACAGAAGGAGCACGACATTTCCATGAGCAAATCCAGGTATTAACTAAAAATTTATCTTCTCTCAATACCATTTATGAATTGGAGTTGGCAGAAAGCAATAATCATTTGAAAGCACTGAACAAGTTCTATGGCAAATTGGCTGAGGCTTCTGATACAATGACTAACAGCACAGAAGACGCCAAGCGTGTACAAGAGCAGATCGGTGCATTAGCGCAAAACCTGGGTCGCTTGAACAATGTCTACGGCAGCATGCTAACAGCTATGCAAGGTCGTTAATAGAAGTAGAGTGAATCAATCAATTCTCTAATTATTTAAAGTTGCGCTTACATGGCATTACCTAAGGAACCCCGGCAGAAGATGATCAATATCATGTATTTGGTATTGACCGCACTGTTGGCTATAAATATATCTGCTGAAATTTTGAATGCATTCAAAACCATCAATGAGAGTCTTGAAAAGACGAACACCGCGGTGAATGCATCTACAACGCAGATTCTTGCTTCCTTGTCACAAAAATTAAACGATCCTGCTACACGTGATCGTGCTTCGGTTTGGAAACCAAAAGCTGATCAGGTAACTGATTATGCTAAGGAGGCTTATGATTTTATTGAAAATTTGAAAAAAGAAATTATTGCCGCTTCTACTTCGGGTGGTAAGTTGAAAGAGGATGATCAAAATGCTACCACCCGAATTTTAGTTAAAGAAGGAAAGGGAAAACAACTTTTGGAGATACTCAAGAAGTATAAGGGTGGGGTATTAGGAACTGATACATTAATCAATAATGAATTTGCAAATAATTTTGCAGTAAATCTTGATCCTCCTAAATCTCAAAACTCCAACAAGAAAACCTGGGAAGAGTCTTATTTCTATATGTCGCCTACCGTAGGGGCCTTGAGTATCCTCAGTAAATTCCAGAATGACGTTCGTACCTCCGAAAATAAAGTAGTTACTTTCTGTCACGAACAAGTTGGAAAAGTGGAAGTAGTATTTGATTCTTATGCAGCAATCGTTGGTCAGAATTCAAATTACCTGATGCCAGGACAAAAAATTGAAATTAAAGCGGGTATTGGCGCATTTAGTAAGGATGCTAAGCCTACTATTAGTATCGGTGGCGCAGTTGTTCCAATAGGAGAAGAGGGTTTTGCACTAAAAGAATTGGATGCAGGTTCTGTAGGACCTCATACTATACCAGTTACTATAACTTACACTAACCAAAATACTGGCCAACAAGAGCGTAAAGAAGTGAAAGTAGAGTATATGGTTGGTCAGTCAAACGCCTCTGTAGGTTTAGACAAAATGAATGTGCTTTACATCGGGGTTCCTAACCCTGTTACAGTTGCTGCCAGTGGTGGTGGCGATGACCGTGTAAAAGTTTCTGTAGCAGGTGGTGGCGGTTCGCTGGTTAAAAAAGGACCTGGTAAATACGACGCATTTGTTTCCACTGTTACTGATGATTGCAAAATCAATATTGAAGTAGATGGAAAACCTTCTTCTTTCAATTTCCGTGTTCGTACTATTCCTGAGGCGCAAGCTTTCATTGGAGGTCAACCCAGTGGAGCTAATATTAATGCGGGTTCATTTCGCGCGCAAGGTGGGGTAGGGGCTGGTATCAAAAACTTTCCTTTCGAACTGGAGTATGATGTGATAAGTTTTACGTTTACTTGTGACACGGATGACGATATTGTATCTATTCCTAACCAAGGGGCAGCTTTCTCCTCACAGGTTCGGGCTGCTATCAATCAATATGTTCAACCTGGTCGCATGGTGACCATCGATGATATTCGTGTGAAAGGACCAGATGGCAGAACTAACAAAGCTCCATCATTGGTTTACTATATCAAATAATTGAATTATGAAGCTGAAACAATCAATTTGGATTTTGTTATTGGTGTCGGGCTTACTAAGCTTCGCTGATGCTAATGCACAGCGTACACCTCGCCGACGTGGAGGAGCTCCTGCTGTATCGCAGTCAGAAGCGGCACCTGCTGTACCTGTTACCCCTACAGCTGATACCACGCCAACACAACCTGTTAATGTGTATGCAAACATGCCATTTGAGTATGATACAGCGACCGCAGATAATTCAGCTCGTCGTTCTCTTCGTCAAGAAAACGCATATGACAAAAGTAATTTGACGCTACGTACACCACTTCCTTATGAACATCTTCGTTGGGATGATGCATTCTATGCAGAGAAAGTATGGCGAGAGTTGGATCTGCGCGAAAAAATGAATAAGCCATTTGTTTACGAGGCCATGGAAGATAACGGCAGTCAGATTTTTGTTAACATGCTGATGCGCTCTGTATTAAGTGGTGAGGTTACTGCTTTCTCTGATGACAGATTTACTTCTCCATTAGGCATCGATGCTGTTCAGCAACTAGTAGCAGGTAGCCTTGATACAGTTCCTAAATATGATATCAAGCAGATCGATAAGGTGATTGGATATGTAGTTACTCGAAAGTCTTTTGATCCAAAAGAGATTAATAAAATTCGTTTGAAAGAGGAGTGGGTTTTTGATCGTAAATCCAGTCGTATGTATGTGCGAATTTTAGGAATTGGATTACTCAAAACTGAATATTTTCCTAATACCACTAAAGAAAGAGGAACCTCTTCCCTTTTTTGGGTTTACTACCCCGATTTGCGTCCTATGCTGGTTAAATCTGAAGTATACAATCCTAAGAACATGGGACAAAGTCGCATGACTTGGGAAGAATTATTTGAGAGCCGTATGTTTAGCAGCTATATTGTTAAGTCTACTCTTGATAATCCGCAGAGTAAACTCATTCGTAACTATATCAAGGATCCTATTATGCAATTGCTGGAAGGTGAAAATATCAAAGAGAAAATTTTCAACTTCGAGCAGGATCTTTGGTCGTACTAAAATAGGCTTCAATCTTTTTTGCTTTAGCAATGCCTACCACGTTGATTAACTCTTGAGTTGATGCTGCCGCAATATTTTTACTAGATCTAAAGTGTTTGAGTAAAAGAGTTGCTGTTTGAGCGCCAACACCAGGTATTTCCTGTAATTCGTTTTTAAAGGTTCCTTTACTGCGCTGTTGTCGGTGAAAGGTTAGCCCATAGCGGTGTACTTCATCTCGGATACGGCGAATAAAAAGTAGACTGGGTCCATTGTAAGGCAATTTGAGCGACTCTGAGTCGCCGGCAAAGAATAACTCTTCTTCATTCTTGGCGAGCCCTACTAAGGTCATACGACCTTGTAATCCTAATTCAGTTATGGCTTCTTGCGCAGCGCTCAACTGTCCTTTTCCTCCGTCAATAATTACCAGTTGCGGAAAGCGCTGCTCTTCTTCTTGCATACGTTTGTAGTGTCGGCCAACGGCTTCTTTCATGGAGGCAAAGTCGTTAATGCCCAGTACGGTTTTGATATTGAATTTTCGGTAATCTTTTTTGCTAGGTTGTCCGTCTTTAAAACAAACAACGGCGGACACTGGAAAGCTGCCTTGGAAATTGGAGTTATCAAAGCACTCTATATGTACAGGCAGTGAACTCAATTGTAAATCCTGTTGCAAATCTGAAAGTAACTTTTCTGTATCCTCCATCTTTTGGGTCAACTGTAAACGTTGTTTTCGCTTGATATCTGAAATAAAATAGGCTGCATTTTTTTGAGAGAGATCCAGCAGTTTTTTCTTGTCTCCTGATTTCGGGACTGTGATTTTAATTGTAGGATCTGGATAATCAATTAAAAAGGGAGTGACAATTTCTGGTGCTTTACTGCCAAACTGCTCTCGTATTTGTGAAATAGCAAATGCAAGAATTTCTTGCGGTGACTCATTGAGTTTAGGCTGTAGCTCTACTGTATGTGTTTGATTAATGGCTCCATTTCGAACCATTAGATAGTTGACGTACACCTGCTCGCCTTGACTAATGGAGAATATGTCAAGCGTAGCCGTTTTGGCATTCGCTACTACTGAGCGGGCCTGGTATTGTCGTAAAAATTCAACTTTCTTTTTCTGTTGGGCAGCTTTTTCAAAAGCCAACTCACTAGCTAGCTTTTTCATTTCTGTTTCCATTGATCGAATCACAGGTCCCAGATTTCCGCTTAACAGATCTCGTACTTTTTCTAATTCTTCTTGGTAAGCAGCCGCAGCCTGCAGCCCTTCGCAGGGGCCTTTGCAATTTCCTAAATGATATTCGAGACAGACCTTATACTTTTTTTGTTCAATTTTTTTAGGAGAAAGATCCAGGGCACACGTACGTAGTGGAATTGTTTGCTTAATAAAATTTAAAAGTTCTCGTACATGATACACCGAAGTAAAAGGTCCCAGATAGGAAGAGCCGTCATTTATTTTTTGTCGGGTTAAAAATACCCGGGGGAAATGCTCTTTGCGAATAACGATAAAAGGATAGGTTTTGTCATCTTTTAATAAAATATTAAATCGTGGATGAAATTCTTTGATTAGCGAATTCTCCAGTAGAAATGCATCCTGCTCGGTATTTACAATTGTGAATTCTATACGCTCAATCCGTTTGACCAGTTCCAGTGTTTTTTGATTTTGAGCTTGTTTAGTAAAATAGGAGCTGACACGCTTGCGAAGTTGTTTTGCCTTGCCTACATATAAGAGTTCACCACTCGCATCATAGTATTTATAAATGCCAGGTTGGTCAGGTATTGTATAAGCTATTTTACTGTACTGTTCCGGCGTCATAGTCATTGTGGTCATTCCAAATTACTTTGGCGGTAGTAACAACGGGTGGTTCGCCAGGTAACTGTGAAGTGCGGGTTATTTGAAAACTGCGATCCAATAGCCAGAGCATTTCTAGTTGTAACAAGCCATTTCGGTTATTACGCACTTTGCTGGCAATAATGGCGGTTACTTTATCTCCAGTAGCAGGGTCGGGCTTTATCATTATTTCTTCCTTTTGCCACTCTTCATTATTTGCGTCAAGAGGAAGGTAGGTGAGTATAACACGTTTTAGTAATTCATCATATCTGCTTTCTTCCTTGAAGCGTTTTGCATTTTTTGAAAGTGACAAATCAAGTATAGCTAAGAATTCAGCTGCCTCTTCTCTAAACTCTTCTCTGCGTATGTAGACCGTATCGGATGGAATGGTGTCAGTTCCGCTGTAAATGTATTTGGTAATAGAGTAGAGGGAACTATCTACATGTGCTATCTGTGTTTCAATCAACGAAGGGATGGATATATATTTTTTTTGATCTTTTGACTGACAGGCGACCAATAATAGCGTAAGCCCAATTAAAAAAAAGCGTCTGTTCATACTGTAAAATTACAGGAAAGAGTTGGGTGAGATCAGGCGATTATTTGCCTAACTGCATACCTAGCTTCACTCCAAAATCATAGAGATGTTCGCTAACGGGATAGCCCTTTTTGAAGCTAGAGAATAACTGATAACGTACCTGTGGGCCTATGCGAAAATCATTTTTACCAATGGAGAATTTTGCATAGGTTTCAAATCCTACGTTCATATTCCACTTATTGATCAAATAAGGTACTTCGGCATAGTTTTGGTAGTCCATCGAGATCATATACGAGCGGTTGCCTACTACATACGTAGGCTGAATTGTTGTGCTGAAGCCCCAGTGGTTTTGCTTTTTGCCAAGTATTCTCCACTCTAATCCTATCGGTACGGAAAGTGAATAGTAGTAGTTACGCAACCAGCTCGCTTTTGCCATAAATCCATTGCTTCTAAAGCTGGTAAGCATAGATACAGCAGTGGGTCCTCCCCAACTATTCATCAGCGCAATGGTGGCTACTTCGGATGGATAATTAAAGGCTTTTATATCGTATTTGCTCACATTAAACTGAAGGCCTGCAATCAAGTCAATACGTTTTCCCAACGGATACGTACCAGTTAGTCCCAATTGCATTCCAATATCAGGGCGATGGGTGATTACATTGTCTAGCTCAGGCGTAGCCGTTGGTGCTGCAGAGAGACTCATGCGCGCTTGGGCGATAAATTTTTGATCCTCTTGTAATGAACGGTAACTGATGGTTGGTGTAAAATGTAATTGCCAATTAAAGCGAGGATTATGTTTTTGTCGTTGATAGCTATTGGTTACACTTTCAATAGTGAGAGGTAGTTTTTCTTCAACTTCAGGTTCTGCTGCTGCAAAATGAGTGGTAGAAGTAATTGCTGGCTGGCTAGCTATAATAGAGGTTTCTGTTTTATTTTCTGATTTAGCTATTACAATAGAACTTTCAGTGTCAGCTGGCGTGTTTGAAGTTTCAATACGAGTTAAAGGCAGGGCAACAGTTGATGCGATTTCTGTACCAGCGAATGTGCTAACAGTAGTTTCTTGTGCCATTGATCTATTGAAGTTTTCTTGCTTACTTGGGATAGAAACTGCTGCAGGTAATACAGTT